>ENA-ORTP01000586-ORTP01000586.1-human-gut-metagenome-genome-assembly--contig:-NODE-586-length-44344-cov-3.819120_pt1 | contig 44344 bp, 42 predicted proteins | sample MGYA00241913_ERZ509190 | MGnify/ENA primary metagenome ERZ509190 (study PRJEB26280, sample SAMEA2338839) | human gut metagenome | biome: human gut; feature: human-associated habitat; material: faeces...
GTTACCTTGTCATATGTTCTCTTCAATTGTGCAAGGAAAGGAAAAAAGGCAATCCGTCCTTCATGATATGCAAAAAGTTAATCACGAATTACTCCCTGTTGATTGCCAAACATGCCCAATTCGATGGTGCTGTAAAAATTGCATGGCAATGAATTATCAACACACTGGAAATTTTGGGGATAATATAAACCTAAAATTAATGTGTGATGCTCAAAAAATTGCAGCATCAGCATCTGCGGAGTTTATTGTGCGACGTGCTATGGATAATACTACTCCTATTGATTCACAGATAGAATATGAAGCTGTATCCAACGCAATCCGATTTCTTAAAATCCGAGGAAAAATGTAAAATGGAAGATACGATTACAATCACATTTTCAGGACAAATAAATGTTCAGTCGGTTAAAGAATTTATAGAATCGATCAAGAATTTGAATATCAAGAATCCTGACAGTAATAAGCTGGTAGTTTATATTTCTTCTCCTGGAGGGGATGTAGAACTAGCAATAGAATTGTATAATTTCATCAAGTCTATGAAATGCAAAGTTACAATGATTAATATGTCTTATGTTAGTTCGGCTGCTGTAATAGTCTTTCTTGCAGGAGATGAGCGCATCAGTTTACCATTTTCATCATTTTATGTTCATTCAATCAGTAAAAAACTAGATGGGAATTTTACAATAACAGATCTTGATAGGGAGATCAGGGAAATGAAATTAAACACTAATAAAATAATCAAATTGCTTGAAGTCTCGACCCTAAAACCAAAATCATATTGGAAGAGCCTCATGTCAAAAGGGAGTGTGATCGCTGCGGAAAAAGCTGTTAAGGTTGGACTCATACAATATATAAAAGAGTATGAATAAATTGGATTATATCAAATGGTTATACCATCTTACGGTAGGACATAGAGTGCAAATAGTCATACCTCTTATTCTTAATATCATTGCTATATTTTTATCCATTGCATTCGTAGAATTAACCAAAATTCTATTTGATAATATAGGCACAACATTATATTATTTTGTACTACTTATATTTGGTCTGATTTCAACTAAGATTCTACAATTATTTTGTGAAGAATCAGAAATCTATCTGCGGGAGAAAGCCAATGCAGAACTTGAAAATTTCTTCACATTAAAAAACTTTGCCTATTTATTTTCTGCAAAAACGGCTGATGCTCAAAATATACACTCTGCTGATGACATGAGTCGATTAACTACGGATGTGTCTATAGTAACTCAAACTGTAACATATACAATCCCAGTAATAATATATGCTATTTTTCAATTAATTATTACTCTTATTTATTTACTTTGGCTACAACCGGGATTAACACTTGGTATTATATGTATAATGCCAATTATGCTTTTATTAGGAAATCATTATACAAAAAAAATTCTGCCTATTTCTCGAAGTATTCGTTCTAACGATACAATTGTGAATGAATACATGCAAGAACATTTGCAACACCATGAAATACTTGTAGCATATGGATTGAAAAAATATCTTATCACAAAGGTTAAATCTCTACAAGATGAGTTGTATAAATTTATAAAGAAAAAAATTAACCTTGATATTGCAGCCGAAACATTTGTTGAACTTGGATTCTCTTTAGGTTATCTAATTATTCTTATATGGGGAGCTTATGGCATTCGTCAAGGGAACTTCACTTATTCATTGCTTATTGTTTTTATGCAATTATTAGGACAGCTACAAAGGCCTTTCATTTTCTTCAAAACAGAATACCCAGCTCTAATAAATTCTTTTGCATCTATAGAAAGATTAATTGAAATAGAAAATCTTCCCAAAGAAGAAGAAAATAATAGATTAATGCTACAAGGGGCTATAGGGATAAAATTTAGTAACGTGACATTTAAATATTCAAGGAATGATCGTTTGATTTTCGACAATTTTTCATTCGACTTTCCACCTAATAGTACAACAGCTATTATTGGAGAAACAGGCATCGGAAAAAGTACCCTGTTTCGATTAATCTTATCTTTTCAAAGACCGTCTAAAGGAACAATATTTTTTTATAATGGATCATCGTCTATTGAAGCCACGGATATAGCTAGGTGTAATTGTACATTCATACCACAAGGAAATTCCTTAATTAGTGGAACTGTACGTTATAATCTTCTGTTAGGAAATCCGAATGCAAATAACGAAGATATTAAAGATGCTCTGTTTCATGCAGCCGCTGAATTTGTATATGAAGATCTGCCCAATGGCGTGGATACTGTTATTGGAGAGAGAGGTATTGGCTTAAGCGAAGGTCAGGCTCAAAGAATTGCCATAGCACGAGGACTACTCCATGGTCGAAATATAATTCTTTTAGATGAGCCAACATCGGCTCTTGATCAGGAAACAGAACAAAAATTGCTTCAAAGACTCTCGTGCAAATTTTATAATAAGACTGTCTTAATTATTTCACATAAGAAGTCTATATCTAAATACGTTGACCAAACTCTATTAATTGACACTCAATATGCAAACTGATTTCTCAAATATTATTAAATATTTTCCACAAAAGGAACTTGTTTCAATTTATACCGAAAATAAGGAAATATTATTGCACTCTGATATTGTAGTTATCGACGATTGGATTGTATTTCAATATACAACGACATTTAATGACGAAAAAGAATATGTAGTAAGGACAACTGTATTTGATTTTATTGAATGCTCTCGTATGTTAAATAATATTCGCAATAAGACTCTTTGTTTGTACATCTATTTTATTGATTTTGACACTATAGGGAAGAAAGAAAAAGACATCATACACAATGTGACAGACAGATTTTCTACAAATAAGTTACGTATCATAATTCTGAATAAATAAGTTTATGGAATTGTCTTAGTCTGTTTTTGAGATAGAAGTAAAAAAACAATTTAAATTAAAAATATTATGAAGCTAAAAATTAGTATTTCTGTACTCTTTGTCTTTGCATTTTTGCTCAGGCCTGTTTTAGGATATGCCCAGAGCAATACAACAAAGGAGAGAGTGATTAAAGGTTTAGTGTTAGATGCCACGACCAATGAGCCTATCATTGGAGTAAATGTCGTATCCATTCCAGAACAAAAAGGAACAACTACGGATGTAGAAGGGAAATTTACCTTATCCTGTAATGTTACGACCAAATTCTTACAGGTTTCTTTTATTGGTTATGAAACAGCTCACGTTCCAATTGGAGAAGACGATATAATTACGATACTATTAAATGAAAACAGTGAAGTGTTAAGCGAAATTATTGTAACAGGAATTCAAACCATTGAAAGAGGTCGTGCTACTGGATCTTATAATATTGTAGACCCGGACAACGATTTAAAAAATATTTATTCAACAAATATAACAGAAAAACTTGAAGGGGCAGTTCCCGGCCTTTATGTGGATAAAGATAATAATATGACCATTCGTGGATTGAGTTCACTTAATGCTAGTACAAAGCCGCTTATTGTTGTAGATGGATTCCCTTTGGAAAGTTCCGAACTCAATCTCAATCCTAATGACATAGAACAAATTTCCATACTGAAAGATGCAGCTTCAGCTTCTATTTGGGGGATTCGTGCCACGAATGGCGTGATAGTCATTACTACAAAAAAAGGCAAAAAAGGTAAACTAAGCGTAAGTTATTCGGGCAATCTAACCATAGGTAATCGACCTGATTGGAGCGAACTTCATATTCTACCCTCTGATCAGTATGTTGCTGCACAATTCTCTTTAATTCAGAATATAGGTATTTATAATTCCGTTGGTAGCGGAATGAATGAATTAGAACAGATATATTATCAATACAATAAAGGAAATATCTCTTTAGAAAACGCTTGGGCACAAATTGGAGAATTGGGTAAATTTAATAATGCAAAACAGATTACAGAGAATTTCTATCGTCCGTCTTTTACACAACAGCACAACATTTCATTAACGGCTGGTAGTGAGAAATCATCAACTTATCTTTCAATGAGTTATGATCAAGATAAGACAACACTTGTTGGAAATGATTATGATAAATTCAACTTCTTACTGAACAATGATTTCCATCTGCATAAAACTTTCAGTATAGCGGTAAATCTGCGAGGAACTTACCGATATAGTAAGAATAACGGTATGGATATGACAAGTTACGAACCTTGGAAACGAATATTAAACGATGACGGAACTTACTACAATGAGCAACATGGAGTTTCAGAAGCTTGGGATACAGACTGGCAAGCTTTAGGCTTACAAGGATGGCACAAAAATTCATTGGAAATGATGCGAATGAACAACAACCGTTCAAAGGAATACAATCTTTCATCATCATTGCGTTTGAATTGGACTCCAATTAAAGGCTTGGATATTAGCGTGCAGGGCAACTACGAGTTTGGACAAACACACAGTGATAATTTCTATTCTCAAAATCATTATTTTACACGACAACTTACCAATACATTTACAGAAGTAGAAATAGAGAATGGTCGTCCTGTAGCTGTCATAAAAAACCATTTGCCTACCAATGGTGGCATCAAGAATCTTAGCGACTCGCATCTTTATTCTTATTCAGTCCGAGATATAATTTCTTATACCAATTCTTACAAAGATTTTGACTATAAAATATTGGCGGGAAATGAAATCTATTCGCTCGAAGGCGACAATTACTCAAATTGGCTCTTTGGCTTCAATCCTGATTTACTGACCTCCCAAAGTATTGATATGGCATCGCTGCAAGAAGGTGTAAATGGCTATAACGGCAGAGTTCAAAATTTGGATGGGCAATACGCACCATCTTATGCAGAAACATTGCAACGGTATGTGTCATATTTTGGAACGGCAAGTATAACATATAAAAAGACTTATGATTTATTTGGAAGTATTCGTCTCGATCAAACAAACCTTCTGACAAATTCTAACAAATTCCGCAATAATCCCTCGTGGTCAATAGGCGGTAAATGGAATATTAAAAATGAAAATTTTTTCAAGGCTGATTTTGTTAATCAATTGAATTTACGTGTTTCGTATGGACTAACAGGAAATATTGATAAAACAACAGGCCCAGACATCGTTACAGAAGCAACATCAGATTACAACATTCCATCACTCAACTATCTCATTATTACAAATCCTGCAAATCCTGCTCTTGGGTGGGAAAAAACCTATACATGGAACTTGGGTGTTGACTATTCTTTTTTGGGAAACCGTTTACTAGGAAGTATTGATTTTTATCACAAATTATCAAAAGGATTGCTTACAACTGTTGACAATGACCCAACAACAGGATGGAGTGGAATAATGAAAAACTCAGCAACAGTAAAAAACTTTGGACTTGATTTAACTGTAAAAGGCAATGTTGTTGAAACCAAAAACATACTTTGGGAAATGATACTTAATCTAGCCTATAACCACAACCGAGTGACAAAACTAAACTATGATCCGAGTCCAAGAGGTGTTTGTCGAGGAAATCCTGTCCAAGGTCAACCAATTGGGACTATCGCAACAATCCGTTATGGCGGTCTTGACGAAAATGGCGAACCTACATTTTTAAAGAAAGATGACGAGACACGATACTCTTACGATGAACTGCATCTTCTTGAAATGGATGATTTGAAATATGAGGGCAGTATGAACCCACCAATATTTGGTAGCTTCACAACTAATTTTCGATACAAAGATTTTACTTTAGGTATGATGTTCACATATCGCTTCGGGGGAAAAATGCGTCTGCCAAGCCCTTCTCCTACGTTTGGTTTATATAGTGAGTGGTTTGGCGAAGATTATCGATGGATAGATGGTGCTGATAACTCGAATAAGTGGGTTCCACGCTTGTTTACCGAAAGTGATATTCAGCCAATAGATCGTCGAGATTGTCTGCTAATGAGCGACCGTATGGTTGATAAAAGCGATGTAATCTATCTTAAAAGCATTAGATTGACATATGATGTAAGCCGTTGGGTTAAACGAATTGGGCTGACGGGTGGCTCAATCAGTTTGGGTGGTGAAAATCTGGCGTTTTGGGCTGCAAATCGATATAACCTTGATCCAGACCAAATGACGGCTGGTTCGTCTGATTATGAGTATGTTTGTCACTTCAGAAAGTCACCCCGTTTTGTAATGGGTTTGAATATTGAATTTTAATCAAATAAGAATATGAAATATATAATAATTTTAATATCAATAATTTGTCTCAGTTCATGCCAAGATTTTCTTGACGAAACACCTAAAGGAAAACTCATTCCAAAAACAATGGATGATTATGGTATGATGCTCGATAACTATTACTACCCAAATTGTATAGGATTTGGTCAGAGCCTAACAATAATGATGTCTGACGACTTTATCATTCCGGAAGATAAAACATTTAAATACCAATATTGGGGGATTCAGTCTTACATTTGGGATGATTATATTTTCGGAATCAATGACGAGGATGAATGTTATTGCAATTTCTATCGTGCAATTTACACTTGCAATTACATTCTAGATAACATAGACAAAGCAGAGGAAGGAACAACATTTTCTCGTGCTTATGTTGAGGGTTCAGCCCGTTTCCATCGTGCATACGCCTATTTTACGCTAGTAAATGTTTATGCTAAACATTATGACAAAGCGACAGCAACTACTGATCTTGGAGTACCACTTATACTTGAAGCAGATCCGAATATAATTGCAAGCCGTGCTACAGTACAACAGGTTTACGATCAAGTTCTTAATGATTTAATTCTTGCAGCACAACTTCTTCCACAAGGAAAACAAGAATATTCATTTCGTGCAAATCAGGCATCAGTTTACACCTTGTTGGCAAGAGTCTATCTGTATCAAGGTGAATATAACAAATGTAAAGAATCAGCAAAAATAGCAAGAACGCAAGTTGACGAACCGTCTGATTACAACCAATATTCTGTAGAAATGGGTAATCCTGATTTCGGCATAGAAGGTTATTCATGGAATGGATGGGAAGAACCTGACATAATCTGCTATAAAGGCGTCGGTTTTGGGCCAAACGAAGATCAAGATTATAATCTATCAAAAGATTTAATTGCCTTATTTAACCAAGAAACAGATTTGCGCTGGCGTTTGTTTATCACTAGCTATCCTCTTTTTGAGGACGAAAATCCCAATGCAGATACTCCCCGTACAGCATTCACACTGCGTAATAACAAAGGCCCTAATATCGGTGAGTTATATATTATGGAAGCTGAAGCCTGCGTGCGAGAAAATGATATTGATAATGCACTGCAACTACTCAATACACTTGGTCGAAATCGCCACATAACTGGAACTTATGTTGATGTTACCGAGCGAGATCCTGAAAAACTTCTGCGATTGATCCTTGATGAACGTCGAAGAGAATGTTTTTATAAAGGTTTACGCTGGTTTGATTTGAAACGTTTGAACAAAGACCCACGTTTTGCCAAGACAATTATACATGAATTTGAAGGTGAAACATATATACTTACCCCTGATGATAAACACTACGTGGTAGCATTTCCGGGAATTGTCATAAGTACAAACCCACAAATTATTCAAAATCCACGATAAGTATCAAACTATCCTTAGTTAACACTAAGGATAGTTTGATTTATAATAAATTTGAAAATAATTATTAGTCGTCCTAATTTTATAATTATGTTTCCAACGAACAGAGTCAACATTAAACGCTCGCAATATTATTTGGGTATTGTTGTGATGATATTATTTACATTATTGTTTATGTCATGTAAGTCACAAAAGACTATTACTGAAGATTTTTCTTCACAAACAATTATATGTGAAAAATGTCAAGGTTCAGGTCAAGAAAGATTTTGTCCAAAGTGTGCCAGTACTGGGCAAGTTGTACCGAATCCCCAAGGAGGCCCTGATTGGGCAGTGGGAATCTGCCCCGTATGTCATGGAAGTGGGCGTACATTTGTTCGCCCTTGCAGGACGTGTAATGGAATAGGAGAAATTACAATAGCTAATTTGCAAAGAGAGTAGAAATCCGTTCCCTGTATCCTAACCATAAAAAACAGTAAACTTATGTGTTTTTAAGCACAAGTATAATTGCACTATAGAAAAATCTTCAAAATACTTCTAGAAACAATGCGGGTTTTGGAGGCGTTTTGCTTATCAAAAAGGATTTTATATTTTTGCTAAGACCATTTGTAGTAACATACAAATAAATTCCGTTGATGTTACTTCCTTGTAACTTTGTTACTCATTGTCGAAAATTAAATAGTAAACTATTTGTTTACAATTTAATAATATATTTAATTGGTTGGTTATCATTATTCGGTTCGGTATTAATCATATTGAAAAGATTTATTTTTTCTTTGAAGTGATAGGTTACGGATGTAAAGAGTTAGAATTAAATTTTTAGTATATGAAACCAGTAAAAATGTTAGTGGCAATTGCCATATCCTTGTTGGCGGTTGCTTGCAAGGAGAGCAATGGCATACGTGAGACAACTGTCATCTCTGCCGTCAATCATCTCACGGACAGTCTTCTGACAAGTCTGATTGAGGAGCAGAAAGCGGATAGCGGAATCATCATGGTCGTAAGTACTCCAACGGGTTATATTCGGGCTGTAAGTGGCGATTTCTGCGATCATGACTACCGTTTGGAGAATCTTTGCAGGAAAGAATATTCAAGTATGGGAAAAGTCGCTACGTGGTTGGTTGCCTTAAATAGTGGCGAGATAGCCCTCACTGATACTGTTGATACCCATGGCGGAGTATATACGGTGAACGGAACTTTATTGAAAGATGCCAATTGGAAAGATGGCGGATATGGCAAGCTGACTTATCTTGAAGCTTTTGTACATCAATCGAACATTGCAACTTGTATAGCGGCTTCTAAGGCATACAACAATGCAGATGATTTTGTAGAGGCAATCCGGCTTACAGGTTTGAATGTATCCTATGCAGGTAGCCGATTCAAAACGGCATTTGTGTGGGCATCTTTAGGGTATGGCTACACTATATCGGCTTGGAATATGTTGGAGTTCTTCAACGGAATAGCCAACCAAGGCAAGAAAGTTTCGCTCTTGCCTGTGGCAGACAGTATATTTGTGGATAAAGAAAAAATGGCAGACTTGAAACATATCCAAGCCATAAAAAGCATCCTTGAAGATAAAGGCAATTTAAGGGAACTGAATATATCCGATAAAGCATCCACCGGAGTTATGGGTGCAGCGACGCAATTGTCCGAGACACTCGATAATGGAAGATACAAGATGGAATTATGCGGCTATTTTCCGGCGGACAATCCGCAGTACACGGTCTATCTTTGCATTTACAAACAAGAAAAAGAAGACCCGATGGTATCATTAGGCAATGCCTATAATAAACTGATGGATTTCCTGCTGGCTGATGCCCCTAAAAATTGAAATGTAATGAAACCTATTATGAGCATGAAAAAGACTCAATATTTCTGGATGCTTCCAATGTTGCTTATGCTGGTTATTGCTTGCGGGCAAAGAAAACATATAGAGATTACAGGCTTTGAGCATTATAGCGCATACGACAACCCCGAAATTCTTGAAGAACAGGGGTGGATTGATTATGATTCTGTTACTTTTTCTGATGGGTCGTATGCTGTAAGACAATTGAAGTCCGCTCCTCAAAATAGCCTCATTAGATATGTTGATCAGGACGGAAGACTGATTGCAACCGTCTCGGCTGCATCGGAGACATACGCCCAACGTCTCATTTATGGGTATGATGGAAATGGGAGATTGAAATATTTGCTTCGATTTGAAGATATGCTGGAACCGGATTTTCACGACGAAACGACTGATAGTGCATACCTGCATTTCCGACTTGCCATTGACAGCGTTGATTTCCAACATCCTGACCTGAAAAGGCATACGTTGTCTGAAATCATATATGGAAATAATGGGATTGCCCTTGAAATGACCGAACTGCCAAGCGGAAAAAGCATAAAAGCCCCTGATAATTATAAACTGGAAGTAAGCGTAATTCCATGTAAGAGCTTTTGGGAAAGTGATTTGAGCGGAGGACGTTTCTTGTTGAAAGCGGATATAGTGCCCACTACAAATGCTATGGGTGATTATACTATTAAACGCTTTGAAGACTTTACCCTGATAACGGAAGAGCATTACAAGGATGGGATGTTGCAGACAGGGAGACCGTAATTAAGGAGTAACAATACAATTTTCCTAAAATCAATCCTTTATTTTCTTAATGAGTTCATTTGCAGTGATATCACGCATGAGTGTGAAGCCAAACCACTTTTTACCCAAGTCTTTAATCGATGCCCCTATGTGGTACACTTCATTGTCTATGAGCAAGAAGCGGTCATGAGCTTTGTTGAACAGTTCAACCTTAATATGTTCATATTGAGCATTGTGACGGTCTAAATCCAATTGAAATTGGCTGTTGACACGTTGTGTGTAGATAGTCGCAGATACTCCTATCGCCCGTTTATCAAGTAAGGTAAGTACAGTATCATCCACATAATTGTCAATCAGTACAATGGCTTGCTTTGCTTTCCGCATCAAATCGGCCACGAATCGGTAAGCATCAACACCTGCCCGTCATAAAATATGCCCTGCATCGGAGGAATGTCGGCATCCGGACGTTTGAAAACCTCGTCAATGCGTTTGTCGATCATTTCCTAATGCTGTTTCATTTCCAGTTGGTGGTACTCAATAGTTTCAAGCCGTTGAAACAGTTGGGAATTACCGGCAAGGAAGCGACGCATGGATATGAAAGCCCTCATTATACGGATATTCACCTCGACGCAACACCTGTGTCTTTTTTCTTTTCGCTGCATAAAATTCCACTTTTTTTCGTACCTTTGCCTACACCCAAGAGACCACTTGCGGCAACATGCAAATAAATTTCGTTACTGTTACTTTCTTGTTACTTATTGCCGCAAACTAAAATACAATTTCCTTATTTACAATATAATAGCAAACGATATTGGTTAGTCGCATACCATACAGTGAGAAAATCGCACGTCTGATTTTAACATTGTTAATTCCGTTTTCTTGCATATCATTCCTTTTCTCGCAAAACATTAATATCTTGTTGGTAGAGAAGCGTATTCCTGCCGACAAGAATACGTGTTTAACACAGCATTAAAAGCGTACTCTTGCAGGTTGAGAGTATCGGCTCATTTGTTTATTGAATGAATGATTAATGATTTGATATACAATGGATAATCTCGTTCACTGTTATCTCCCTGTATTGGACGCCCCTCATCGGTTCGGAAAATAGTGCCTGCCTGTACTTGTCAAAATAGTAACTATTAGAGCCTGTTTAAATTTTCTTCTCAGAATAATACCGGGCGAAATTTAAACAGACTCTAATTATATGTTTTTTCTGAAACTGTCTGTTTGCGTGGAAAAATGTTATATCATTTTTCCTTTAAACACAAAGCTTTCTTTTCCAAAATCGGCTTCCGGCAGGGGAGTACCCGGGGTGAATAAGCCGAAGACGGAGGAGCCCGAACCACTCATCGCAGCATATATGGCTCCTTTTTGGTATAGCTTGTCTTTTATCTCTCCGATGGCAAGGTATTGTGGAAATACACTCGTCTCGAAGTCGTTTACTAATCTTTCTTTCCACTCGCTGACAGGCAGGGCGATGGTTTCTTTTAACGAGTATTCCGGCTTATGAGGCTTAATCAGCGAAAAAGCTTCTCGCGTAGATACAAAAATATCGGGTTTTACCAATAGGATCTGATAATCTTTTAAAGAAAGCGTGATAGGAGAGAATAGGTTTCCGATTCCTTCGGCATAGGTTGGCATATTGTTGATAAAGAAAGCACAGTCGGCTCCTAACGCCGCAGCATATTCTTCCAGTTTTTCGGTGGTTAGTCCCAGTTCGAACCTTTTGTTTAAAAGTTTTAGCATGAAAGCGGCATCGGACGATCCGCCGCCCAATCCCGCACCCGATGGGATATGCTTATACAAATGAATATCTACCGGAGGAAGGTCGAACACTTTGTCCAACATCAGATAGGCTTTCACAACCAGATTGTCTGCTGCATTTCCTGTTATTTCCAAGCCTGCCTGATGAAGAGAAAACTTTTGTACTTGCCCGTTGGCAGCAGGTAATTGGCAGTTGTTTTGCACATGTATCTCTAAAGCGTCTTCGATGGGAACGGGATAAAAAACGGTTTCCAGATTATGATATCCGTCCGGGCGTTTCTCTGTGATATTCAACCCCAAGTTTATTTTTGCATTCGGAAATGTGATCATTTTTTTATTTACGATTAGGAAAACTACAATTTACAATTGAAATCTCAGAAACCTGAAAAGAAATTCTATAAAAAACAAAATAGATTCTCATGGTTTATAAGTATCGATGCAAAGTTAGTAAAATCTTCATTTTTCTTTATTTATTCTTCATTATTATATTCTATCTTTGCCATCCCTTTACGAACCGACCGGTCGGTTTGTTTTGGTTTTTAATAATAAATTAGGCAGATATTAAATTGTAAATAGAAAGATGGCTGAACAACAAAAAAGAACTTCCCGTAATATGAAATCCAAAACTCCGCAACCTATAACCGACTATGGACGTATCCAGCCACAGGCCCCGGAATTGGAAGAAGCCGTGTTGGGGGCTTTGATGATTGAAAAAGATGCATATTCCCTGGTAAGTGAAATTCTTCGCCCGGAATCGTTTTATGAGCATCGCCATCAACTGATTTATGCAGCTATTACAGACTTGGCTGTTAATCAGCAACCGGTGGATATCCTTACTGTGAAAGAGCAATTGGCTAAACGCGGTGATTTGAAAGAGGTTGGTGGTCCGTTTTATATAACACAGTTGAGTAGTAAGGTTGCTTCTTCTGCTCATATCGAGTATCATGCGCGTATCATTGCACAGAAATATCTGGCGCGTGAACTGATTACTTTTACCAGTGGGATTCAAAGCAAGGCATTTGATGAGACGCTCGATGTGGACGATCTGATGCAGGAGGCAGAAGGAAAGTTATTTGAGATTTCGCAACGGAACATGAAGAAAGACTATACGCAGATCAATCCGGTGATTAGTGAGGCGTATCAGTTGATTCAGAAAGCTGCTGCCCGTACCGATGGTTTGAGTGGCTTGGAGAGTGGTTATACCAAGTTGGACAAGATGACTTCCGGTTGGCAAAACTCTGACCTTATTGTTATCGCTGCCCGTCCTGCTATGGGTAAAACGGCATTTGTGCTTTCTATGGCAAAGAATATAGCGGTAAATTTCAGGAATCCTGTTGCGCTGTTCTCGCTTGAAATGAGTAATGTACAGTTGGTAAATCGTCTGATTTCCAATGTCTGTGAAATTCCGAGTGAGAAAATCAAGAGCGGCCAGCTCGCTGCATATGAGTGGCAGCAACTGGATTATAAGTTGAAAGATCTGATCGACGCACCTTTGTATGTCGACGATACCCCTTCGTTGTCTGTTTTTGAACTTCGTACCAAAGCGCGTCGTCTGGTGCGTGAGCATGGGGTCCGGATTATCATTATCGACTACCTTCAGTTGATGAATGCGAGCGGCATGGCATTTGGTAGCCGTCAGGAAGAGGTAAGTACTATCTCGCGTTCGCTCAAAGGACTTGCTAAGGAGTTGAATATACCTATTATTGCCTTGTCGCAGTTGAATCGTGGTGTCGAGAGTCGTGAGGGTATCGAAGGAAAACGACCTCAGTTGAGCGACCTTCGTGAATCCGGGGCCATTGAACAGGATGCCGATATGGTGTGCTTTATTCATCGTCCGGAATACTATAAGATCTTTCAAGACGATCATGGAAACGACTTGCGTGGTATGGCGGAAATTATTATTGCCAAGCATCGTAACGGTGCTGTAGGAGATGTGCTCTTACGTTTCAAAGGTGAATACACTCGATTCCAAAATCCGGATGATGATATGGTGATTCCTGCACCCGATGCAGGGGCGATGCCTATAGTGGGTTCACGAATGAATAGTGCCGGTAACGTTCCGCCTCCTACACCTGATTTTGCTCCGCAAGCTGATAATCCGTTTAGCGGAATAGGCGGTGACGGGCCATTGCCTTTCTAAATATTTTTAGCTTGAATTGTTTATATATAGTAGCTAAGTAGTCAAGTAGTTAAGTAGTAAGTAGAAATGTATTGTCTGATGCTTTTCGCTTATCTACTTGTTACTTAGTTGCTTATTATTTATTTAATGCTTAGTTGCTTACTACTTAACTACTTACTACTCACTACTCACTACTTACTACTTAACTACTCACTACTTAACAGCTCACTACTTGACTACTCTGCAAGTGAAGTAAACTAATTGGGATTGTTTCCGGATTTTAAGAAATGATACCGGCTATTTTTGTACTTCATTAATTTTCTATGTATTAAATTTCCTGCCAACCGAAAAAACTTATTAACTTTGCGAATCTTTTTGAGAAATAATAAAAACTTAATGATATGAATATCTCTTATAATTGGCTGAAAGAGTATGTCGACTTCGATTTGACACCGGAAGAAGTGGCTGCTGCGCTTACTTCCATCGGATTGGAAACAGGAAGTGTGGAAGAAGTTCAAACCATTAAAGGCGGTCTGGAAGGTCTCGTTATTGGCGAGGTGTTGACATGTGTGGAGCATCCGAATTCAGACCACTTACACATCACTACGGTTAATTTGGGAAATGGCGAGCCCACCCAGATTGTATGCGGAGCGCCCAATGTAGCTACCGGACAAAAGGTTGTTGTTGCTACCTTAGGCACGAAACTCTACGATGGTGATGAATGTTTTACGATTAAAAAATCAAAAATTCGTGGTGTAGAGTCTATCGGTATGATTTGTGCAGAGGATGAAATCGGTATCGGGACTTCTCATGATGGTATTATCGTCTTGCCCGAACAGGCTGTTCCGGGCACATTGGCCAAAGATTATTATAATGTAAAGAGTGATTATGTGCTCGAAGTGGATATCACGCCCAATCGTGCGGATGCCTGTTCGCATTATGGTGTGGCACGCGACTTGTATGCTTATCTGATTCAGAATGGTAAGCAAGCTACGTTAAAATGTCCGTCGGTCGATGCTTTTGCGGTAGAAAATCACGATCTCGATATTAAAGTAACGGTAGAGAACAGTGAAGCATGTCCCCGATATGCCGGTATTACTGTAAAAGGTGTTACTGTAAAAGAGAGTCCTGAGTGGTTGCAGAATAAGCTTCGGTTGATTGGGGTGCGCCCTATCAATAATGTTGTGGACGTTACGAACTATATTGTTCATGCTTTCGGACAGCCGTTACACTGCTTTGATGCAGATAAAATAAAGGGTGGGGAAGTCATTGTAAAGACTTTGTCCGAAGGTACTCCTTTTGTTACATTAGACGGTGTAGAGCGTAAATTGAATGAGCGTGATTTGATGATCTGTAACAAGGAAGAGGCGATGTGCATTGCCGGTGTGTTCGGCGGATTGGATTCCGGTTCTACGGAGGCAACCACAAACGTTTTTATCGAGAGTGCTTATTTTCATCCTACTTGGGTGCGTAAAACGGCTCGTCGTCATGGATTGAATACGGATGCTTCTTTCCGTTTCGAAAGAGGTATCGATCCGAATATAACTATTTATTGCCTGAAGTTGGCGGCCATCATGGTAAAAGAGTTGGCCGGCGGTACCATCTCCAGTGAGATTAAGGACGTGTGTGTGGCTCCTGCGCAAGATTTTATCGTAGAGTTAGCATATGAAAAAGTAAATTCTCTGGTTGGCAAAGTGATTCCGGTGGAAACAATCAAGAGTATTGTGAAAAGTCTGGAAATGAAGGTCACGAATGAAACGGCTGAAGGCTTGACGTTGGCAGTTCCTCCTTATCGTGTGGATGTGCAACGTGATTGTGATGTGATTGAAGATATTCTTCGTATTTACGGATATAATAACGTAGAGATACCATCTACCTTGAAATCGAGTCTGACTACCAAAGGAGAGGAAGATAAATCAAATAAACTGCAGAATTTGATAGCTGAGCAGTTGGTTGGTTGCGGATTTAATGAAATACTGAACAACTCTCTGACACGTGCTGCTTATTACGACGGGTTAGAGTCTTATCCTTCCAATCACTTGGTGATGCTGATGAATCCGTTGAGTGCTGATTTGAACAGTATGCGCCAGACATTGTTATTTGGAGGGCTCGAAAGTATCGCTCATAATGCGAACCGTAAGAATGCTGACTTGAAATTCTTTGAGTTCGGTAATTGCTATTATTTCGATGCTGATAAGAAGAATCCGGAAAAAACATTGGCAGCTTATGCCGAAGATTACCATCTTGGATTGTGGGTAACGGGCAAGAAGGTTTCTAATTCTTGGATACATGCGGATGAGAATAGTACGGTATATGAGTTGAAAGCTTATGTAGAGAATATCTTGAAACGTCTGGGATTGGATTTACGCAATCTGGTGGTAGGCAATCTTACGGATGATATTTTTGCTGCGGCTCTTACCGTTCATACCAGAGGCGGTAAACGTCTGGCTACATTCGGTGTTGTGACAAAGAAATTGTTGAAAGCATTTGATATTGACAATGAAGTATATTATGCCGATCTGGACTGGAAAGAACTGATGAGAGCGATCCGTTCAGTGAAAGTCAGCTTCAAGGAAATATCTAAATTTCCGGCTGTGAAACGTGACCTTGCGCTGTTGCTCGACAAGAATATCCAGTTTGCTGAAATTGAAAAGATTGCTTACGAAACAGAGAAGAAACTCCTGAAAGAAGTAGAGCTCTTCGATGTATACGAAGGTAAGAATCTGGAAGCGGGTAAAAAGTCATATGCTGTAAGTTTCTTGTTGCAAGATGAAACACAGACACTGAATGATAAGATGATTGATAAAATCATGTCGAAACTCGTGAAGAACCTGGAAGACAAACTGGGTGCGAAATTAAGATAAGAATTTAAAATCAATATATAAAAATATAAACCAATGGGAAGAGCATTCGAATATAGAAAAGCTACCAAGCTGAAAAGATGGGGCAATATGGCCCGTACATTTACGAGAATAGGTAAACAAATCGCAATTGCAGTGAAAGCCGGTGGTCCGGATCCTGAAAATAACCCGCATCTGCGTGCAGTTGTTGCCACAGCAAAGCGTGAGAATATGCCGAAAGATAACGTGGAACGCGCTATCAAGAATGCAATGGGTAAAGACCAGAAGGACTATAAAGAGATGAACTATGAAGGATACGGACCTTTTGGTATTGCTGTGTTTGTAGAGACCGCTACAGATAATACGACTCGTACGGTTGCCAATGTCCGTAGTGTTTTCAATAAGTTCGGCGGCACTCTGGGAACTTCCGGTAGCCTTGACTTTATGTTCAGTTGGAAATCGATGTTTACCATCGCTAAGAAAGAAGGTTTGGAGATGGATGAACTGATTCTTGAATTGATCGATTATGGAGTAGAAGATGAATATGACGAAGATGAAGAGGAAATCACCATTTATGGCGACCCTAAATCGTTTGCTCAGATTCAGAAATATCTTGAGGATAATGGCTTCGAAGTAAAAGGAGCCGAATTTACCCGTATTCCTAATGACGAGAAAGAACTGACTGCCGAACAACGTGCTACTATTGATAAAATGGTGGAACGTCTGGAAGAGGATGAGGATGTTCAGAATGTCTATACCAACATGAAACCGGCAGAGGAAGGCGAGGAATGAAATATGTTTATAGAACCCAGGGGACTTGCAGCACGAATATCGAACTCGATGTAGAAGAGGGTGTGCTGAAAGAAGTGGCTTACTGGGGTGGATGTAACGGTAGTTTGCAAGGTATTTCCCGTCTGGTGACAGGTATGAAAGTAGAAGATGTCATTGAAAAGCTGGAAGGTGTCAGATGTGGACGCCGTTCTACTTCCTGTCCGGATCAGTTGTGTAAAGCGTTGCATGAAATGGGATATTAACCTTGATAGGGCACATAAAAAACGGCGATACTTGAAAAAGCATCGCCGTTTTTTATGAGGAGAATTCTCATTTTGATGTTATTATCAGATTCTATTTGTACATATCCGGTGTGACCTTTACACGGAAGAGTTCTTGCTGAGTCTTATCCGATAGATAGACATATGCCATGGTTACATCCATATCTCTGTACATCTTGAGATCATCTGTGTTTTTGATGATTCCCGGTAGATTTTCCTCCAAATGTTTTTGAGTGGTTTCCGCTATGTTCGGATCGTCTGCTGCTCCTGTCAGGGTATAATAATAAGTAAATGTATTATCTCCTCCCGTATAGCTTGTGCTATCCATTCGTGTCATTTCGTCTATGGTCATGGGACACTGCTTATTGACTTCCTGAGAGGCTATTTCGAATACTTTTTGTTTTGCTTGCTGGCATGAGGTCAGTACGAGAACGGTAAGGCAAACTGCTGTGATGATCTTTTTCATAATGATATCTTGTTTTTAATAAATAATATTTCAAAGGTAATTGTTTTTGATGAACTGAACAAATGGGCGGATTGTTTTGTTTAATATCATTAAGGTTGGCGGTTCTCATCCAACAAAACCGTGTTAAAAATTGCGTTTAATTTCATTTAATCGTAATTTTGTGCAAACATTAAAAGAAAAGAACAGAACTTTATTATGCAGAATATATTTAAGGATTTAAAACGTAAAGACCATAAACGTTATTTGGGAGGATTGGATGTGTTCAGATACATCGGTCCCGGATTATTGGTCACTGTCGGTTTTATAGATCCGGGTAATTGGGCTTCAAATTTTGCCGCCGGCTCCGAATTCGGATATTCATTGCTGTGGGTGGTTACTCTGTCTACTATCATGCTAATCGTACTTCAGCACAATGTGGCGCATTTGGGAATTGTAACCGGGCTTTGTTTGTCTGAAGCGGCTACCCAATATACTCCTAAATGGGTGTCACGTCCTATCTTGGGAACAGCCGTGCTGGCCTCCATATCCACTTCGCTGGCAGAAATCCTGGGTGGAGCCATTGCTTTGGAAATGTTACTCGATGTTCCTATAATTTGGGGAGCTGTATTGACTACTGTTTTCGTTTCCGTCATGTTGTTTACAAACTCTTATAAAAAAATCGAACGGTCTATCATTGCTTTTGTGTCTGTGATCGGCCTCTCGTTTATTTATGAACTTTTTCTTGTAGATATAGATTGGCCATTGGCTGTGCAAGGATGGGTTACACCGGCCATTCCTAAGGGAAGCATGCTTATTATTATGAGCGTGCTTGGCGCAGTAGTGATGCCTCACAATCTGTTTCTTCATTCGGAAGTGATACAGAGCCATGAATATAACAAACAGGATGACGCTTCTATTCGGAAAGTTTTGAAGTATGAATTGTTCGATACGCTTTTTTCAATGATTGTGGGATGGGCCATCAACAGTGCAATGATCTTGCTTGCTGCCGCTACTTTTTTTAAAAGTGGGATACAAGTAGAGGAGCTGCAGCAGGCAAAATCACTGCTGGAACCTTTGTTGGGCAGTAATGCCGCCATTGTTTTTGCTTTGGCTTTGCTGATGGCAGGTATTTCTTCTACGATAACGAGTGGAATGGCCGCCGGTTCTATCTTTGCCGGAATATTTGGTGAATCATATCATATAAAGGACAGCCATTCGCAGGTGGGAGTCATTCTCTCGTTAGGCATTGCTTTGTTATTGATATTTTTTATAGGCGATCCTTTTAAAGGACTGATCATTTCACAAATGATTCTGAGTATTCAGTTGCCGTTTACCGTATTTTTGCAAGTGGGGTTGACTTCTTCTAAGAAAGTAATGGGCAATTACGTCAATAGTCGTTGGAGTACGTTTATACTTTATACAATTGCGATAGTAGTTTCTATATTGAATATCATGTTGCTGTTTTCTTGAATGAAGAAAGCAAGAAACAGGTTGTCGTTGTTGGATGGCGACATTAACTTTACCCGGTAAAATTGGATGATTATGAGTAATAAACAAGACGAAATTAATTTTGCCCGTGTGGCAGACGCCATTGAATATATTACCCGAAATTACCGGGAACAACCTTCTCTGTTCGATGTAGCGGAGGAAGTGAATGTAAGTATCCATCATTTTCAGCGGCTATTTACAGAATGGGCCGGAGTAAGCCCAAAGAAGTTTTTGCAGTATATCAGTGTCAATCATGCCAAGAAGATTTTAAGAGAAGGACAGGGAAGCCTTTTCGATGCTGCTTTTGAGACGGGACTTTCCGGTACGGGGCGTTTGCACGAACTTTTTATCCATATCGAAGGGATGACCCCGGGAGAATATAAAATCGGTGGTCGTGGATTGACCATTAACTATCGTTTCGCAGAAACTCACTTTGGGGAAATGCTGGTGGCATCTACCTCTAAAGGGGTATGTTATATGGCTTTCTGTGATGACCGGGAGCAGGTGTTGGACGAGTTAGGACATCATTTTCCGTATGCTACGTTCGAAAAGCGTCCGGATGAATTTCAAGAACGTGCCCTTGCTGTCTTTTCTATGGATTGGACGAATATAGATGAGGTGAAACTTCACCTACGGGGTACTGAATTCCAACTGAAAGTATGGGAAACATTGCTTAAAATACCGATGGGGGCATTAACCACCTATGGAGATATTGCCTGTTATCTGGATAATCCGAAATCCTCTCGTGCTGTGGGGACGGCAGTAGGAGATAATCCGGTTGCTTTTCTTATTCCTTGCCACCGTGTGATTCGCTCTACCGGTGCATTGGGGGGCTATCGTTGGGGGTTGACTCGAAAAACTGCTATGATAGGATGGGAAGCAGCAAAGATTGAGAAATAAAAAATAATGGAATAGCATATAATAGATGTTTTTATGAAAATAATAACTTATAATGTGAATGGCCTGCGGGCCGCAGTAACCAAAGGTTTGCCCGAATGGCTGTCACAGGAGCAGCCGGATGTTCTCTGTCTGCAAGAAACTAAATTGCAACCGGAACAGTATCCGGCAGAAGCGTTTGAAGCATTGGGTTATAAGGCCTATCTGTACTCTGCACAGAAAAAAGGATATAGTGGGGTGGCTATCCTTACCCGCCGTGAGCCCGATCATGTGGAATATGGTATGGGAATTGAAGAATATGATAATGAAGGCCGTTTTGTCCGTGCGGATTATGGAGACTTGTCTGTTGTGAGTGTATATCATCCCTCAGGAACAAGTGGCGATGAACGTCAGGCATTCAAGATGGTATGGCTGGAAGCCTTTCAGCAGTATGTGACAGAATTGCAAAAGTCCCGCCCTAAGCTGATTCTTTGCGGAGACTATAACATTTGTCATGAACCGATCGATATTCATGATCCTATCCGAAATGCGACAAATAGCGGTTTCCTACCCGAAGAACGGGAATGGATGACTCGTTTCCTGTCTGCCGGTTTTGTCGATTCTTTCCGTACGCTTTATCCTGAAAAGCAGGAGTATACCTGGTGGAGCTATCGTTTCAATTCGAGAGCGAAAAATAAGGGATGGCGCATAGATTACTGTATGGTCAGTGAACCTGTACGACCGATGTTAAAGGCTGCACGTATATTGAATGAGGCGGTACATTCCGATCATTGCCCGATGATGTTGGAATTGGAAGATTAGAGGATTCAGAGTATGGTGATACTCAGTTTGCGGCTATCTCCTCCATCACGAAACTCACATAAATAAATTCCCTGCCAAGTGCCCAGGTTCAACTTGTGGTTCTTGATAGGGATAGTTACTGAACTACCTATCAGAGACGCCTTTATATGCGCGCTCATATCGTCCGGGCCTTCCAGTGTATGCACAAAGTAAGGTGCGCCGTCCGGAACAAGTTTGTTGAAGAACGTCTGGAAATCGTACCGTACATCCGGATCTGCATTTTCATTGATTGTAATTCCTGCCGAAGTATGCTTGATAAACACCACAAGCAATCCACTTTCAGGTAATTCAGGCAGATGGGATATGATGTCACGCGTCACCAGATGGAAACCGCGTGGATAGTGTGGTAACTGTATATCGAGAGTGATAGCCATAATATTACTTCATTTAAATTACTTCTGCAAAGATACTTTTTTATACTTTTGCACAACTAAATGATAGAAATAAAAAATGGAAGATAGAATACAACGAGCTACTCAGCTTTTCAAAAGCGGTTATAATTGTTCGCAGTCCGTAGTAGCTGCTTTTGCCGATATATATGGATTTACGGAAGAACAGGCGTTACGTATGGCAGCCTCTTTCGGTGGCGGTATCGGGAGAATGAGAGAAACTTGTGGCGCCGCTTGCGGTATGTTTCTACTGGCAGGACTGGAAAAAGGTGCGGTTGACGGTGCTGATAAGGAAGGGAAGGCTGCTAATTATGCTTTGGTACAAGAACTTGCGGCTGAATTTAAGAAAAGAAACGGTTCATTGAATTGCGGTGAACTGTTGGGGTTGAAGAAAAGGGCGGAGATTTCGTCTGTTCCGGAAGAACGGACCGAGCAATATTATGCTAAACGTCCGTGTTCCAAGATGGTAGAGGAAGCTGCAAGAATTTGGGCGGAATACCTTGAAAAAAATCGGAAACAAGGCTAAAAAAGCTGTTTTTATTACAGATTTTGCAAAAAAACGACCAATAAAGTGTTATATAACATAAATATAACTATCTTTGCAGTTGAAATAAAATCTGAAAGTTGATATAACTTTCGATTTTTACATCATGTCGAACTTAAATTTCTAAAGCAAATGTTGAAAGAAAAAGCAGGTGAAATTGCAGGTAAAATCTGGAATGCACTGAACGGTACAGAAGGTCTGACCGCTAAGCAAATCAAAAAAGCAACCAAGTTAGTAGACAAAGACTTGTTTTTAGGTCTTGGTTGGTTGTTGAGAGAGGATAAGATCTCTACTCAGGAAATTGAAGGTGAACTTTTCATTCAATTGATCTAAGAAGGTAAATCACTTACTTATAAAAAAATGCGTTGATACATTCTGAATGTGATCAACGCATTTTTTTGTATTCTAATAAATAGAATGTGTTCTGAATGTTATTTATGGTAAGTCGATGGTATTATCTTGTTGCCGACCTTTGCTCTATATAATTAATAACTTGTTTTACATTCCCATTTTTTTCTCTAAATTTGCAAACGAATTGAAGGAATAAGAAAGGAGACATGTAAATGTCCGGCAAGAATTCTTGTTGACGAATCATTAAAAAATAAGAAATATAATAAGAAAAGAATGAAGAATATACGTAATTTCTGCATCATTGCTCACATTGACCATGGTAAATCAACGCTGGCGGATCGTCTGTTGGAATTCACTAATACGATACAGGTAACTAACGGTCAGATGTTGGATGATATGGATTTGGAAAAGGAGAGAGGCATTACCATCAAGAGCCATGCTATACAGATGGAATATACCTATAAAGGTGAAAAGTATATTCTGAATCTGATCGATACTCCGGGACATGTCGATTTTTCTTATGAAGTTTCACGTTCGATTGCTGCTTGTGAAGGGGCATTGTTGATTGTAGATGCTTCGCAGGGTGTGCAAGCTCAGACGATCTCGAATCTTTATATGGCTATTGAGCATGATTTGGAAATTATTCCTGTTATCAATAAGTGCGATATGGCAAGTGCCATGCCCGAGGAAGTGGAGGATGAAATCGTAGAGCTGCTTGGTTGCAAGCGTGATGAAATTATTCGTGCATCTGGTAAAACTGGTATGGGAGTTGAAGAAATACTATCTGCTGTTATCGAACGTATTCCACATCCGAAAGGAGATGAAGAAGCACCGTTGCAGGCGCTGATTTTTGATTCTGTATTCAATTCTTTCCGCGGAATTATTGCTTATTTTAAAATTTTGAACGGGGTGATCCGTACAGGCGATAAAGTGAAGTTTTTTAATACCGGAAAAGAGTATGATGCCGATGAGATAGGAGTTCTTAAAATGGATATGGTTCCACGTAAAGAGCTGCGTACGGGGGATGTAGGTTATATTATTTCAGGTATTAAAACTTCTAAGGAAGTGAAGGTTGGGGATACTATCACGCATATCGCCCGTCCTTGCGATAAGGCCATCGAAGGTTTTGAGGAAGTGAAACCGATGGTGTTTGCCGGTGTATATCCTATTGAAGCAGAGGAGTTTGAGGATCTGCGTGCTTCTCTTGAGAAATTGCAGTTGAATGATGCTTCGCTTACTTTTCAACCGGAATCTTCATTGGCATTGGGATTTGGTTTCCGTTGTGGATTTCTTGGACTATTGCATATGGAGATTGTTCAGGAACGTCTCGATCGTGAGTTTGACATGAATGTGATTACCACTGTGCCGAACGTTTCTTATAATATTTATGATAAGCAGGGACACGTGACTGAGGTACACAACCCCGGTGGTATGCCCGATCCTACGATGATAGATCATATCGAAGAACCCTATATCAAGTCTTCTATCATTACTACTACCGATTATATCGGTCCTATTATGACACTTTGCCTCGGTAAACGTGGTGAGTTGATTAAGCAGGAATACATATCCGGCAATCGGGTGGAGTTATACTATAATATGCCTTTGGGGGAGATTGTAATCGATTTCTATGACAGATTGAAGAGTATTTCCAAAGGATATGCCTCTTTTGATTATCATCCGGCCGGTTTCCGTCCGTCCAAACTTGTGAAGTTGGATATTCTGTTGAACGGTGAGTCCGTCGATGCGCTTTCTACATTGACCCATTTTGACAATGCTTATGACATGGGACGCCGCATGTGCGAGAAGCTGAAAGAGCTGATTCCGAGACAACAGTTTGAAATTGCTATCCAGGCAGCTATCGGTGCTAAGATTATTGCCCGTGAAACCATTAAGGCTGTTCGTAAGGATGTAACGGCTAAGTGTTACGGGGGAGATATCAGCCGTAAACGAAAGTTGCTTGAGAAACAGAAAAAAGGAAAGAAGCGTATGAAGCAGATCGGTAATGTGGAAGTGCCTCAAAAAGCGTTCCTTGCCGTACTGAAACTTGATTAAGCCTTTTTTATGATAGCTAAAAAGGGGGTGTATCTTGAACAAATACCGTTGTAAATAGTTTTAGATACACCAGGTAATTGCCATCTGTCTACAGAGCTTTCCCTGGCAATTATTTTAACATATACGATACAAAATGAGAAAAGTTCTGTCGTTTTCGGTTTTCTTGGTAGCCGGTCTTGTCTTGTCTCAGTCTCTGCCAGTGTTGGTAGGAACAGAAGGAATTGGTGCAGTAAGAACCGTTGCTAATATATTGCTTTATGTCTGTCTGAGCTTCATTATGATTAATGTGGGCAGGGAGTTTGAAGTAGATAAATCTCGTTGGAAAAGTTATACGCAAGATTATTTTATTGCGATGGCCACGGCTGCCATGCCTTGGTTTCTGATTGCACTCTATTATGTGTTTGTATTGCTTCCACCTGAGTTTTGGAATAGTTGGGAAGCTTGGAAAGAGAATTTGTTACTGAGCCGTTTTGCCGCACCGACTTCTGCCGGTATTCTTTTCACTATGTTGGCAGCTATCGGTCTTAAGTCCAGTTGGATGTATAAGAAAATTCAGGTACTTGCCATTTTCGATGATCTCGATACCATTCTTTTGATGATCCCTCTCCAGATCATGATGATCGGTTTGCGCTGGCAGCTTATTATTGTTGTCCTGATTGTGTTTTTGTTGTTGTCATTTGGCTGGAAGCAGTTGGGCAAATATAATTGGCGGCAAGATTGGAAAGCCATTTTGTTTTATTCTTTCCTTGTCTTTATCGCTACTCAGTCTCTCTATCTGATTAGTAAAAGTTTGTATGGCGAAGCGGGAAGCATCCATATTGAAGTGCTGCTGCCTGCATTTATGGTAGGTATGATTATGAAACATAAAGAGATAGATACACCGGTTGAACATAAAGTGGCTACCGGAATCTCTTTTCTATTCATGTTTCTGGTAGGGATGAGTATGCCTCATTTTATTGGAGTTGATTTTGCGGAGACTCAAGCCGGAGAATATTCGGTTACCGGTTCGCAGGAGATGATGCCTTGGGGCGTGATTATCTTTCATGTACTTATTGTTTCTCTGCTATCTAATATAGGAAAGTTATTTCCTGTCTTTTTCTATCGTGATCGTAAATTCAGTGAACGATTGGCTTTATCCATCGGTATGTTTACCCGTGGTGAAGTGGGGGCGGGAGTTATTTTTATTGCTCTCGGTTATAATTTGGGAGGGCCTGCTCTGCTCATTTCAGTTCTTACAATAGTATTGAATCTGATATTGACCGGTATTTTTGTTCTTTGGGTGAAGAAGCTTGCCCTGAGAAGTTATGTGGAATAGCGCAAACTGAGTAATACTTTAAATCTTATTATTAAAACACATATACCATGACTATCTTGCGAACAATGAGACACTTCTCGTCCATGAATATTGCGGCGAGTATTTTGCTATTTCTGACAGCGATTGCTGCTGCTATTATTGCTAACTCTCCAGTGGCTCCTGTCTATCAGGAATTCCTGTTGCATGAACTTCATTTCCGGATTGGCAATTTTAATCTGCTTTCTCATGGAGGTCAGAATCTGACAATGATCGAGTTTATTAATGACGGATTGATGACTGTCTTTTTTCTGTTGGTAGGATTGGAGATAAAACGTGAATTGTTGGTTGGAGAGCTGTCTTCTTTCCGGAAAGCGGCATTGCCGTTTATCGCTGCCTGTGGTGGTATGCTGTTTCCTGTTTTAGTCTATTCATTTGTTTGTGCGCCGGGTGCTCCGGGCGGGCAAGGGCTTGCTATACCGATGGCTACGGATATTGCTTTCTCGCTGGGAGTACTGAGCCTGTTGGGAAAGCGCGTGCCGTTGAGTCTGAAAATTTTTCTGACGGCTTTTGCCGTAGTCGATGATATTGGAGGTATTCTTGTTATTGCTGTTTTTTATAGCTCTCATGTGGCTTATGGATATTTGTTGGTAGCTATTTTACTTTTAATCTTACTTTATTTCGTCGGTAAACGGGCGGTTGCCAATAAATTGTTTTTTCTGGTTATCGGTGTTGTTATTTGGTATCTGTTTTTACAATCGGGCATTCATAGTACGATTGCCGGGGTACTGTTGGCTTTTGTAATACCTGCCAAACCTCAACTGCGTGTAGGCAGATATATCGAACGTATCCGGCGTATCATCAATACTTTTCCGGTTATGGGTGAGAATGATATTGTATTGACCAATGAGCAGATAGCACAGTTGAAAAGAGTGGAGTCGGCTTCCGATCGCGTGATCAGTCCTTTGAAGTCTCTGGAAGATAATCTTCATGGAGTGGTTAATTATATCATTCTTCCTCTGTTCGCTTTTGTGAATGCAGGAGTGGTGTTCAGTGGTGGAGGAGAAGTGATAGGGGAAGTGAGCATTGCCGTAGCTTTAGGATTATTGTGTGGTAAATTTCTGGGTATTTACTTCTTTACGTGGTTGGCAGTTAAAAGTAAGCTTACGCCTATGCCGCAAGGTATGGACTGGAAAAACATTGCCGGTGTTGCTTTGCTGGGTGGTATCGGTTTTACGGTATCTTTGTTTATTGCAAATCTGTCATTCGGTGTAACCCATCCGGTATTGCTGAATCAAGCTAAATTTGGTGTACTTTCCGGTACGGCTTTGGCAGGTATTTTGGGGTATATTGTGTTATATCTCGTATTACCGAAGAAAAGATAACCAAAGAATCTGTTTCTTTTCTGAAGAAAAGAGTAAGGCATCATCTTTTTCTGTAGTTTTGTTCACTTAAGCTAACAACTGATTATGATGGATGAATTTAATGATGTTCAGCAAGAACAATGTTTCGATTTCGGAGAGAAAAAGAATACTGCACGAAAAACTATAAAGAGAATTTTGCTTGTAATAGGGGTGACATTGGCAGTTTATATGGTATACTCTATAGTTCATTTATTTCTTTCCCCTGATCGTAATATTCAGCAGGTCTATTTAGTCCCGGAAGACGCTGCATTTATCATTCAATCGTCCGCTCCGGTCAAGGATTGGGAAAAGTTCAGTGGAAGTGAAACATGGCAATGCCTGAAGAAAGCGAAATCTTTTGAGGAAATAACGAAAAGTGTGGAGACATTGGATTCGATTGTTAAGGGCAACAAAGTATTGTTGTCACTTGTCGGTAAGCGGGATATGCTTATTTCAATTCACAAGACTCGTACTTCCGATTGGGATTTTCTGATTATTCTGGATATGCAGAAAGCATCCAAAATCGATTTGTTGAAAGATCAGATTGAGACAGTGCTGACGATGGCTGGCAATTCGGTCACTAACCGAAATTATAATGGCATTAATATTCTTGAAATGCGCGATCCGAATACGCGTGCTATTTTTTATACGGCTTTTGTCGACAATCATTTTGTGGCTTCTTATACATCCAAACTGGTAGAAGCTGCCATCGATTCGCGTGATAAACCCAAAATAGGGCTCGATCGTGCCTTTATCGAATCCGAGAGGTTGGTTTCCGGCAAAGGTCTTGTCCGGGTGTTTATTAATTATGCACGTTTACCTCAGTTTATGGCTATCTATCTGGGGGCTAAAAACGAGTACATCGATATGTTCAGTAATTCCATGGATTTTGCCGGTCTTTATTTCAATACGGATAAAAAAAGGATGGAAGTAAAAGGTTATACATTACAAAAAGATACGGCCGATCCTTACGTCATTGCTTTGCTGAATTCGGGAAGGCATAAAATGAAAGCACATGAGATTTTGTCCGGGCGGACAGCTTTTTATACTAATATCGGTTTTAATAATCCGATAACTTTTGTGAAAGAGTTGGAGAGTGCTCTTTCTGTTCATGACAAACCGTTGTATGATTCTTATAATAGTTCCCGGAAAAAGATCGAAGGATTGTTTGGCATCTCTCTGGAAGAGAACTTTCTGAGTTGGATGTCGGGAGAATTTGCCATTACGCAGTCCGAGCCGGGCTTGTTGGGACATGAGCCCGAACTTATTTTAGCTATCGGTGTAAAAAGTATCAAGGATGCCCGTAAGAATATGGAATTCATTGAAAAGAAAGTAAAACGGCGTACTCCGGTTAAAGTCAAAACGGTTCATTATAAAGATTTCGAGATCAACTATATTGAAATGAAAGGTTTCTTTCGTTTATTTTTCGGAGGATTGTTTGATAAGTTCGAGAAACCATATTATACATATGTAGATGATTATGTGGTTTTCAGTAATAAGGCTTCGTCTTTGCTTTCATTTGTAGAAGATTATGAACAGAAGAACTTATTGAAAAACACCTTAGGATTTAAAAATTCATTTTCATATTTGAACTCGAGTTCGACTCTCTTTTTGTATACGGATGTGCATAAGTTCTATTCTCAGCTGAAACCAATGATGAATGCTGCCACATGGAATGAAATACGGGCCAATAAGGAGGTTTTGTATTCATTTCCTTATTGGACAATGCAGATTGTGGGTAATAAGGAGTCGGCTTCTTTGCAGTATGTGATGGATTATAGTCCATATGCTCCCGAAGAAACTATTGCTGCGATTGATACGGATGAAGAAGATGAGGAAATGGATGAGGATGCTGCTACGGAGAAAGAGCAAATGAGTGAACTGAAGCGTTTTTATGTCGAGAAGTTTGAAGGAAATGTTTTGCGGGAGTTTTATCCGGAAGGTGCACTGAAAAGTGAAGCAGAAGTAAAAGAAGGGAAACGTCATGGACGTTATCGCGAATATTATGAAAATGGAAAACTGAAACTTCGCGGGAAATATGCCAATAACTTACCTAAAGGTACATGGAAGTATTATACGGACGAGGGAGAGTTTGAACGCAAAGAGAAATATTAATTGTTATATTGGGTTTTGATATAGTTTTATTAAATAGAAAGCCTCTGATTGATCAGATGAAAATGTATGCTTATGTATTACTTATTTTTTTCTTAAGAAATAAAATTATGTCAGAATTTTATTTGTAATTTAGTTGTCGATAATCGTTTGTATAGTCTGATTAATCTGGATTGATATATAAATTTTTCTTTGAAATGTTGATATACAGTGAAATAGCTATTGTGTCGATGTTCCATGCTTTTTATACGATTAGCCATCGACATAATTGATGTTATAAAATGGTGTTTTTATTGGATAACTTGCTTATTATTAGATATCTTTTTTGAATATTTAATGTGGGGCTTAATTGTACCGTTGTGGAATTGAAACAACGCATTATTCGTTACATTAACAATAACGGACGAGGCTTAATTGTACCGTTGTGGAATTGAAACTAAATTACGTAACAAAATATATGTTGAAAAAAGAGGCTTAATTGTACCGTTGTGGAATTGAAACTACAGCAGCGCTGGGTTTAGTCCTGCTGCTTCAAGGGCTTAATTGTACCGTTGTGGAATTGAAACATGTGTTTTGTAATCATTTTTTGTTCTTTTTATTGGCTTAATTGTACCGTTGTGGAATTGAAACAGGAAAAATTCACAAGACACAGAGCCTACAAACTCGGCTTAATTGTACCGTTGTGGAATTGAAACTTAACGGAATACTATGAATTCAACGGATACACTCCGGCTTAATTGTACCGTTGTGGAATTGAAACCTGTTTTTTCGTTATACTCGTATTGCTTTTGCATTGGCTTAATTGTACCGTTGTGGAATTGAAACGTTGATCCGCTATTGTTTTTAGATATAGTCATACTCGTCTTAATTGTACCGTTATGGAATAATTTGAGATTATCCTTATGTGTAATCTTTTGCTATCTATGTTACTACTTTTTTATTTGTTAAAAAATACAAGAAGAAAACGCGCAATTATATTCTTTTATATCATTTAACATCAGATAATTAACCTAATTTCTATTTTTGAGACCCCAATTCGACAATTCATATTTAATTATTAACCTATATATTTTATATGACTATGCGAACTAATTATTTATTATTTTTAGTAATCATGTTGGGAATATTTCCCTTGAGTCACACACAAGCATCCGATTCTATTTCAAACAATGTAGTACTTTATTCTCCTTACACGAAAATCTCAGTATCGCCCGGAGAAAGTATTAACTACAGTATCGATTTAATAAATAATGGTAGTGAGATTTATAATGAGAATATCTCATTGAGTGGATTGCCGTCCAGTTGGAAATACGATATAAAATCCGGTAGTTGGAATATCAAACAATTAGCTGTACTGCCCAATGAAAAAAAGAATTTCAGTTTAACGGTGAATGTACCGCTAAAGATAAATCGAGGTAATTACAACTTTTTAGTATCAGCCGGCGAGGCGAAACTTCCACTTTCCATTATTGTAGCACAGCAAGGTACCTATCAGAGCGAATTTACAACAGATCAACCCAATATGCAAGGTAATTCCAAGGCAAATTTTACTTTTAGCACTACACTGAAAAATCAAACTGCAGATCAGCAACTTTATGCCTTGATGGCCGATGCTCCCAGAGGCTGGAATGTCATTTTTAAACCAAACTACAAGCAGGCTACTTCTGCACAGATTGAAGCTAATGCAAGTCAGAATATTACTATCGAAATTACTCCTGCTGCTAATACAGAAACCGGTACATATAAAATTCCTGTGCGGGCTGTAACTAAAAGTACTTCTGCCGAGTTGGCATTGGAAGTTGCCATTACAGGTACGTTTCAGATGGAATTGACTACACCGCAAGGATTATTGAGTTCGGACATTACGGCCGGAGATACCAAACGTATTGACTTGGAAATTGTAAATTCCGGTTCGTCTATGCTGAAAGATATTCAGTTGACATCGCGTAAGCCTTCTGATTGGGAGGTGTCTTTTGAGCCTTCTAAAGTTGAATCATTGAAAGCGGGGGCTATTGCCAACGTGACCGCTATTCTTAAAGCTTCATCGAAAGCTCTTCCCGGTGATTATGTGGTGACAATAGATGCCAAAACTCCTGAAGTAAATGCCAATGCACAATTTCGGATAGCGGTCAAAACTCCCTTGATATGGGGATGGATGGGGGCACTTGTCATCGTTGTTACTATTGGAGGCGTTTATTTTCTGTTCCGTAAATATGGGAGGAGGTAGATTATGGGTGAAGAAGTAATCGTACTCACTGATTTGACAAAAAAATATGGGAGCTTTACAGCAGTAGATCATATTTGCTTGTCGGTCGGGAAAGGAGAGATTTTCGGTTTGCTTGGCCCTAATGGAGCCGGAAAGTCGACTACGATTCTTATGATGCTCGGACTAACGGAACCTACTTCGGGCAGCGTCTCTATTTGTGGTATTGATGCAACGAAACGTCCCATAGAGGTAAAAAGAAAAATCGGATATTTGCCCGAAGATGTTGGTTTCTATGATGATATGACGGGTGTTGAAAATCTGGTCTATACGGCTGCCCTGAATGGAATGATGCCGGAGAGAGCTCAGGCGAAAGCTAAAGAACTAATGGCTCGTGTAGGATTGGGTGAACAAACGCAGAAGAAAACCGGGAAATACTCGCGTGGGATGAGGCAAAGATTGGGATTGGCTGATGTCTTAATTAAAGATCCGGAAATAATAATATTGGATGAGCCGACGTCGGGGATAGATCCTGCAGGGGTTCAGGAATTTATCTCTCTTATTAAACAATTAAGTCGTGAGGAAAAGTTGACTGTATTGTTTTCGTCTCATAATTTGGATCAGGTACAAAAGGTATGTGACAATGTCGGTTTATTTAATCGAGGGAAGCTTGTTGCACTCATCAACCTATCCGAATTGGAAAAGGAACATCGCGAATTAACAGATATTTATAATCAATACTTTATGGAAGGAGGGTTGTAAAATGAATAAAGTAAAACATCCGTTTTGGGTTATTGTCCATAAAGAGATTGCCGATCATGTACACAGTCTGCGTTTTATCATTTTGATAAGCATCATTGTATTGACTTGCATGGGAGCTTTGTATACGGCCCTTACCAATATCGGTGCAGCAATAAAGCCCGATGATCCGGATGGCTCGTTTCTTTTTTTGAAACTTTTTACGGTATCGGATGGAACGCTGCCTTCATTTGTTCTTTTCATTAATTTTTTAGGTCCCTTACTGGGGATAGCACTTGGTTTTGATGCTGTCAATTCCGAGCAGAATAAAGGAACACTCAGCCGTATGCTTGCACAGCCTATCCATCGTGATTGTATTATCAATGCAAAGTTTGTGGCAGCATTGATAATTATAGGTGCTTTATTGTTTGCACTTGGATTACTGGTGATGGGGTGTGGATTGATCGCTATTGGCATTCCTCCTACGCCGGAAGAGTTCTGGAGGATCATCCTTTTTATTATCACTGGTATTTTTTATGTGGCATTCTGGTTGAATATATCTATTTTGTTTTCTCTTTGCTTTCGTCAAGCTGCAACTTCTGCGTTGGCTTCGGTTGCAGTTTGGTTGTTTTTCAGCGTGTTTTATGCAATGATAGTCAATGTGGTGGCCAAGGCGTTGAGTCCATCTGGTATGGTGTCTGTATATCATCAGATCAGTTATCAGAAATTCATTTTGGGACTGATGCGGTTGGCACCAAGTGAGTTATTTAATGAAGCGACCACAACATTGCTGATGCCTTCTATCCGAAGTCTGGGACCGTTGACAATGGAGCAATTGCAGGGAGCCATTCCCAGTCCGTTACCTTTGGGAGAAAGTATAATGATTGTTTGGTCGCAATTGACGGGGTTGATAGCTGCCACTGTTGTTTGTTTTGCTATATCTTATATTGTATTTATGAGGAGAGAAGTCCGTTCCAGATAGTATCTTAATATGGATACCCAGAATAAACAGAACTCCGAAAGTTGAATATGAAAACTTTCGGAGTTCTGTTTGTATTATAGTGTGGGTATTTGCTTTATTTATTCGTCCTCTCCGTCGTCAATCGGTAGAATTTTTTGGCTTTCTTCATGAGGTAGTTGTTCCACTTGGCGGAGTTTTCTCTCAATGGCACGGGTGCGTTTTCCCATTACTTCTTCCAGTTGGTCTCCTGCGCTTTGGAGGTTCTTCTGCACTTTTTCGAGCAAACCGCCAAATTTACTGAATTCGGTTTTTACCGCTCCCAAAACAGTCCATACTTCTCCCGTCCGTTTTTGGATGGCGAGTGTGCGGAAGCCCATTTGCAGGCTGTTGAGGATGGCACCCAAAGTGGTAGGACCGGTAATTACTATTTTATACTCTTTTTGCAGCATTTCTACCAGCGCTGTCCGGCGTATTACCTCCGCATAGATACTTTCGAACGGTAAAAACAGAATGGCAAAATCAGTGGTAAAAGGAGGATCGACATATTTGTCATGAATATCTTTTGCCATTTTCTTGATGGTATTCTCCAATTGTCTTCCGGACGATTCGATCAGTACGGCATCTCCGGCTTCGAAAGCGTCGTAGTATTGCTCGTACACGTCTTTGGGGAATTTGGCGTCGATGGGCAGATATACAGTGCTGTTAGCATCGTCCTTACCCGGAAGTTTGATAGCAAACTCCACAAACTCTGTTCCGCTTTTCTTGGTTTTCACATTGGCATCATACTGTTCCGGGCTCATCATCTGTTCCAGCAATGCCCCTAACTGCACTTCGCCGAAAGTGCCCCGCATCTTCACATTGCTCAGTACTTTCTTTAATCCGCCTACATCCTGTGCCAGAGACTTCATTTCCCCCAGTCCCTTTTGCACATTTTCGAGTTGCGAACGGACTATCTCGAAAGATTGTCCGATGCGTTCGTTCAGCGTTTTTTGCAGCTTTTCTTCTACCATGAGCCGCATGTCGTCCAAACGCTTTTCGGTAGATTTCAGTAGCATTTCCTGTTGGCGTGCCATTGTATCGAACTTCTGCCGTTGCAATTCGCCATTAGTTATCATGTTTTTGTGCAATGCATCCTGTAATTGCTGCATACTTTGATTAATGGTTTGCGTCATCTCCATGCGGAGCTCGCGGATGCTGCGGTTCAGTTCTTCGCGATTCTCCTGCATTTGCAGCCGCAAGGCGGTTTGTAATTGTTCGTTTTGTGCCTGTCCGTTATTTCTGGTCAGTATCAGGATGATAAGACCGACCAATAATAAGATGACAACTATGAGTAAAATCAACTCCATAAATCAATAGGTCAGAATTTCGTTTCCGGTTTCTGTTATCAAGATCATATTTTCCCATTGTGCCGATGGCAGTCCGTCATCGGTGCATATGGTCCAGCCGTCTTCATCGTCTACGAACACCTCGTATGTTCCCATATTTATCATCGGTTCTATGGTAAATGTCATTCCCGGAACAATCAGCATGCCTGTACCCCGACGGCCGAAATGTTCCACATCGGGTTCTTCATGAAACTGCATCCCGACTCCGTGTCCGCAAAGGTCGCGTACCACGCTATATCCGTTTTTTTCGGCATGTTCCTGGATGGCGGCACCTACGTCTCCCAACCGTGCCCAAGGTTGTGCAGTGGCGATACCTATTTCCATACATTCTTTGGTGACTTGTACCAGCCGACGCATTTCCGGACTGACTTCTCCAATCATAAACATGCGCGAAGCATCCGAAAAATATCCTTTGTATATGGTAGAAACATCTACATTTATGATGTCTCCACTTCGTAGAATTTCGTCTTTGCTCGGTATTCCGTGACACACTACATCGTTGATGCTTGTGCAAACGCTCTTGGGAAAACCCTCATAATTGAGTGGAGCCGGAATGGCCCCGTGACTGGTAGTAAAATCATAAACCATGCGATCGATCTCTTCGGTGGACATCCCTTCACGGATATTTTCGGATATGTAATCCAGCAAGGCGGTGTTGATTTTGGCGCTTTCGCGTATACCTTCCAACTGTTCCGGTGTACGGAGTACTTTTCTGGGAGGAAGTTTTAAGCCCTGTTTTCTATATTTCTGTATTTTATCTTCTATCTCGTCCGGGTAATTGGAAGGGGTGAACCGGAAGCCCTTGATAAACTTTTTCATTGTTTCTATAAATTTTGTCTTTCAATCTATAGCACAAAGGTAGAGAATAAATGTTAGTAATTGAAATGCAGACGTACCATTTATTTTTCACCGGATTGATTCTACCTAAAGCGTATTATTGTGGAATTCGAGTAGATAGGAATTTTCCCGAAGTTGTCAATTTGATAAGTATAGGAAAAGTGTCCTTAGAACCGGAAAAATCTGCATAGTTTGAAGAAATATGTAATATGTAAGCTAAAGTATTGTATGTCAGTTATATATTAGATGTGTCGTATCGGTGGAAAAGTCGTTTTTTCTTCGTATAAAGAATTAATATTAATGTACTGTTAAAAGCGTATTCTTGTGGATAAAGAATGCATTCTTTAGTTTTAAAAAATATATTCTTTGTCTGACGGAAAATGGTATATGGAAAAAGCCGTTAACAATGTTAAAATAGAAATAGAGATCAATCAGGACCAAGCAAAAATAATAATGAGAAAACGGTGATAGACATCAAGGGATAAAATAGAAATACGCTTTTTTATGTTTAGCAACATTGTTGCTATATTATTTCATGAAATGTATCTTTATTTTGAAATAAAATCTTTCCTTTGCGTGGAAAATAAATGAAACAGAATTATGCGTATATATTTAAGAACCACTCCGAATGATGTTATTGTTCCTTTCGATTATCAGCAGAAGATAGTCGGTACGATACATAAATGGCTTGGTAATAATGAGATACATGATAAAATCTCTTTGTATTCTTTTTCTTGGCTTTTAGGTGGAAATATGATTGTGGATAAAGGTTATAACTTTTCAAAAGGTGCCACTCTTTTTATCAGCTTTTATGAGAACAAATATCTCAAGGTGTTGATAGATACAATTTTGTCGGACCCTAAGATGTTCTGTGGGCTTTCGGTGAAAGAGGTTACGTTCGAACGGGAACCGGCGTTTACGGAAGAACCTGCTTTTTTCAGACTCGCTACCCCGATTTTTATTAAACGGTTGATAGAAGAAAATGGAAAGAAGGAGCAGAAATTCTATTTTTATGATGATCGGGAGAGCAATGACCTGATGACAGAAACACTGAAACATAAAATGCGGGAAGCCGGATTACCCGATGATGATACTTTAAAAGTGGAATTTGACTTAAGCTATATGAATAAGAAAAAGAAATTGGTGACGATACACGGTATAAAGAATAAAGCCAGTATGTGTCCGGTGATTATTCATGGCCGTCCGGAAAGTAAACTGTTTGCATGGACAGTAGGATTGGGTAATGGAACAGGCATATCTTTGGGAGCATTGTTATAAAATTTAATATTCTGTCGTACTATGAAATACTATATTCTGAGATATTCCGGTCCTTTTGGTTTTATCAAACCTTGGACTGCCGTTCGTGATGCAAGCGGCGGAGAGACTTATTCGCAGCAATTTTTAACCCCTTCCATTATAGAGGGTTTGAGACAAAAGTTAGAAGTGACCGCTATTTTGCGTCATAAATTGGTTTATGGCGGAATCGATATCCAGCAAGAAATGGTTCAGGCAAAAGCGTGGAGTAAAAAGGTAAAGAAATATATCAGAGAACGTTCTATTCTTAAACGTGGAGTGATGCTTAATCCTGTTCTCATACTGGCTTTTGGCAGTATGGAAGACGCGGAAAAGGCAGCGATGCAACATATTTGCCTGTGCCGTAATGAAGATGTGCTTTTACCTGGCGAAATAGAGGAAATAACTGTCGATGAGTTTGAGCTGCTCGATGGTTATGAGCTTCGTTTCGGTAGGGGCGATCACTCTTTTCTTGTGGGATACAACCGTTTTTGTAATAATGAAGAGATGTATGGATCTATAGAGATCACCGGAAATTCAATCCAAAGAGAAAAGAATGAGTAAATATGATTCCATATTAGCAAAAAGTACGAAAAACGGCGGGACAACTCTGAAGGTGCATCTTGAATCGGTAGCTCAGTTAGCTATGCTGGCCGCCCGATGTATGGGGATGGATCCGGAAATAGCACGGTTGGGAGCTTTGCTGCACGATATTGGAAAAGCAAATCCTTTGTTCCAGCAGAGTTTAGAACAGGAACGGACATCCTTTTTTTGCAGTGAATTCCCTTTTCGCCATGAGATCGCATCTTTGTTCTTTCTGAATCTGGTTGATCGGGCTTTATGGGATTCCGTCATCGATATGATTATTGCGCATCATAAGTCTGTTTCCAATGATGATCGAAAAAAAGGAGTTCTTGATTTGGAGGATGAATATGGTGATGAGATTCTGGAGTATCATTTGTCGGACTTCTCAGCGTGGAGTATGGATGCATTAGGCATTTTGGGCGAATTGAGTTTTCCCGGAGTTACTTCGGAAACCGTCATAACCGAGCAGGATGCCCGTTGCGCCTACGATTATGCTCTAACGCATTGTAGGAAGAAGACTAAGGGCTGGTCTGTCTGGAAAGGGTTATTAATGGGATCGGATCATCTGGCATCGGCTACGGAGGAACAGAAAGACCGGCTTCCCGATTTGTTTACTATTCCTGATCTGCATTTTTATAATAGGCAAAGCGAACTCTATCCTTTGTCTCTGATCGAGTCTGATGTGACTAAAAGGCATTCGTTTGTGAAAGCACCGACGGGAGCCGGTAAAACGGACTTTCTGATGAAGCGATGTCGGGGGCGGATTTTCTATACCTTGCCTTTTCAGGCATCTATCAATGCGATGTACGAACGTATTGCCCATGATTTGGGCGATTGTGTGGAAGATGTACGGCTGCTGCATTCCATATCCCAATTGGTTATTGAGGACAACAGGATAGTGGAGAAGGCGATACAAAATAAGTTTGGTGCGGCTATTAAGGTCTTGACTCCCCATCAGTTGGCTGCCATTGCTTTGGGTACGAAAGGTTATGAAGCAATGCTGTTTGATTTGCAGGGATGTGATATCATTCTGGACGAGATCCATACGTATTCGGATATGGTTCAGTCCATTGTTCTGAAAATGGTGGAAGTAATGAATCATATCGGTTGTCGGATACACGTTGGTACTGCCACCATGCCATCGGTGCTCGAACAGGCTATTCTTCAGATATTGGGCGGCCGGGAAAATGTGCAGTATGTGGAATTGCCGGAGGATGTATCAGACTCATTCAATCGCCATATTGTTCATAAAGCCGACTCCTTCATTGAGTTACTTCCGGTGATTCGGCAAGCGGTAGACGAGGAACGGAAAATACTGATTGTATGTAACCGGGTTGCTCATGCACAAGAGATTTTCAAGCAGATCGATGAACTCTATCCGGATACAGACAAAATGTTGATTCATAGCCGGTTTAAAAGGAAAGACAGGAATCGGTTGGAGAAAGAACTGAAAGAGGTTTATAATGCCAGTCCGCGTGCTTGTGTGGTTGTATCTACACAGGTGGTTGAAGTCAGTCTGGATATCAGCTTTGATGTAATGATTACCGAGGCGGCGCCTATCGATGTACTCATTCAGCGTTTCGGGAGAATCAACAGAAAGCGGAATGCGGATACGATCGGGAAGTACAAGCCTGTTTATGTGATTGCTCCTCCCGAAGAGGATCGGGAATGTCTGCCGTATTCGCGGGAGGTGCTGCAACGCAGTTATGACGTTCTTCCTCAGAATGCATTGTTGCGGGAAGCTGAGCTGCAATCTCTGATAGACCGGGTGTATCCTCAGATTAAGAGAATTAATATCGGGCTCGATGCTGTATTTGTAGATGGGAAATGGCGGTTGAAGGAATTGCGGCATTTGCCGAAATCGGCCTTGATAGAAATGCTGGACATCGATTCCGTCTCTTGCATCACCCAGCAGGATGATGAAAGCGGAAAGTACGAACAGGCAATGGAGAAAGAAAGACTGTTAATGGAGATTCCTGTACGATATAACTCTCTGCGCTGGAAGAAGTTAAAGCAGTTGCCGATCGGCTCTCGCCCTTTTGTTGTTCCGGATGCGGCTTATTCTTCTGACAAGGGGTTAGACTTCTCTAAAATAGGAACCGAATATTATGATACAAATTATCAAATGTTATAGCTTATGTATGCAACAACCATAGGATACACCTTCTTGAAAGCTTATAATAATAAGTTTCAAACGAATTATACGGGACGTACTTTCTTTGAAGAAGTTTTTGTACCGTTATTTTTTGATCATCCCAAGTATATGATGACTGCCGGTAATTCTCCGTTAGAGAATCCTAAATTGAGTTGGGAGGATATGATAAAAGGCAAAAAGCCTTTTGAAACAGCCGAACGCAGAAAAGAGAGAATCGATAAGATGATCAATAAAATCGAATCGGAAAAGGCGGATGCCAGTATAGCGATTGGGTATGGGGTAGTGGATGCTGCTGCGGCCACTACGGGACAGATCACTAATATTGATTTTCCAGATAACAAGGAAGATATTTACTGCTCCTGGATTGGTGCAGGGCTGGGAGTGGGGATTACCGGAGGATTGACCATCTTGTTTAATAACGAAGCACTCTTATTGGATATCTATGAGGGATGGAAATGCTATCGGCAATATTTGGAAGAATATCCTTTGATGAAAGGAAATCAGATAAACACGTGGAACGGGCGATGGCTGGTTCATCGGTATCAACCGGATTTTGACGAAACAGATCCTACGGCCGGATTTAATCCGTTGGAGCCGATCAATGGCGGATTGCTCGGTTTACAGACCATATCTTGGGTAGAGGTTCTCTTGAAAATAGCCCGGCGTTTTCCTGCGGACAATTTGGTGGGATATTTATATAGTATCGGGCAGACGAACACTACCATTGGTTTTATTCCTTTCAAACTCCAGGATATTATTCGCCCCGACCAGTTGTATGAAAAAATATTTGGTAAGCTTGATTACCAAAAAGATGCTCCAAAGGTTTCCAAGCTATATGGAACAGCTATCGGATTACGGGCAGCTTGTCAGGCAGGTGCCATCGGAATACCGGCTATGGAGCCTAAAGGATTAAAGGCTTTCTTTCCTACTACCAAAGGAATCAGAAAGATTTCATATAAGGAGGGAGACGAAGAACAAAGAATAATATATTGTACTTACTTAATTTGGATATTAGCTATGTTGAACAATGAGAAATTATGGGAACTGTCCCGCGAATTCGCGGAATTGTTGCTGAAGTATGAAGCAGGCGCAGGAAAAGCAAGAACAGATCGGAAGAACAATGTGAACCGGTTGTTGGAATCTGTTTCTGTAAAGCAGTTTCTTCAAAATTTGATTCCTGTCATTCAAGACGAGAAGGAAGTAGAAGGGTATGAAAATATGGGAAAAACAGTGCATTCGATGCCTAAAGATAATTTCCCTTATTTCAATACATTGATTAGATTTCAATACGCATTATTAAACAAATAATATAATCACAATGAAACCGTACATTTATTTAAGAGGATTGCGTCATGTAGACCTGTCTGTGTTTTGTGTGGAGAGTGGACAAAAGGTATATTGGGACCCTGTGTTCAGCACTTCGGTTCCATATTCAAGTGGACAACAAGTAAAGAGAAGCATTCTGGATTCTATAAACTGTGAGTTGCAGGCTGATCCGTCTTCCGTTACTTTTGTTTTCGATGTAAATAGTAAGAATCTTTTAGGAGAAGGGGAGGTGCTTTCTCTTTGTGATCCTCAATATTACGATCAGCTATTAGGAGGCTGGATGAGGGCTTCAAAAGGGGGTAAAGAACGTACACTAAAAAGAAGAAGTCCATTCTCTATTTCTGCTATGCGTCCATTGCATCCGTTGTTGGGAGGACGCATTACAGAGAATGCGACTTTTGACCGAAGTGACAGGCCGGAATTGCATAAAGTAATAGTGCGCGATGCTTCCGGTAAACAGATGAGCGAAGAACGGGTAGAAGCCCTGTTGACCGGAACGGACAGAAGCCTGTACCGTAAATGGATCCCTGAGAACACCCGTGCTACCGGTTTATTTGTGTATGATATCGCTATTGACTTGCGTACCTTATTTGCGGTTTCGGTAAATCAGATGGAACCGGAATTGACCAAAGAGAAGATCGAGGAATTGAAAGAAAAAGGTTGGGTAGCTTCACGCAATGTTTTTGGAGAGTGCCTGGTGATGCCCAAAGCTGACAGGGAAAGAGTGATACCGGCCATTGCCAAAGCGCTTATTAATTGGAAGATAACAAGTAATCAATCCAGAACATTCAGTTTGATGGAAACGCTTGCCATTGCAGTGAGTGATAATGCCAATGCGTTGGCAGGCGCCATTCGTGCCAAGTTAGTAGAAGAAACAGAAAGGCCTAAAGCTAAACCTCTGATAGATGAAACAGCCGGGGCGGATTTATACGTAACCTTGCCTTGTTCGGGATATATGACCACTGAAACAGAGTCCGCTGACGCCTTGCAGAAAGCGGAGGATAAATTGAAGGAGTGGATGCTTGCTTTTGATTATGAAAATCAAAAAGGATAATGATAGGATGTGTAAGGCAGAGCTGTATGGTTCTGCCTTATTCTCTTAATTTCAAATGGAAATGAATATTACAGGCACTCACTTTAATTATTATCAGATTTGTAAGCGCAAATTATGGCTGTTTGCTAATGGCATAAGTATGGAACATACCTCTGACTTGGTCTATGAGGGAAAGTTGATACATGAAGAATCTTATCCGCAGCGTTCTGCTAAATACGAAGAGGTAGAGATGGACGGGATAAAAGTGGATTATTATGATACTTTGCACAAGGTAATTCATGAAATAAAAAAGTCCGATAAGGTTGAAGTGGCTCATGAATGGCAATTAAAATATTATATGTATGTATTCGAACAGAATGGCATAGAGGGTATCTCTGGAATATTGGAATATCCGGTTTTGCGGAAAAGGGATACGGTGCTGCTGAGTGATATAGATCGTGAAACGATTGTTGAAATGATAAATGAAATAAAGCAGGTTATCGAATCTGATTTTTGTCCACCTTTGGAGAGGAAACGAATATGCAGAAATTGTAGTTATTGGGATTTTTGTTATAGTGGGGAGGAGGAAGAATGAAAAAGACTTATTATTTATTTAATCCGGGACAATTGGAACGTAAAGACAATACTTTGAAGTTTACTCCTGTTACGGAGGAAGACGGTAATGGAGAGCCTTGTACGGGACAGCCCCGCTATCTACCTGTTGAAGATGTAAATGAGTTTTATGTTTTTGGTTCATTACGGGCTAATAGTTCCTTGTTTAATTTCTTGGGACAGAAAGATATAGCAGTACACTTCTTTGATTACTATGAGAATTATACCGGATCGTTTATGCCGAAAGATTCTCTTTTGTCCGGGCGAATGCTATTAGCTCAAACTTCTGCATATCAGAACAAAAAGAAGCGACTTTTGATAGCACAAAAATTTATAGAAGCGGCTGCTTATAATATGGTTAAAAATTTGCAGTACTATAATCGCCGGGGGAAAGACATGGAGGAAGTCATGGAACTAATCAAAGGATATGCTTCTAAACTTTCTGAAACTGCTTCCATACAAGAATTGATGGGAACGGAAGGAATGATCCGGCAAACTTATTATGATGCATTCAACCTTATTTTGAATGATTTTGAAATGGGAAATCGCACCAAACAACCTCCTTTGAATGAAGTAAATGCGCTTATCTCTTTTGGAAATATGATGTGTTATACGTTGTGTTTGAGAGCTATCCATCAGACGCAATTAAATCCGACTATTAGTTTCTTACATACTCCTGGAGAACGGCGTTACTCTTTGGCATTAGACATTGCAGAAATTTTCAAGCCTGTTATTATTGACCGGGTAATTTTTAGAGTCTTAAATAGGAAAGAGATTCGAGAGAAGCATTTTGATCGAAAGCTGAATCGTTGTTTGTTGAATCAAACAGGAAAAAAGATTTTTGTGAAAGCCATTGAAGATAAGCTTATTGAAACGATCAAGCATCGGACATTGAACAGAAATGTAAGTTATCGGCATTTAATGAAACTGGAATGCTATAAATTAGCGAAACATTTATTGGATATAGAAGAATACAAACCTTTTAAAATGTATTGGTAAGAATATGTATGTCATTTTGGTTTATGATTTTGGCGAAAGACGAGTTGCAAAGATGCTGAAGCTATGTCGTAAGTATTTGAATTGGATACAAAATTCCGTATTTGAGGGGGAAATATCAGAAGTACGATTAAAGGAAATGTTATCTGTTGCAAAGGCTTTCATGAAAGAAGATGAAGATAGTATTATTGTTTTTAAAGGTTCCTCACAATGTTCTTTGGAGAAGAAAATTATCGGGAAAGAACGGTGTAGTATCGACAATTTTTTATAATTTAGTTGTCGATAATTGTTTTTATTGTCTTTCCAATAAGTCTCTACGTTGTAGATCGTTCTTTGATATGTTGATATACAGTGAAATAGATGTTATGTCGATGTCTGGTATTTTTTATATTATTATACATCGACATAATTAATTATATAAAAAGCGTATTTTTTATTTGCTAACTCATTCATTTTTAATTGTTTTTTTTGAGTGTTTGTTAGAGTATTAATTGTACCGTTGTGGAATTGAAACACTGAGACGTGCGAATAGCGGAAAT
>ENA-ORTP01000589-ORTP01000589.1-human-gut-metagenome-genome-assembly--contig:-NODE-589-length-44195-cov-3.747667_pt1 | contig 44195 bp, 37 predicted proteins | sample MGYA00241913_ERZ509190 | MGnify/ENA primary metagenome ERZ509190 (study PRJEB26280, sample SAMEA2338839) | human gut metagenome | biome: human gut; feature: human-associated habitat; material: faeces...
ATATTTTTGAACCTCTGGCATAGGCATATCGTATACACTGTTAAATGTTGTAATAATAACCGGTCTATGACAATATTTGCATTCTTTTTGCCCTGTATCCACGGGCGCCCCACAGCCCGGACATTTGATATCAATAACCTGATAAGCCATTTTTCTCCTCTCCCGTCAATTTATTCATCTTTTTATAATATTGAGATAATATATGAATTTTCTATATTTTCTCACATTATTTTCTATATTTTACCTGTCATTTTTTCAATTTTCAATATGTGGACAATGTTGTGGACAGACTTTTTCTAAAATATAGTTTTTTTCTCTTTCTCATGTTATACTAATATAAACAAAAAAACACAAGGGAGTCTATTATGTCCAAATTTTCACAACTTCTTTCTCAATATATACAGGAAAAAAATGTACGCATCTATTCTCTTGCTGAATACTGTGGAATTGACCGTTCTTTAATGTACAAAATTGTTCATGGGAAACGCACCCCAGGTTCTGCATCTGCGGTGGATAAAATTGCCGATTATTTACATTTGACCCCAGGAGAATGCCGCGAACTAACAGATGCATATTTTATCACAGTCCAGGGAAGTGATAATTTTTACAGGCGGAAACACGTTTTGGCCTTTTTAAATGATTTCAAAAATATTGTCAACAGGGATACTTTAAATTTATCTTTTTCTTTCCAGACCTCCTACACGCAAAATCTTATTCCCCTGGATGGTGAAACCAACGTTAATCAGGCCATATTCAATCTCGTTGCCTGGCAGGCGCAAAAAGAGTCTGGTGAAATTCATATGCTTATCCAGCCCAATTTTCCCTTTCTCACTCAGCTTTTACTGTCTATTGCCAGAAATTGTCATCAACTGACGATTCACCAGTTGATTTATCTGAATAATACGGACTCTGTTAGAGAAAATAGGAAAAGCTATAATCTACATTGTCTGCAAAATATTCTGCCGCTATGTACCTGTAAATATCAATATCATCCCTATTACTATTATGATACTGTTCCTTCTTCACTCGATAGTTTCCGCCTTTTTCCGTATCTTCTTTTAACAGATACTCAGGCTATTATTCTTTCGGAAACACTCCAAACTGGCTTCTTTACTTCTCAGCCGGACCTGATTAGTCTTATAAAAAAGATTTTTAATCGCTACATGGAACAGGCTCGTCCTCTCCTTCAAAAAATTGAAGATGTACATACACAGCTTTCCTGTATTCAGCAATGTGTAACTAAATCTTCTACAGCCTATAGTTTTCAAATGACACCTTGCATGACAAATTTACTCTCTTCAGAATTCCTGAAGAAGTATTTGCTTCCTACACTTCCTTCCCGTGAACTCTTTATCTCACAATTAGAGAATCATATAGGTTATATAAATAGCCTACACGAGGAACAAGAAGAAGTTCTTATTTTTTCAGAAGAAGGAATTATAGAATTTTTAAATACAGGAAAAATAGAAGAGTATCCTTCATACATATATACACCGCCCTCATTAGAAGACAGGATTGACTTGATTCACCGTTTCATCAGAGAGTGTGAAAAAGACAAGCGTCATATGCGAATGTTAAAGCACACAATAGGAAGTGTTAGAAATGGGGCAAATATTTATTTGAATTCATGTAAAGGCTATCTTCTTTTTACCCCAGCTGAATCTGACACACCTGTTTATCTTAACATTCAGGAATCTGGGCTTTTATCTGCCTTCTTGGATTTTTTTGAAAATATGGATCAATCACTGTTCTATACGGAGAAAGAAATTCCTATTCGCTTAAAACAATTAACAGAACGGTATTTATAAGAAACATACACTAATTCTGTGCAAATGAAACTGAAATAAGCAAAAGCCAGGATTTACAACTGCCCAAATCCGTTGTAAATCCTGGCTTCTTTAATTTTTTATTTCACCTTTTGCAACTTCCAAATCCAGAAAAACAAATCTGCCAGCTTATCCCCTCTGCTTTTCTCTATTTTCATACGCTTCCCCTCGCCTTCTGTACCGTATCTGTCCTTCTGTTTTCAGTTTTTATCCGCAAACCTCATCATACAAATTTCGTCCTTTGGAGTCAATTACCACAATCACCGGGAAATTCTCTACTTCCAGCTTCCGAATGGCCTCTGTTCCCAAGTCATCATAGGCAATCACTTCTGCCTTTTTGATACACCTGGAAAGCAAAGCCCCTGCGCCGCCTACGGCTGCAAAGAACACTGCTCCGTTTCTCACAATAGCATCTGTAACCTCCTGTTTTCTTCTGCCTTTTCCAATCATACCGGTCAGACCCAAATCCAGCAGTCTTGGGGCGTATTTATCCATACGGCTGGCAGTAGTCGGACCTGCAGAACCAATGGGACGGCCTTCCCTTGCAGGAGTTGGTCCCATATAGTAAATCACATTTCCGTCCAGTTCAAGGGGCAGCTTTTCTCCTCTATCCAGAGCTTCGGACATTCTTAAATGTGCAGCATCTCTTGCAGTGTAAATAGTTCCTGTAATATAAACATAATCTCCTGCTTCCAGTGTTTTTACCTCTTCCTTATCCAGAGGCGCTTTCATATATCTGTCCATTTTCATTCCTCCCAAAGCATTATATGGTTCTGACAATATGGCGGTTTACATGACAGCAGATATTGACTGCCACCGGAAGTCCCGCAATATGAGTTGCATAAGTATTAATATTCACTGCCAGAGCTGTGGTATCTCCTCCAAGACCGGCCGGTCCCAGACCGATTTCATTGATTTTTGCCAGAAGTTCTTCTTCCAGTTCCCTGACATGAGGAAGTTCAGAGTGCGTGCCGATTTCCCTTGTGAGAGCTTTCTTTGCCAGAATCGCTGCCTTTTCAAAGGTTCCGCCAATTCCCACGCCCACTACCACAGGCGGACAGGCATTTGACCCTGCTTCTCTTACGGTATTGATAATGGCTTCCTTCACACCTTCTACGCCGTCTGCCGGCTTTAACATATGGATTTTACTCATATTTTCACTTCCAAAGCCTTTTGGTGCTACCAGAATCTCCACTTTATCTCCCGGAACCAGTTCGTAATGAATAATAGCCGGAGTGTTGTCCTTTGTATTCACACGAAGCAGAGGATCTCCTACCACAGATTTTCGCAGATATCCCTCTGCATATCCCTGACGTACCCCTTCATTGACCGCTTCTTCCACGCTGCCGCCTTCAAAATGCACGTCCTGTCCAATTTTCAAAAATACCACTGCCATACCGGTATCCTGACAAATGGGAATCATATCTTCCCCTGCTATTTCCAGATTTTCCAGAAGCTGCCCCAGAATCTGCTTTGCCAGAGGCTTTGTTTCTCTTTCGTGAGCCTCTTTCATAGCCTTATCCATATCCGGCGCCAGATAGTGATTTGCCTGAATACACATTTCCTTAATATTTTCTGTCAAAAGTTCTACGTTTACGCTGCGAATCATACTTGTTCCTCCCATATTTTGTTCTACTTTGGCTGACCGCTTAGTTGTTTGCTCAAATCAATGCGGTTAAAATCCTGAATATCATCAGACTGATGCTGTCCCAAAAGCCCAATCAGCATGTAATATCCATTTCGTGGGTCCTGAGGATATTCTTTTACCAGGGTAAACTCCCCGATTTTCCCCGTACTGGAGATATGCATTCTGGGTCCCAGACATTCCAGCACATACTCTCCAATCTGCACATGATGTTCGTCATAATAAGAAACCGGCAAATCCTGCGCCACTGCTTCTCTTACTTTTCTTTCCAGCTCATACAAATCCACGTCCGGCTTTTCCTCAAATTCCAGCACAAAACCATGGCGCACATCAGACCTGGGACCGTCCTGTGCATAGCCCTCCCCCATAAAATGCACACACAAATCCTCCAACGTATGTGCAGCTTTTCTGTATCCCACAGATTTATGTACAATTTTTGCAATATTTTCAGGAAGGGGGCCAAACATATTCGGCCGTGTAATAATAATTTCCTCTCCGATTCCCACCAGCAAATCCGCATTTCTCTTTAAAAAGGGAAAAATCAACTCAAAATGTTCCACAATCACCATTTTCCCGTTTTTGGCAGCCTCCAGAATGGCCTCTGCCAGCACATGCATCTGGGTAAATGCAGACTCAAAGCGGATATCCAGATGATAGGTATGAGGCGAAAACGGGTCTTCCAGGTCTTCATGGAGAAGGGGAAGCGGGCGGATATTAACTCCCTCATCATCATTGGTTAAATCCACACCCGGAAACATACCTTTAATCAAAAGACTCTTTCCTGCCCCCGCATCTCCGATAATTCCAATAATGTGGTCAAAGGGGCTTAAATACATCTGGCTTAACTGCATACCCAAATCTGCCATACGGCGGTTGCCTCTGGGTGCAAAATAATAGCTGTACAGGTTTCCTTCCTGCATCTGTTTTGAATATGCCATACTTTTTTCCTCTGCCTGAAACAAAAGGTGCCGTATAAAGGGGCTTTTTAATCCTCACTCAATACGACACCTGTGCTTCGTCAATCTTTATTTCTGAGTTTTTCTTGCTTTTCTGAGAGCAAGGATTCTTTCCATTTCATTGTAAACAATCATAAAGCCTTCGTCAACACCCATACCAGGTTTTGCAAGAATCTGGTCCGGCTTTGTTGCCATTGCACAGTTTACGCAAACCTGTGCAGAACGGTCTGTTTCGTTGCAGGTACCGCCCTGATAAGCGCCAAAGCCTTTTTCCTTACAGTAAAGTACGGCTTCTACGATGTTGTTGATACCGCCAAGGTCCGGAGTCTTAATCTGTGCCATATGTCCTGCTTTATTGTCTGCAAAATATTTTACATCTTCCAGAGTATTGCACCATTCGTCTGCTACCAGCTCTACATCAATACCTCTTCTGTCTACTTCTTCTCTCAGTCCCTTTAAGCAGAGCATCTGTTTTTCTCTCTCCTCTGCGTCCATAGGACCTTCAATTCTCAAATGGAATGGTTTTGCGGCTTCTTCCAGTTCTGCCAGATAATCAGCCATAGCCGGATAATTGTCCACACCGAAAATCGCTCCAATGGTACCATATACATCAATATGGAACACTGGCATATAGTTTTCGTCATTGCGCAGTTTCAGTACACGATCTCTTAACCATGCCACATATTCTTTTAGGATTTCTCCATGCTCGCCCAGTTTTAACTTCACATTGTTAATCAGAGCATGAGGCATAACAGCCGCGCCCTTTAAAATCATTTTATCCGCATTGTCATAACGACTGTCCCCGGACTGGGTAAATACCGGAATCGGCTCTTCGGAAACCGTTGTGCCGTATTCATCAGCTACAACCTCACACATCAGACGTTTGCTGGATTTTGCCACAGCGTCCAGAATCGCCTGGCTTACACCATAGCGAATTGCTGTGTGCAGTCTTTTGCCGTCCACCTGGATATTTTCCAGCATTTCACATAAGCCCTTAAAGCTGTCTGCTTCTTTTCCAACCAGCTCCGGTTTGATATATTTGTCAATAATCGGAATAAAGTCCTCTGCCAGAAACAGCGGATCGCGTCCGCCTGCCCCGGAATACTGTACAGCCGCACAGTCCCCCCATGCAATCTGTCCATCCTCTAAAATCAGCATAACAGAAATGGCTTCTCCTGCCTGTCTTACAGATTTAAAGCCCGGTGTAACAGTTTCTCCGAAATAAGCCGCTCCGTCAGAAACAGCACCTTTTTTGATTGCTCTCTGGTCATCAAAGAAAAATCCGGTTCTTGCTTTAGAACAAACTACATCTACTATTTTCATGATACTCTTCTCCTTTTTATCATCATTTCGGTTTTCCAACCAGTCTTCCTTTACTGATTGCGTAAACGTCATCAATAACCATCTGGAAGGACGCTTTTCTCTTTTCCATTTTTGCACGATGCTCGATTTTGCCTCTGTTGAAGTCAATAAGCTCCTGAGGAAGAGGAACGTGTGCGGTATTTAAGTAACGCACAGCGCCTTCATGGTCACGGGCAGGAAGCATTTTGCCGAAGTTATATTTACTTGGTGCAAACGGAATATCAATGACACCGGCTTTCACTGCGCGGATAACGCCAAGCGCCAGGTCACCCATACCAAGTTCAAAGGTCTTGTCCACAATGGCACATGTTTCTCCTTTGATAATAGCTTTTTCCAGTTCCAGAGCAGAGCTCTTTAATTCCTGATCTGCCAGAAGAGAAATGGCCTGTTTTGTACAACGCAGACCCTGTGCATTAGCTTCCATAGTAGGTACGCCAATAGCTTCATGAGGAGTCTTTACAATAACCTTTGTGGCTTTTGCAAGAGCCGCTACAGAACTTCCCCAGGAAATAACGGCAAAGGCTTTCGCTTCGTCCTGTGGGAATCCGCCCATCCACTGATGCAGTACAGAAGTAACGGTTACATCTTCATATCCGTATTTTTCCAGATATTCTTCTGTCAGCTCTTCCAGCACGCGAAGAGCTGCTACGTCCTGTACCAGGTTACCGCACTGACCATAACCTACGGTTACATTTTTCACACCCTGTTCTGCTGCCAGAAGGGCTTCGATAATGGCAACCGCATTGGACATGGAAGGCGGAACCAGTGTACCTGTTAATGGTCCATATGGCTCACGGTTAATGGATACCCCTGCTTCCTCGTAAATACCGGTCAGACGGTCTACATACTGCCAGTCATAAATGGTTCTCTCAAGGGGAACATCCTTTGCATATGGAATGTTGTAGGAAATACCGCCACCCTCATAGCTGGTAAATCCCCCTGCGTAACAGATTTCTGTCAGCAGTCTTGCGTCCGGTGTACCGTGACGTACCTGCACCGGCGTATCCAGATTTTCAATAATCTGACGGCAGCCGTAAACGCCGTGGTTGACAGCCGGGAATCCATTGAGCATGGATTTCTGTGTGTGGATAGATTCTTTAATTCCCACCTCTGCCTCTTCATAACGATTCTGACGTGTGTAAGAGTCAATGGTTGTAGGAAGTAAATCTGCCTCCCCTTTATCCTGCAGATACTGCAGAAGCTTAATGTGTTCGTCAATTAATGCTACACCTGCTCTTGGCTGAATCAGTGTTTTCCTCTCTTTTTTTGCTGCAGACAGCTTTCTGGAAAAACTCTTTGTTTCCGGCATACTTTTGTGATACTCAATGGCTTCATCAAAGTCTACGTCTTTACCGGTTGGCCACTGTTCCAGAATTTCTTTTCGGATACCGTAAAACTCATCGTCCGATAATTTTTTATTCCTTATGTCCATAATAAGCAATCTCCTTCTTCATAATTTCCAGCGCCGCTGTGGGATAATGCTGGGAAAGCAGTCCCATTGCCGCCAGAATATATTTTCTATCCACCAGGATTTCCGCATGCTCCGGGCGCAAAGAGCCGGGAGTGCTTTCATCATACAGAGCGAATTTGGCAATTTCCTCTGTATGCTTTGCATGTATCAAAGCCCCGCCTGTGACAATAACATATTTTACCCGCAGCAAATCCTTGCCGCTTTGTACATAAGTCAGACCGCAGGGGGTATACACCTGTTCCAGAGAACCTGCGTGACGTGTAACGGCTGTTTCCACAGCAGCACAGGCCAGCGCATAGTCGATGTGTTCCATTTCTTCATTATCCGGGATATAGTCTGTGTGACTTCCCAGATATTCCACCAGCCCCGCAATTTTCTGGCGGTTAATACCGGATATTTTAGACAGCTTCCGGTCGCCTGCTGCCTCCAGAATCCCCTGAACGCTGTAGCGCATGCCGATATCGCCTTCCACACTGCGTTTTGCATAGGGTTCCTGCAGTCCCTTCATCACCGTTGCCGCATTGGCAGGATTTCCGTCTGCAATAGAATAGATGTCCGTGGTAGCGCCGCCTAAATCCACGCCTACCAGTTCCCCAATGCCTCTGGCATCTTCCCAGCCGTCAGATAAAAGCTCCATGGCTGCTAACATAGCTGAAGGGGTTGGCATAATAATACCGGAAACCAAATCCGATGCCTCGGAAAGTCCTTTCCCCTGCACAATTCTCTTTAAAAAAACTTCCCGTATCTGCTTCTGGGTCGGCTCAATGTTTAATTCTCCAAGCCTTGGCATTACATTATCACAAATATAGGTTGTTCTTCCTTCCAGAATTTCCTGACACTCATCTGCTGCACAGCGGTTTCCTGCAATGACAATAGGACAGTCATAGCTTAAATCCGCCAGCATCTTGGCATTGTAGAGAATACACTCTGTATTCCCTCCGTCCGTCCCTCCGGTAAGCAGGATAATATCCGGGTGATAGGTTTCAATTTCCCGCATATCTCCTTTTGTCAGGTTAAAGGAATATGTTTTCCACACCTTTGCTCCGGCTCCGAGAGAAGCTTCTCTTGACGCTTTGGCGGTCAACTCCGGCACCAGACCTATGGAAATCATTTTCAGACCTCCGGCTGCGCTTGAACAGGCATAGCGTTCTGAAAATTCCAGAGGGCCTGTGGTCTTTTCCAGTATTTTCAGCGCCTCGTGAAGCCCGTTATTAATATCTGTTTCTACGGTGGTATAGGCTGCCGCTGTTCCCAAAATCTCACAGTTTTCCACATCTACAGCCGTTACCTTGGTGTTTGTGCTGCCAAAGTCCACCAGTAAAATTGGTTTCATCTCATTTCACCACCTTACTGATCAGTCCTCTGTCTTTGGTGCTTCCATACCAAAATCTTCGTATAAAGCCGCGATGGTTGTTTCCGGCGCTGTACCGGGACCGAATACACGGTCAAATCCCATGGCTTTAAAACGTTTTTCCACTTCGTTAAATGGCTGCTTTCCTACTACAATATTTCCGCCTACATATAAAAGAATATCTTTTAATCCGGCTTCGTTGCATTTATCTCTCAGACCACGGCAGTCCAGCTCTCCGTGACCGTAAAGAGAGGATACCATAATAGCGTCTGCCCCTGTTTCAATAGCAGCAGAAATATATTCCTCCTGAGATACCATAACTCCAAGGTTTGTCACATCAAAACCAGCGTCCTCAAAAGCATGCTGGAGAATGCTGATTCCCACGGCATGTACATCAGCGCCGATTACACCAATGACTAATTTTTTCTTATCCACTGTAAACCGCTCCCTTCTGTTTTTCCTACCTATTTCACATTTTTAATTGTATCCAGTAAAGTTCCATCGCGGTACAGTACGTTTGCTACAACTCGTTCTCCCATTTCCACCCGTTTGGGGACACCCGCAATGTCCTCTGCAATCTGTTTTAATTCTTCTATTTCTTTTACCGGAAGTCCGGCTTTTACTAATTTTTCCTTTAATTCCTTTTGTTTCGGATTTACGGCGATTCCTCTCTGTGTTACCACCACATCAACGGTTTCCCCAGGTGTGGATTTACACAGCACCTGGTCTACAATCAGAGGAAGTCTTGCCCTGATAAGGGGAGCTACAATAATTGCCAGTTTTGCCCCTGCGGCTGTATCGCAGTGTCCCCCGGAACCTCCCATAATGTATCCGTTGGAATCTGTATGTACATTGACATTAAAGTTTACGTCCACCTGTGTAGCGCCCAGAATCACCACGTCCAGACTATCTACTGCTGCGCTTTTTGCAGCCGGAGAAGCATAGCGCATAGCTGAAATTTCCTGATGCTTCGGATTTTCCCGGATAGAAGCAATCGCTTTTAAATCAAAGCACTGCACGTCCAGAATGGTATCAAAGTATCCCTTGTCTGCCATGTCTACCATGTATCCTGTAATACCGCCCATACAGAAGCTGCCCTTAATATGCTCTTTTTCCATCATTTCTTCCACATATTTTGCCACAGCCAGGGAAGCGCCTCCGGCACCGGTCTGGAAGGAAAAACCATCCTTTAAGTAACCAGAATGCTTAACTACCTGTGCTGCCAGCCCTGCAATGCGAAGCCCTACCGGATCACGGGTAATCTTGGTTGTTCCTGACACAATACGCGCCGGATCTCCAATCTGCTCCACCTGCACTACATAATCCACATATCCTTCGTTGATAGAGGTATCCTTTAAGGGATATGGAACCAGGTTATCGGTAATTACCACAACCTTACCGGCATGTATGGCATCCGAAAAAGCATATCCCAGAGAGCCACAGGCAGAAGGACCATATTTGCCGCTACAGTTTCCCATATTGTCTGCACAAGGCGCAGCCAGAAAGGCAATGTCGATTTTAGAGGAACCGTTTTCCATATCTCCGGCTCTTCCACCGTGACTTCTGAAAATCACCGGTTTTTCCAAAATCCCCTGGGAAATGGCTTTTCCCACCTTTGCTCCCATGTAATTACATTCCAATCCTGTGACTACGCCGTTTTTAATATGGTCGATAATAGGCTCGTGAATATCGAAAATGGAACTGGCATTTACGGTTAAATCCCGGATTCCCATACGGGCTGCTTCCTCCAATACCATGTTTAGTACATAGTCGCCGTTTCTCATATGATGATGAAAAGAGATGGTCATTCCGGATTTTAATCCTGTTTTTTCAATGGCCTCTTTTATGGATTCGATTAATTTGCTCATCTGCACGCACCTCCGTAAATCGCTTCTTCCATTTCCAGTACCTGTCTGGCACGTTTTACAATAGGTGCGTCAATCATCTTGCCTCTTAAAGAAATAACGCCTTTGCCCTGACGCTTGCCTTCTTCAATGGCCTCCATAACATCATGGGCATACTCGATTTCGCTTTCTGTGGGAGAAAAGACTGCATTTACAATGTCCACATGTCTTGGGGAAATGACTGCTTTTCCTGCAAAGCCCAGACTCTTGGCAAACTCTGTATCCTTTTCCAGACCTTCCATATCCTCCACATCTGTAAACGGCGTATCATATGCCTCGATTCCGCAGGCTCTTGCCGCACACACCAGACGGGTTCTGGCATAGAAAATTTCCTTGCCCTCTTTGGTACGTTTGCAGTGCATGTCTGCGGTAAAATCCTCTCCGCCTAAAAACAAACCAATGACCCGTTTGTCTGCACTGGCAATATCAAAGGCTTTCTCCACACCCAAAGCGGTTTCGATCAGCGGCAGAATTTTTACCGCACCTTCTTCTACGCCTGCTTCCTTTTCCACTTCTGTGATATAATCTGCCACCTGACGAATCATCTCGCCTCCGCTTACCTTGGTTGGCATAATCACATCCGGCTTCAGAGGAATGATGGCTTTTAAGTCCTCCTTCCAGAACTCTGTGTCTGTAGGATTGATACGAACCACAACCTCACAGGCTGGAAAAGACTGATATTTCAGCGCATTTCTTACCAAAATTCTAGCTGCGTCCTTCTCGTCCGGAGATACTGCGTCCTCCAAATCAAAAATAATAGTATCTGCTCCCAGAGTATCCCCGTTTATCAGCATATTGGGAGTGTTTCCCGGTAAAAACAGCATGGTTCTCCTCATTTTGCTTCCACTCCCCCTCTTTTCAGTGCAGTTTCCATTCGTGCGCGTATTACGCAGTCTAAGGCACCTTTGTCTTTAATAAAGATTTTTCCTGTGGATACGTCAAATTCCTTTAAGGTATCCAGCACGGCAGCCCGAATGGAATCCATATATTGATTCGCAACAACGGAGTCAATCTCCAGGGTCAGTTCCTTTTCGTCTGGCTCAATCTGAATAAACAAATCACTGGATTCCAGGGTTCCTGCTACTGCATTTTTTAAAATCTTCACAGGCCTTCTCCTTTCATCGTCTTCCTTCTTTTGCTTTACTCTGTTACACTTTTGGAAACCCCTGCCTGTGCCAGAATTTTCTGTTCAAAGGCAACGGCTTTTTTCTCCAATACAGCAACCTCTTCAGAAGTTGCCTTTACAAATTCTTCGTCCTTAATGGATTCCAGATTGATTTTTACATTAAACAATGCACCCAATACAGCAGTTCTCGCCATCATAGTAGCAACCAGTGCATCTGTTACCGCAGTTTTATTTCCCTTTGTCACCATAACCTCTGCAAAAGGAAGTACCTCATATGCTGCTTTTGCCACAGATAAAGGCACTGCCACTGCCGCCTTTAAGCCATTCTGCATAGCGGCTGTACGGGCTGCCTTTTCCTCCTCTGTTTCCTTCGGAAGAGTCAGAGCCTGCATATATAAATCAAAGGATTCACTATCTCTTTTGATATCATCTAAAAGCTGCTCGCAGATTTTATGCATAGGTTCTACAGCTGCCTTCATCTCTTCTTCCACTTCTGCATATTTTTTCTTGCCAATAGTCAGTCCTGCCACCATTTCTGTAAGAGCTGCTGCTAAAGCGCCAGCGAGGGCGGAAATACTTCCGCCCCCAGGTACTGGTTCATTAGAGGCTGTCTGCATGGCGAATTCTTTAATTGTCATATTTTTCATGGCATATACCTCTTATATCATTTTAAATTACAGTCTTGTTTCAAGCACCTGTTTCGGGTCAAAGCCTTCAAATCCCAGGTAATACTCTGCACAGTCTACGATTGCCTGCAGAGGAATCAGACCAACAACTTCACTGCCAAGTACATTTACGCCGTAACGTCTTGCTTCCATGCGAACCGTTTCAAATACAGTGTAAACAGATGTTTTTGTGTAGTCTGTCAGGTTCATGGATACCTGTGCAATGTTTCTGTCTTCCAGCATAACGCCCATTGCCTTGCAGTAACGGAAGCCGCCTTTTACATGACGGATTTTATCTGCAATTTTCTGAGCGATTTCCACGTTTGAAGTATCCAGGTTAATGTTGTAAGCAATCAGCGGCATTCTGGCGCCGATAGCTGTTACTCCGCCTGTAGGGTGAATGGTGTTTGGACCAAAGTCCGGTTTCCATTTTTCCTGATCTTTCATTTTTTCTGCCATACCTTCAAACTGTCCCTGACGAACCTTTGCAAGGTTTTCTCTGTGGGGTGCAGTTGCAGATTTTTCATATAAGAAGAATGGCTGACCGAATTTCTCAGAAGCTTCTTTTGCAACCTCTTTTGCAAGAGCATCTGCTTCTTCTACGGTTGTGTTACGAATAGGAATGAAAGGAACAACGTCAACACAGCCCATGCGTGGGTGCTGTCCCTGATGTTTTGTCATATCAATGAGTTCCACTGCTTTGCCGATAGCAGCTACCATAGCGTCCTTTAACGGAGCCGGTTCACCGATAACCGTCACAACACTTCTGTTGTGGTCTTCATCAGAGCTGTAGTCCAGCAATTTTACGCCTTCCACATTGCGGAAGCAGTCAACAATTTTTTCGATTTTTTCTTTATCTCTACCTTCACTGAAGTTAGGTACACATTCAATAATCTTGTTCATGATGTTATTCTCCTTATTTCCATTCTTTGTGGTATACGGTTTCCCCTTTTTTGATAACAGTTTCTACCAGATTAATGCCTGTATGATACGGCATAAAGTGAATAGAAGGGAATTTCAGAATCACAAGGTCTGCCTGTTTTCCGGGTTCCAGGCTTCCCACAGTATCCGCTCTGTCTACGGCTGCCGCTCCATTGATGGTCAGCGCTGTAATGACCTCCTCAATGGACATGTTCATATAAATACAGCCAAGAGCTACCAGAAGCGGTATGGAATTAGTAAAGCAGCTTCCCGGATTCAAATCAGAAGCAAGCGCCACAGCACAGCCCTCATCAATCATTTTTCTTCCAGGTGCATATTCCTCTTTTAAAGAAAATGCAGTCGCAGGAAGCAGGGTACTGATCACACCGGCATCTCGCATCTGACGGATTCCCTCATCAGAAGCCTTGAGCAAATGGTCTGCAGACACAGCCCCCACTCTGGAAGCCAGCTCTGCACCACCTAACTGATAAATCTCATCTGCATGGATTTTTAACTTAAATCCCATTTTCTTTGCTTCTGTGAGATAATACTCGGAATCTTCTATATTAAATACATTCTTTTCTGTAAAGATGTCAGCAAACTCTGCCAGGTTTTCTTCTTTTACTTTAGGCATAACCACCTGAAGCTGCTCTTCCAGGAACTCTCTTTCCCTGCCTTTCCACTGAGGAAGAACACTGTGAGGTCCTAGGAAGGTTCTGACAATATCCACCGGGTGGGTTTCGTCCAGCTTTTTCATGACACGAAGCTGTTTCAGCTCTGTGTCACAATCCATGCCATAACCGCTCTTGCCTTCCACTGTGGTAACACCAAACTCCAGCATGCGGTTTAAACGTTCTTCTCCGGCTTCTATCAGTTCCTCTTCGGTTGCCTCTCTGGTAGGAACGACGGTGGCATTAATGCCGCCGCCCCGTTCCATAATGGACATATAACTGTCGCCCTTTAACCTCCAGGAAAATTCATCTGCACGGTATCCGCCGAAAATAAAGTGTGTATGAGAATCCACGAACCCCGGCATAACGGTTTTCCCTGTGGCGTCTATGACTTCATATTCTTCAAAGTCCACCTGTTTGTCCAGTTCCTCTGTGGTTCCTGTGGCAACGATTTTGTCATCATGGATAATCACTGCACCGTCTTTAATCAGACCGATGTCAGACATTTCTTTTCCATGCTTTGGCGCACTGCCCTTACAGGTAACCAGTTCAGAAGCGTGACGTATATATCTTTTTTTCATGTTCAATTTCCTCACAACTGTTTGCAGCAGATTTTAGTGATGTGTGTGATGATGAGGCTCTACAACCACATCTTTACATACTCTCTCAATTAATTCATCGCTTGCCAGATAAGGCATGGTGATATAATCCTCGCCGTTTCTGATTTTGTTGTATTCTGCAACTGTTTCAATAGAATGTTCACATCTGCCCCAGCTTCTTCTGGAAACGCCAATCATAGTATCCCATGGAATGGCTGCTCTTAAGATTTCGTCCACTCTTTCGCTGCCGTCCAGAACCATACCGAATCCGCCGTTGATAGATTTGCTGATACCAACGCCGCCGCCGTTGTGCAGAGCTACAAGGCTCATACCTCTTGCCGCATTACCTGCGTAGCAGTGAACAGCCATATCTGCTGTAATATTGGAACCATCGTAAATGTTTGATGTTTCTCTGTATGGAGAATCTGTTCCGCCTGTGTCATGGTGGTCACGTCCCAGCATAACCGGTCCGATTTCTCCGTTTCTTACCATTTCATTGAATTTCAGAGCAATATCTCTTCTTCCCAGAGCGTCCTGATACAGAATACGGCACTGTGTACCAACAACCAGTTTGTTCTTTTCTGCATCACGAATCCAGATGTAGTTATCTCTATCCTGGCTTCTTCTGTTCGGATCAATGATTTCCATTGCCGCATGGTCTGTCTTTCTCAAATCTTCCGGTTTGCCGGACAGGCAGCACCATCTGAATGGTCCGTATCCGTAATCAAACAACTCCGGTCCTAAAATATCTTCTACATAAGATGGGAAGATAAAGCCTTCGCTGGTGTCTTCGCCGTTCTTTGCAATGTCTTTTGCGCCTGCATCAAAAACAGCTTTCATAAATGCGTTACCATAATCAAAGAAGTAAGCGCCTCTTTCTACCAGAGTCTTAATCAGATGATAATGTTTAATCAGGGACTGGTCTACCAGTTCACAGAATTTTTCTTTATCATTTGCCAGCATCTCTGTTCTCTCTTCAAAAGTCAGACCCTGTGGGCAGTAACCTCCGTCGTATGGAACGTGGCAGGAAGTCTGGTCAGATAAGAGTTCAATCTTAATATTGTTGTCAACTGCATACTGCAGAAGGTCTACGATATTTCCGTGGAATGCAATGGAGATAGTTTCTTTCTTATCCATGTATTCCTGTGCTACACGGAATGCTTCCGCTGCATCTTCAATTACCAGACTTACCCAACCCTGGCTGTGGCGTGTTTCAATTCTGGAGTAGTCAACTTCTGCTACAATACCAACACCGCCTGCGATTTCAATGGCTTTTGGCTGAGCTCCGCTCATTCCGCCAAGACCACTTGTCACAAATAAGTGACCTGCTAAATCGCCGTCCTGGGGAACACCTAAGAATTTACGTCCTGCGTTCAAGATGGTATTGAAGGTACCGTGAACAATACCCTGCGGTCCAATGTACATCCAGCCGCCTGCTGTCATCTGTCCATAAGAAGAGCAGCCCATAGCAGTTGCTTTTGCCCAGTCTTCCGGATTATCAAACATACCTACCATAAGTCCGTTTGTTACAATAACTCTTGGGCTGGATTCATGAGATTTAAAAAGCCCCATTGGGTGTCCGCTCATCATAACCAATGTGTGATGATGTGTCAGTTTTTCCAGGTATTTCTTGATTAACTGATACTGCATCCAGTTCTGACAAACCTGTCCGGTTTCTCCATATGTAACCAGCTCGTATGGATAAAGAGCTACATCGTGATCCAGGTTGTTGTCAATCATAACCTGGAAAGCTTTACCTTCCACACATTCGCCTTTATATTCATCAATAGGTTTTCCGTAAATTCTTTCCTTTGGCATAAAACGGTATCCGTAAATACGTCCATGTGTCAATAATTCGTCCAGGAATTCCGGTGCCAGTTGTTCATGCAGTTCTTCCGGCACATATCTCAAAGCGTTTGCTACTGCCAGTTTAATCTCTCTTTTGTTCAGTGTCAGCTCTCTCATCGGCGCTCTTCTGACACCATCCTTAAAGGTTGGGTATTCTGGTAATACCGGGTCCAGTTTGATTACCATTGCATTTCCGATATCTGCATTGTTCATTTCACATCGTCTCCTTTGCTTTTTTTACGATTGTAGCATTGCCACAGTCTAAAAAACGTCTATTTTCCTAATTCCTGCTAAAAACCCATGAATTCTTTCGCTGTTTTTAACGAAATTGCACTGAACATTTTCCTGTGATAAAGTAAAAATGCACTAAAATGTAGGATTTTCCGTCTGAAGCAGGTTCTATCAGCATTGCATCTGAACTTTCCTATTTATATGTAAAAATTTAATGGTAAAATAAAACGTGAGGCTGTCACACCAAGCAATGTGTCAGTCTCACGTCTTATATTCTTTTGTTTAAAATGGACCGTATCCAATCTGCACTGCCACAATCAGGGAAAGAAATGCCACAATCCACCAGAGGAGAAACAACGGAAACAGCCATTTCGCCCATTTGCCCCAAGGAATCTTTGCCATGGCACAGGCAGCTAAAAGTTCTCCTCCAGTAGGCGCCATAACATTGGTAAACGCATCACCCAACTGAAATGCCAGGACAGAAGTCTGTCTTGTAAGCCCAATTAAATCTGCCAATGGCGCCATAAGAGGCATGGTAATGGCAGCCTGACCGGAACCGGACGGCACCAGAATGTTAAACAAATCCTGCACCACAAACATTCCGCAGGCGCTTAACATAGGAGGAAGTCCGTCCAAAAGTCCTGCCAGTGCGTGAATAATGGTATCCATAATATTGGCGTCTTCCAGTACAATAAGCGCCGCATTACAAAGACCTATCATCACCCCTGCAAAAAGCAGATTTCCACAGCCTTTTAAGAACTCTTCCGCAATCTGCCCCGGCTTCAGTCCACCCACAAATCCGGCAATCAATCCGGCAATGAGAAACAGCGCTGCCAGTTCATCTATATAAAACCCAAATTTGATGATTCCGATAACCATGACTATCATGGCTCCCAACAAGGTCAGAAGCACCAGCTTTTGCCTGAGCGTCAGCTTTACCGCCTCGCTTAAATCAATATCCGATTCCTTTCCTTTGTCAAATTCATACACTAAACTGTTTTTGGGATTCTTTTTTACCTTTCCGGCATACAAGGTCACATAGGTAATACTTACTGCCATAAGTGCCAGAAATACACAGGCACGAAATCCGATTCCCGAAAACATAGGAAGCCCTGCGATTCCCTGCGCAACGCCCACGGTAAAAGCATTGGTCATTGCTCCGGCATAGCCTGACGCAGCCGAACAGAAAATAATACCAAGAGCTACCAGAGAATCAAATCCCATAGCAATACAAACCGCCAGCACTAAAGGTACAAACGCCAGAAATTCCTCAAAATTTCCGGCAAAAGCAGAACCGCAGCCAAAAACCATCATACAGACCGGAATCATCAAAAGCTCTTTTCCCGCCATTTTCTTTACCACCAACGTCATACCGTTGTGTATGGCGCCGGTAGCTTCCATAATCTGAAACATTCCTCCAATGATAAACAAAAAGAAAATAACATAACTGGCTCTCTGAAGTCCCAATGTCACTGATTTAAAAAGCGCAAATATTTCTACCGGATTCTGTTCTACATAATGAAAGGTATTTGGATCCACAATCTCCCTCTCTGTGGCAGGGTCTAAAATCCTGTCATACTGTCCTGCCGGAACCACATAAGTGGCTATTGCACAGCCAATGATAATAATTGCCAACAAAACCATTGGATTCAGTGCTTTCATCTGAATTTTGCTCTTTTTCTTTTCCATTCGCATACCTCCTGTGATAAAATGTCAGCTCCTCTTTTTCGTGATATCACTTTAATATGCTAAATTATAATAGAATCTTTCTTTTTCGTCAATTGAATTATTGATACATTTTTTGTATGATACTGCCTAAAATTTTGTATATTTTTTTCGTAGAAGAAATACAAAGCCGTTCCTCAGGAGAATGCAGACCCAAACAGTCCGGTCCTATGGAAATTGCATCAAGCTCTGGCTTTGTTTCAAAAAAACAGCCGCACTCCAGCCCTCCGTGTACACAGAGAACCTCTGGTATACCGTTATTCTCTTTTTGGAAAATTTCTATTGCCTTCTCTCTCAATACAGACTCCGGTCGATATTCCCAGCTTGGATAAACCGAATGGATTCTGCAGATTCCTCCCAGCTGTTCTGCCAGCCTGCCTATCAGCGCTGCAAGATAATCTCTCGCGGAATTGCGGGCAGCTCTGATTTCATATACGACTTTCGCTTCCCCTTTTTCCAGATAAACCTCTCCCATATTGTCAGAACTGCTGACCAGATGCGGCATATCGCTGTTCATCTCAAAAATTCCGTCCGGGGAAAACAGCAATAAATCCAGCACCTTTTCCCCGTCATAGACGCTTTGTACGTTTCCCTCATAAGGAGAAAAAGCAAAACTCAGCTTTTCCCCTGCGCTTAAATATTCTTCTCGGATATCCTCTAAAACACGTTCCACTTTTCTTTCTGCTGCTTTTGCATCTTCTCCGGGAAAAGCAAGTACACATTCCGCCTCTCTCGCTATGGCAAGCCGGAAGGTTCCCCCCTTTATGCTTACCAGTTTTATTTCTGTTTCTTCCCGAAGCGCCAGCAAAACTCTTGCCAGAAGTTTATTCGCATTTCCGTGTCCCATGTGAATATCTCCTCCGGAATGTCCGCCTAAAAGTCCGCCTATTTTCAGTTTATACACTTCCCAGCCTTCCTTTAAATCTTCGCCTTTCAGAGAGAGCTGCACTTCTGCCGCCTCTCCGCCGCAACTTCCGCACAAAATTTCCTGCTCTCTGGAATTATCCAGATTTATCAGATACTTCCCTTCTAAAAGTCCTGTGTCAAATCCTGCCGCCCCGGACAAATCTTCCTCTTCGGCTGTGGTAAGAAGCACCTCCAGTACCGGATGTTTCCATTCTTCTTCCAGCGCCGCCATGGCAAGCGCCATACCGATTCCGTCGTCAGCTCCCAGCGTTGTTTCTCCTCCTGTGGTAAGCCAGTCCCCTTCGATTTCCCATGGAATCCCATCTTTTGAGAAATCGTGAGAGGATTCCGGTGTTTTTTCGCATACCATGTCCATATGCGCCTGCAAAATAATCCCCGGCTTATCCTCCATTCCCTTTGAGGCTGCTTTTCGCATCAGAACATTGTTGCAGGCGTCTCTTACAACAAAGACATTCCTCTCCTTTGCCCATTGCGCCAGATATGCACTGATTTGTTCCTCGTGAAAACTTTGTCTTGGAATCTGACTGATTTCATAAAAAATGCGAAATACTCTGTCCTGTAGTAACTCTTTCATTTGTTCTGTCATGATAGATTCTCCTCTCGTTTTTCTCAAAAGTTTTTCTTGATTCTATCACAAACCTCTGCGCTCCTCAACCGGTAAACCGTTTTACTGTCTTTCATTTTGCTCTTATTTCACAGAAATTATCACGTCATTAATCATTACTTTTTCTATTTTCTCTACATCAACCAGGCGGTTAAACGCTATTTTATACACCGTACCCGTTCCCAGCACATAGCCTGTATTGTTAATATGCGCTTCTTTGTCTTCCACCACATAGCTGCTTCCGTCCCGATACTGAATTTCCACACGTTTTACCTGACCGGGGTCCATGGCAAGTTCCCCTTCCACACCCAGCATAAGAGAAACATCAAAAGACATGGCAAAGGGACTCAGGTTCAGGGTTCCCTTTTCCTTTAAATCCACAGTTTCTATCGGCATGGGCGCTTTATCCGTAAGACTTATACTTTCTTTTTTTGTTTTCTTCTGCATTTCTGCTGCTTCTTCCTCAGACATAGCTGCCTGTTCTCCCCTTGTGCATGGATACTGTTCTATCTCCAGCGTCGGATTTCCCTGTGCTTCTTCCCCTTCCCATTCCGACCACAAAAAATAACTATAAAAATACATTTTTTCCTGTGTGCTGCGTTGTGTATCCACATAGATATTTTCTGTTCCTATGACCTGCTCTCCCCTGTGTATCGTAAAATAAAAATCAGCGTCTTCCGTAAATCTTGCACCCTTTTCTAAATTGGTTTCCTCATCACCTTTTAGCGCGATAACTCCCTCTTTTCTTTCCAGGGTAAAGTACATCAAACCCCCAATTTCATTATACAAAAAATTCTCCACTGTAAGAGTATGACTTCCGATTGTTTTAACCACAGGCTTTTCCATGACATAAGCTTCCAATAATTCTTCCGCTCTTTCTTCGTCCACATCGACAAATTCTTTTGACGGAACCACAACAGCTACTTTTCCTCCTTTTCCGTTATCAATAGACCGCTGTTCTGCAGGCACAGATTCCTTTGTTTTGTTGCCGAACATTCCTTCAAAAAACTCTGAATGAAAAGCCGCATATACACTGGTTGACGCCAGAAACACAAGGATAACTGCCGCCGCCACAGTCGGAATTTTTTTCTTTTTCTCTTTTGCAGCAGGCTGTCTTTCCCGAATAAGTTCATAGGTATCTTTTAATTTTTCTTCTACCGGACCGGAAATCTGAATCTTTTGTTCCAAAATTTCTTTCATTCTTTTCTCTCTGTTTTCCATCTTCATACGCTCCTTTCTTTCAGACAAAGCACTTGTTCCAATTTCTTTCTGCCTCTTCTCAATTTGCTTTTTACTGTATTTTCATTCATCTCCAATAGTTCCGCAATCTCTCTGACGCAAAAACCCTCCCCATAATAGAGCAGAAAAATAATACGATAGTCCTCTGATAATTCTTCCAGCAATTCATAAAAAGCTCTGTCCTTATCCTGTACTTCTGCACTCTCCCGCTCCGTCCATTCTACCGGGACACAACGTTTTTCCTGTTTCAGCATATCCAGGCAATGATTAATCAGTATTCTGGTAATCCAGGTTTTAAAATAACCGGTATGCTTTAATTCCCTGATATGCTCAAACGCAGAAAGTACGGTGTCCTGCATAACATCTGCAACATCTTCTTCATTTTTCAAATAACTTTTCGCTGCTTTATACATGGAAATTTTGTGTTTTTCTATAAGCCGGATAAAGGCTTCTGCATCTCCCTTCTGCGCTCTCTTCACCAATAAGTCCATGGCTGTTCCTCCTCTCTTATTTTTTCTTTACACCTATTAGACGAAGAAACGACTCCTTTCGGTGCATGGCTCTTCTTTATTTTTTTATCAAACATTTTCCTGTAAAGTAAAAATCCATTAAACCGACAGCTTGCTCTGCCAGCCTAATGGATTTCCTGTCATAACCTTTTCTCTCTTCAAAGGAACACACCGTTTCTCCTCTACACCCTCACTCTGCAAATTCCAAGCCCTGCCTTACAATCCCCTGTATTTTCCAGCACAACTTCTTCCCTCCAGTCCCTGCAAAGCAAAAGTTCCCCTGCCAAAGCAACAGCTCCTTCTGTCTTCACACCTCCGCATTTCACATACACCGCCAGAATCTGCTCTCCGTTTTCCGGCTTTAGGCTTATCTTCTCTCCTTTTTTTAAACACGCGGTTTCCATTTTCCCCTCTGCTCCGTTTTTCAGCATCAGGTTGAAATCCGTCACCTGTCCAAAGCTTACCGTAGAAGTACCGCCGTCAAAACAATCCACTTCATAGGGTTTCAAACGTACCTTCTCTGTTTCCCCGTGAATCATTTCCAGATTTCCTTCAAAAATACTCAAATATCTTTTAACTCCCGGCAGACTGGTAAATTCGGACTGTTCCACCTCCACCACCGCACTGCTGATACGGCACTGAAAATTCCCTTCTTTATAGCTGCCATCCTCCGGATACAGATACAACTCTGTAGTGCTGCCTCCTGACCACCGTGAAGTCTGAAAATGCGCTTTGTTTCTTACAATAAAATGATTTCCCATAAATACGCTCTCCTTTTCCCAATACTTTTGCTCTGATTTTACCACACCCTCCCCTTTTCCTCAACTTACACTTCCCCTCATTGCCACGCCTCCTTTTCTATGTTACACTGATTTTATCACAATCTGAAGGAGAGAGAATACCATGGATTCCCAACAGTTTTATTTAGAAGAAGGCTTTCCTTTTCAGGGAAGAAGACTGGAAAAGCTAAAAGCCTTTTTAACCCAAACAGATTTATCCTATGACAGCCAGATTGAATACACTGCACTTTTTAAAACTCAGGACGGACAGATCGCAGGCTGTGGCTCACGTCACAAAAACACCTTAAAATGCATTGCCATTAATCCTGCCTTTCAGGGAAAAGGCTGCCTTTCTCTGATTATGACCCAGCTTTTAAAAAACGCTGCCTCAGAGGGAATCTCCCATCTGTTTTTGTTTACAAAACCCCTGTACCTGCAAATGTTTTCAGACATGGGATTCTACTCCATTATGCAGACTGAGGACATGCTGCTCATGGAGAACCGAAAAGACGGAATCCGGGAATACCTTCGGCAGGAAGCTGCTCTTACTCCCGCTTACAAAGGCAAAAAAATCGGCGCTATTGTCATGAATGCTAACCCCTTTACCAATGGACATCGGTATCTTGTGGAAACCGCAGCCTCCTTCTGCGACCTGCTTCATGTTTTCGTTTTATCTGCGGATTCCTCTGAATTTCCGTCGGACCTCCGCCTGGAACTGGTAAAAAAAGGCTGTGCAGATTTTGCAAACGTTCAAATACATGGCAGCTCTGATTACCTGATTTCGGCTGCTACCTTTCCTGACTATTTTCTAAAGGATAAAGCAACCGTTTCTGACAAAACTGCACTTTTAGACCTGATGATTTTCGGAGTTTATTTCAAAGAAACTTTTGGTATTACCCAGCGTTTTGTAGGAGAAGAACCCTTTTCTCAAATTACAAATGCCTATAATCAGCAGATGAAAAAAGTGCTTCCTTCCTTTGGAATAAAAGTGACGGAAATTCCCAGATGCAAATATCAGGATACTGTAATCAGCGCCACACTTGTACGAAAAAAATTTCTTACAGGAGATGAAAATGACCTGAAAGAGCTACAGAATTTTGTTCCTGAAACCACCTATGCGTTTTTGATTTCTCCTCAGGGAACTGCACTAAAAAAACAATTATCTGCTCAAAGAGGAGGTATATTATGAATCATTCTGTCTGGACAAAGGGAGAACCTGCTTCCCTGCCCGAAATACTGGACGCAAGAGAAAAACGGGCGCAGCTTCAGAGAGAATTGCTGCAAAAAAATCCCGCCTCTTTAGTAAGCTTTACACTGAATATCGCAGGTTCTGTGAAGGTATTTCCCTATACGAAATGGCTGTATTTCCTGGGATATCACCTGATTCGTAAAAACATTGAATTGCTTTGTGGAAGAATTATAGAAGTAAAAGAGGTGAAAGAAAATACCGGATATGAGTGTATCTTTTCCCTTGATTTAAAGCCAAAAGTCATAAAAAAGCATTTGCTTTTACAGGAAGAAAAGCACCCTCTGGGACGTTTATTTGATTTTGATGTGTTGCGCCCCGACGGTTCAAAGGTATCCCGTCAGGAACTTGGATTCCCAGAGCGCACCTGTCTGATTTGCCAAAATCCTGCTTTTCTCTGCAGCCGTTCCAGAACCCATAGTGCAGAGGAACTGCAGTTACATACAATACAGATGATAGACAGTTTTTACAGGGAGCGTATGGCCGTTCACCTTGCTCTTATGATGCAGAAATCTCTGTTTTATGAGGTCAATACTGCCTTAAAGCCAGGGCTTGTAGACCGCCTGCATAATGGTGCTCACCGGGATATGTGCAGGTATACTTTCGTAAAAAGTGCCTATGCTTTAACTCCCTATTTTCTCAAATGTGCCCAGGAAGGTCTTAGTTTTTCCGGTGATTTAAAGGAGCTTCCAAATTTGTTTCAGACCCTCCGTCCTCTTGGTATCCGGGCTGAAAAAGAGATGCTTTCTGCCACAAATGGAGTGAACACACATAAGGGAATCATCTTCTCCGGAGGAATCTTCTGCGCTGCTGCAGGCTTTGCAAAATCCTTTTATGCCATAGACTTTGAATCCCCGGATTTTCCGGACTTACTGGGAAATATCTGCTGTCATATGCTGACAGACTTACTGAAAGATTATGACAGTATAAACCCAAATCTTCCAAAATCCAATGGTGAAAGACTGTATCTGCTTCACGGAATCACCGGCATACGGGGTGAAGCACACAACGGCTTTCCCCATGTTCTGAAGTATGGTTTTTCCCGTTTTAAAGAAGCCCAAAAGGCTGGATTTTCTCTGAACGATTCAGGTCTTTTGACACTTTTATATTACATTGCCCACACAGATGACACCAACCTTATCACCCGTGGCAACTTTGAAATTTCCATAAAAGTCAGGACTGCTCTTTCTGAATTCCTGCATGATTCCTCCTATGAAAAGCAGCTGGAAATCCTTCCTCTTTTAGACCATTATTTTATAGAAAAGAACCTCAGTCCCGGAGGCTCTGCGGATATGCTCGCGCTTACTTATTTCCTGTATTTTCTTACAAAAATTGCCTGTTGCTTTGAATAGCAGTCAGGCAATTTTTTCTTCTTTCTATTCATTTTTCTTAAAACAGCAGATTCAAAAGACCGATAAAAAAGCCAATAATAGCTCCCAGATTTACTACTGCATTTAATTCCTTTTTCATAATCCCCAAAAGAATATTCTCTACTTCCAGAATATCCATTTCGTTAATTTTTTCCTCAACCACCTGCGAAATATGGAATTTTTCTGCCAGCTCCTCTGCCTTCTCTCCTACAAATTTCACATACACAGATTCTACAAGTTCCTCAATTTTCTCCTGACCCAGAGGAATGTTTTCCATAATCCGATTTACCGGAATATTTTCTGCCGCTGCAATTTCTCCCACTACAATGGGGTGAATCTTCTCTCTTCCGTTTTCCCGGATATATTCTCCCACCTTATTTCCAATGGGTACTGCAATAGACTGAATCAGATCATCAGTTAAAAACATGGAAACCATACTTCCCTGGAACTTATTTTTGACCTCTTTGGCGCCTTCCTCAGCAATAATACTGCCTACGTCCATTTTCTCCAGACCGCTGGAAATTCTTTCTGTAATGAACTCCTCCAGATGTCCGCGCATGTTTTCATAGTCTTCCTTTTCCACGTAATGTCCCAAAAAAGTTTCCAGTGTATCCTCGTTTTTCTGAATGGACTGCAGGCCATTTCCCACTGCCTGCGCCACTGTTTTTTTCACTTCATCTGATAAAAGAATCTGTTCTAAATCCCGTCTGGTAAGAAGATGATTTCCCACTGCTTCTCCCATAGCTTTTGCCATTCTTGCCTTTCCCTTTGGAATAATTCCCGGTGTAAAGGGCAGTGTCCAGTTTCCAAGCTTCACAGGATTTAAAGGTTTAAACAGCATCTTTACCGCTATATAATTGGTACAGTATCCAATCACTGCGCCAATCACCGGTCCTGCCAGTATTTCTATGATACTCATATGCATTCTTCCTTATTTAAAAAGTTTATCTCTTATCTGTCCCCACATCTGTACAAGGAAATATTCATATGCCTTGTCATACAGAAACAGCGCCGCCTGACCGCCAAGCAGAAAGACCAGAATCAGCTTCCCGGAAATTTCGCCTGCAAAAAGCAACTTTGGGAATAAAAGCAGCGCGGGGATATACATAAGGTTAAAAATCACAAATTTTCCTATACTGAAAATCAGTTTTCTGTGGTTCCAGTTCGGGTGCTTTCCCAGATACTGCCAGAGCATTTCTATACCCAATACATAAACTCCCATCATTACATAGGTAATGCAGTACAATTTCTGAGGCGCCAGCAAAAAGCCCAGCACGGTGCAGCCTGCAAAAAAGGCTGTACCATATCCAATGCCGTATTCCTTGATAATGATTCCCACAAAGAATGCCGCTGCCGCCAAAAAGAACAGGGTACTGAAATCAAGAATTCCGCTCAGTACAATCAACACCACGGAAAGAGCCATCAAAAGCCCTGAAATTGCAGTTTTTTTCGCATTTACATGCATGAGCAAAGGTCGCCTCCTGTACATTCGCAAAGACTGTCTAAACACCAGAGATCACAACATGCATTTCCCGTTCCACAGCCGCCGCTGCCACCGCTTGCATATGGATTTGCGCCGCCCTGATAACGGTTACTGTTCCACTGAAGACGATTCACCAGATTGGCATATTCCGGGTTTCCCGGTTCCATATTCTGTGCCTGTCTTGCCAGATTTAATGCATTGACATTATTTCCCATTCCCATATTCGCACAAGCGCTTAAATAATACCAGTATGCACTTCTGTTCTGAATTCTGGAAAGGACGTTTAAAGCCTGCTGATACTGGCGCCCGTTAATATAATTTGCCGCTGCCTGAAGCTGCACATTATCCTGTCCTGTAGGCGCCTCCTGATACTGATTCTGACTTCCATAGCCATTGCCGTAGCCGCTCTGGTATCCGCCGTCCCTTTCCCTCATAATCTGGTCATAGGCTTCCTGTACTTCTTTAAATTTTTCCTCTGCCAGACCTGCAAGAGGGTTATCCACATAAGAATCCGGGTGATATTTTCTGCTTAAATCCCGGTATGCTTTCTTTACTTCGTCATTTGATGCATTTGGTGAAATTCCCAATACTTCATAAGGATTATTTACCATGATTCTCTCTTTTCTCCTGTCTTTCTTTTTGTATTTTATTGTATTTTGACCATACACCGCTGTAGAGAATATTTCTCAGAATTTCAGCGTCTAAAAGGCAGGGCAGCTTCTCAAAAACAGCCGTTGCCTCTGCCATCATCATAAGCAGAATTTCCTTTACTCTCTGCTCATAAGTTTCCAGATCCTCACATTGTTTTTTTAAAGTCTTTAAAGGATTATAGGAGCCTGTTTTCAGGTCTTCCTCCAGGTCATCATAGGCGTCCAGAATATAAATAAACTTGCCCAGATAAAATCCAAATTTTCTTAAATCTTCCTCCCATATATCCTGACGATAGACGAAAAGCTCTGCCATAAGGCAGCCAAAAGCCCCTGCTACCAAATCCAGATTTTCCTCCTGCTTTTCTTCATAGGCAGACAGAATTTTAAGCTGCTTCTGCACTGCATGAGCCTGTCTTTTATACTCTCTGCAAATCTTTTCTGTCTTCTTCCGAAAGAGCCGCATACCTGCTGCTCCCTGAAGGCTTTTATCATCTTTCCAGTCATCTTCAAACTTAAAATACGTCAGAAGAATATTCATTTTTGCCCCGTATTCTGAGATTTCATTCTGCAGCATGGGGATTTTTTTTACCGGATGAATGGGACAATGTTCCTGCAGTTCCCTGGTTTCCGGCTCATACAGGGAGGTAAGAAACAGCACCAGAAACGTCATGTCATACGTCAGTGTCATTCTGCCCCGAAAGCCATATTCCCGGCGAAGCGCATGACAAAGTCCACAGTAATATCCCTTATAACGGTAAAATTCTTTTACCTTTAACTCCGGCTTATCTGTCATAATATATCCAAACATTGTTTTCCGCACCTTTCTGCAGCATAGCTACGTCTAAAACTGAAAACTCTGTATCGTTTCATTATACTATATCTCTTTTCAAATTTCTATAGCTTCTTTCTTGTCATTTCGCTAAATTCTTCCCTCTTCTTGCCTGATTTCATTGACGTACCTGTATTTTTCAGCTATACTTTTCCTATACTTGACAGGAAAGAAAGATGAGGTGTTATTTTGAAAACGGAAGACAAAACACTGGATAGAAAAACAGAAAACCCAGAGGCCTTTGATATTCTCTATCCGGAACGCTTTATTAAAAATACAGATTACTACAATTCCCTGATGATGATGTACCGCTGTGCCATTCGGGAAATCCGCACAAAGCTTGAGGTTCTGGACGATGAATTTTCCATCACCTACAAGCGGAATCCCATTTCCTCTATTAAGAGCCGCATTAAAACGCCTTTGAGTATTTATAATAAATTACAGAGATTAGGCTATGATTTCACAGAGCAGAATATTCGGGAACATTTAAACGATGTGGCAGGAATCCGCGTAATCTGTTCTTTTATTGACGACATTTATTCTGTGGCAAAGCTTCTCTCCGACCAGGACGATATCACAATCCTGCGAATTAAGGACTATATTCAAAAACCAAAGCCAAACGGCTACCGTAGCTATCATATGATTGTAGAGATTCCCGTATTCTTTGCAGAAGGCAAGACTCCTATGCGGGCAGAAATTCAGATTCGTACCATCGGTATGGACTTCTGGGCAAGCCTTGAACATCAGCTTCGGTATAAAAAAGATTTAGGCAGCAATGAACAATATGAACTCATCAGCCGAAAGCTGTCTGAATGTGCACATGCCATTACTGCCACAGATAATCAGATGCAGGATATTAAAAATTTAATCGGGGAGTACAATGAGTTCTGACAGAACTCATTCCCCCACAAATTCCTTCATTAACATTTCACTTGCCTTGTAATATTTGTCCCAGGCTTCTCTTTTTTCTTCATCATCAACTTCGCCTACACTTCTCATGGTTATTCCCGTTCCCTTTATAGACACAGGACTTCCTGCTTCTTCATATCCCTTACATTCCTCTGCCTTTTTGTAGGTACTCCAGTCTTCCGGAAAAGCACCCATTTCCTTAAATTTCCCATAATTTCCTTCGCTTACAAAGTAAATCATGCTGGTGCCTTCCTGCATATCTACCATCAACTTGGTCTGACTTGCCATAACAAGCTGTGGGTCAGGATTGCTGCTGTCATCAGAAGGCATACTGTAGTCTGCGATTTCCACATGCACTTCTCCATCTCCGTTTAAATCTTCTGCATGCTCCTCAAACCATTTCTGCAGTTTCTGGTTATCCTCCTGTGCAACTCCATAATCCCCTACACAGGCAATGGTATAATCATAATCTACCTTTCCCACCATATCCTTTACAAAAATAGAAATACAAAACAGGATAAAAACTCCTGCCAGCACATGATATTTGTAATAATACCAGAAATTATCCCATTTTTTCCTTGTTTCCTCTTTCATTTTGGGCTTCTTCATACCTTTTCCGTCCTTTTCTGTTAGTATCCGATAATTTGCATTTTATCACTTTTCCAGGTACAAGAAAAGCCGAAACTACAATTTTCTTAAAATTTAAGATTTGTATTTCGGCTTTTAACGTTTAAAATTTTATTTCTCTACTTTGGAAATTTGCGGTTCATTTTTTGCAGCTTAAAGATTAGGGGAAGAATCATCAGAAACCAGATAATCGGCTCTGCCACAATAATTCCCATGTACTGTAATACAGGGGTCAGTAAAAGAGCAATCGCCACCTTTCCCACCAATTCAATAAAGCTGGAAATCACAGGTGTAATGTGATCCCCTACTGCCTGCAGAGTATTCCTGAAAATGTTAATTCCCGCTGCTACAAAGTAAAATGGGGCATTGATTTTCAGATATAATACTGCGTTTTCTATTACCGCTTCTTTGCCGCTTCCTGTTACCAACTGAATCAGAAACGGCGCTGCCGTATAACTCATAAGAATCACAAGAATCGCCCAGCTCCAGGTAATCAGAAGGGCGTTTTTCACTCCCTGACGCACTCTTTGATACTCTCCGGCCCCGAAATTCTGCCCGCAAAAGGTCGCCATTGTAACCCCCATAACTGAGATAGGCAGAAAATAAAATTCTGATATTTTTCTGGCTGCCGTGTGTGCTACAATGATGTCATTTCCAAAGGTATTAATGGCGCACTGCAAAGCCAAAGTTCCGAAAAATACCAGGGACATCATCATTCCCATGGAAAACCCGGAGCTATACATCTGTTTTACCATGCTTCTTTCAATTTTAAAATCCTCTCTCCTCAGGTGAAAAACCGGATACTTTTTCCACATATAGACAAGGCTTAAAATTACGGAAACAAGCTGCGCCAGCACAGTGCCAAAGGCTGCGCCCTGCACACCAAAAGGCAGTACTGCCATAAACAAAAGATCCAGTCCCACGTTTAATACTGCTGCACACATAAGAAATAAAAGAGGAGCTACGGTATCTCCCACAGCCCTTAAAATTCCTGCACAGGCATTGTACAGCATGGTTACCAGCATACCTGCCAGTACAATCTGAATATACTCCTTTGCCTCGCCATACAGGTTCTCCGGTACATTTAAAAGTTCCAAAAAGCCATTCAATCCTGCAAGGGCAAGCACCGTAAGGATCAGGGTTGTAAGAGTTCCTAAAAGCAGGGTTCCGGCTGCTGCCTTTCTCAGTCTTTCTGTCTTTCCTAAACCAAAACTCTGCGCCGCCACAATGGAAAATCCATTGGTAAGACCCTGTAAAAATCCAATGAGCAGGGTACTGACAGCTGTGGTTGCCCCTACGGCAGCAAGAGAAGCCTCGCCCAATACACTGCCTACAATTCTGGTATCTGCCAGACTGTAAAAGAGCTGAAAAATGTTTCCCAGGCACACCGGAAGTGCAAATTCCAGCATTAATTTTGCCGGATTTCCTCTCGTCAAATTCTTCATCTTTTTCTTTTCTCCCGTTTTCTGCATTTACATTTCATCTGAATTTTCGAAAAATTCCCATATGCATTATAACGGGTGAATGAGAAATGGGCAAGAGGAAATCCTGCCCATTTCTTTGTTGCTCTTTATTCTTCTTTTATTTCCAAAACTCTTGCACTGATTCGTTCTGACAGGCTTACAGTAAGTATTCCAGCTTCTCTATTCCACTGATATCCGCAGGCTTTAGCTTCCGGATATGCACATTTCACAGTAATATCCTTTCCTCGCAAATGCTTTAATGGCAGGGATACCACCGGTTCTACACTGTTTCTTCTCCACACAGCCAGATAATCTTTTTCCGCCCCTTTCAGTCCCAGACTTACCCATGCATCGCTATATTGGGAAATCCCAAGAGGCCAGTACGGAAGCGCTGATTTTAAATCGCTGCGAATCTTTTTATAATACTCCAATGCCTGTTTTACATATCCAAATCTGTCTGCGCTTAATTCTGCCAGATGTCCGCTTTGGTGAATCCGAAGCAACATGGCATTTACCATGTTATAAATAACCTCTTCACAGTCACCTTTCCGAAGGGGATAAGACCAGATAGCTGCCTGCTCCGGAGTTACTGCTGATGGTGCATTTGCCGCAATAGTAGCATATCTGACATAGTCTTCCTGGTCACTGGTAGACTGAATACTGTATCTTGAAAGCATGGCGTAATCCATACGAAGTCCGCCGGAGGAACAGTTTTCAATCACAAGATCCGGATATTTTTCAAAAATTCCATCAAGCCATTTTAAATATGCCCGGTTATGCTCTAAAAGTCCGTCACCAGCACTGTCTGCATTTACTTCTGTTCCAATTCCCGGTTCAATATTATAATCCATCTTGATATAACCAATTCCATATTCTGTTACCAGTCTGTCAATGACTGCTGAAGCATGCTCACGAACTTCTGGATTTCTGAAATCCAACTGGTATCTGCTCCTGTCAAACACTCTCTTCCCATGTCGCATAAAATACCAATTGTCCGGAACCTTATCCGCTTTCGGACATTTAATTCCCATAACCTCCAGCTCCAGCCATGCCCCTGGAATCATACCCTTGCTGCGAATATAATCTGTAACCTCCTTAAACCCACCTGGGAAACGCGCGTTTGACGGAAACCATTCGCCTACACCGTCCCACCAGAATCCATCTGAGTACCACCCGCAGTCAATACAATAATATTCACATCCTGCTTCTGCCGCCTTGTCAATCAGGGGAAGTTCTTTTTCTGTAGTCGGATCACCAAAAAGACAATTCATATAATCATTAAAAATAACCCTGAGCTGCTCATTGTCTTCGTTTCTTCTCCGAATTGCTCTTCTGTATTTTGTCAGTTCTCCCATGGCCTCATCAAATCCGCCGATACAGCTTCCTACACTAACCGGAACCGTAAGAAAGGTTTCACCCGGTTTCAAATTCTTCCACCAATGATTATGATGTTCATTTGGGCCGCTGAGCTTTAAATATACATGTCCATCTTGATCGCTGATTTCCCAGTACCAGGAACCGTTATGTTCAATCTGCCAGAACAAAGAACTATTTGTTTCTGTATTACACAGATATCCCATAGGAATATACTCTTTAGTTGACCAGTTTCCCGTGTTTCCGATTCCTATGGTCTTAGATGAACGATGCATAATTTCCGGCTGGGAAACAGATAACCCCAGCTCTCCTAAGGTATAGGTCTGCCAGCAAAGTTCTTTCTGCCATGCGTTATGCGGTATGGAAAGTTCCATTTTCTCATCAAAGGGGCGCAAACCTTCTTTATCTATTCCATTTAAAGAAAAAGAAGATACATACTCCAATCCCTGTGCTTCTTCACCTCTGTTTGTCACCTCTGTCCAGGAACGAACCACAGAAATGCCATCATAAAACTGCATATGGCAAACCGCCTCCAGTCCAGTGATACTGTCTTCTGTAATAACTTCCAACTTTCTTCCCTTTTCATTCCTGTAATCTTTAAATGCTTTATATTTCATTCGATAGCCAGGAGCCGTCTGCGTATATTTGTGCCCGTGGCGTTCTCCCACCCTGTCCTGTCCGGAAGCCAAAATTTCTACAGGATAGAAAGACTGCGTTCCCGTATCCGATACCATACACCTTTCATCAAAGTCCAATGCTGAAAAATGCAACAGTTTAATTTCATTTTCCTCTGTAATTTCCCAGACCAGATTTATTCCATTTTCTTTTATTTCCTTTCGTTTCATTCTCAATTTCCTCCATTATAATATATCACCCTTTTACGGAACCACTCATAAGTCCTGCCAAAAAGTATCTCTGTAAAAACAGGAAAATCAAAGTTACCGGTATCACTGCTACTACAGAGCCTGCCATAAGTCCTCCCCAGTCTACCGTATTGACGCCCTTAAACAGCATAATTGCAGGTGTCAAGGTTCGATATTGATCTGTAGAAATAAAAATATATCCAAACATAAATTCATTCCATGCATTGATAAACGCATACAGTCCAGTGGACACCAGACTTGGCAGAGATAAAGGTAAAATCACCTTAAATATTGTCTGTGCCTTATTGCAGCCATCAATTTCCGCTGCCTCCTCAAGAGCCAGAGGCACTGTATCAAAAAAGCTGCTCATCATAAAAGTACAAAGAGGAATCACAAATGTAGTATAAGCCAGTATCAAAGATCTGTAGGATTCCAGAATATTCAGTTTCTGCATAATCAGATACAATGGCACTAAGAGCAAAACCCCTGGTATCATCTGAGATAACATCATTGCCAGATTGGAAATCTTGACTGCCTTTAATTTATAGTAACGGCTCAATGCATATCCTGCCATAACTGCTATGACCATGGATAACAAGCAGGCGGCAATGGATACGAATAAACTGTTTTTAATATAATTCAAAAATCCGGCATCTACCAACACTCTGCGGAAATTTTCCAATGTAGGTTCCTGAATCAGAAAAGTAGGTGTTGCTGTACGAATTTCCGTCTTGGGTTTCAATGCAGAAATCAGCATCCAGATAAACGGAAAAATACAGTACAAGGAAAAAAACACCAGCAACACATAGGTCACAACCTTACTAATTCGTCTGTTTCTTTTATTCAGCATAGTTTTCCCTCCCTTTATGCCATTTCGTCACTGATTCTGCTTCTTTTCCGGTAATAAAAGGCAAACAAAATAACCATAATCGTAAACATCATTGTAGACAGCGCTGACGCTGCACCCACATCAAATTTCTTCATAGAATAACGATAAATCATGATTGGCAATGTTTCTGTTGCATAATTTGGTCCGCCTTCTGTCATTACCCAGATAAAATCAAAGTTTACTGCTGTCCAGATAATATGGATAAAGACAATAACCAGAGAAACAGAACGAAGCTGAGGCAGGGTCACACGGAAAAACCGCTTAAAAATACCCGCTCCGTCAATAGCAGCCGCCTCTGAAAGCTCTCCCGGTACAGACTGCAGAGCAGACAAAAATGAAATGGTGTAATATGGAAAGCTTCTCCATATATTGACAAAAATTACCGTTGCCATAGCATATCTGCTGTCCCCCAGAAAATTAATAGGCGAATCTATAATATTCAAACTGGTTAATGCATAGTTAATAATTCCAAACTCTGGATTTAATATCCAATCCCATGTCATACCTGCCACAATAATTGGCACAAGCCAAGGTATAAAAATACAGGTTCTGAAAATTGCTCTCCCTTTAAATTTCTGATTTAATAAAACGGCTGTCACCATACCTAAAACATATTCTCCAAGCACAGAAAATACGGTCCAGCAAATCGTATTTTTTACTGCCTGTCCAAAATGCTCATCTGAAACAATTGTTTTAAAATTATCCAGTCCTGCAAATCCGCTCATAGATTTATTAATCAAATGGACATGTGAAAAAGCATCATGAACTACCTTTCCAAGCGGAAATGCAATAAGCAAAGCAAGGAATAAAATTGCCGGAGCCAGCATAATCAAGGCCGTTCTTTTTGTTTTCTGATCTCTTGTAAGTTTTTTTGCTGTTTTCATATCCTCTTCCTCTTTTCTCTACACTACTTGTTCTGCTTTTGAGTGCAAAAAGGGGGGCGCTTTCTAAAACACCCCCACTTCCTATGAACAGCTTCTATTCACTTAACTCTCCGGAATCTGATAAAGAAGCATTCACTGCATCACTCAGCCATTCTGCTGCCGCCTCTGGTGATTCTCCTTCCTGGAGCACTTTTGCAATAGCGTCCTGCATAGCCTGTGTAATTCCTCCTAAAGTAACCGGTGGGAAGGTAACTCCTGAGTCTGCCAAGGCCTGGAAATCTTTACTCCATTTGCTGTCTGTTGAAACATCTGAACGTGGAGAACGGTCTGGAAATCCTGCTTCCTGCCATTCTTTGCTGCACATAGCAGTAGCCAATTCAAATGCTGCATCTTTATTTTTGCTGTCCGCCAGAATAAATAATGGCTTACACTCCATGTAGGTAGCTTCATGTCCGTCTGAAGGATATGGAATAGCGGAAACTGCAATATCGCCCATAGTGTCAGGATTTGAGGTTTCTCTTTCTGCCAACCAGTTTCCTGTCACATAAGTAGAAGCAATACCTGTCGCAAAGTTTTCATCTGTTTCTTCCCAACCCCAGTTCTTACAGTTTTCATCAATAATTTTTTTATCAACCATATCCTGGTACATCCGGAAAACTTTTGCAGCTTTTTCTGATTCTTCTTTATTGTCTTTCCATGTATTTTTATATTTTCCGTCTTCCTGTGCAGATGCGATTTCCAAATCATACTGAGCCAGATATACCAGTAATTCCTGTGCAGAACGAACACCCGTACATGCCAGTTCTGTCAGATATTTTCCGTTCTTTTCATAGTATCCTTCATTGGCCAGCAGATCTTCCCATGTCTTTGGTGTATCAATTCCCGCTGCCTTTAAGTCCTCTGTATGGGTGAGGTATGCACGCACAGTCATTTCATAAGGAATTCCCACGATTTTATCATCTATAGTCATAGCCTTTACTACAGATTCTGACAAAGCATCTTTGTCTTCCCATTTATTAAAACGTTCTGTCAAATCTTCCAAAATTCCCATATTATAGAATTCGCCAATATATTCCGGCAGTCCCCAGATAAGGTCTGGTACATTTCCTCCAGCTGCCGCGGTCAGGATTTTTTCGTGAAGCATATCATAAGTAAAGTTCGTCTGATTTACCTTGATACCTGTTTCCTCTTCAAATTTTTTAATCTGCTCCTCTCCCGCCTTTGCCGTATCTGCTCCGTCTGTCCAGCATGTCCACAGTTCTACTGTCTGTTCCTTTGCTTCTTCTTTGCCGTCGGAACCCTGAGCGTCCCCACCGCCGGAACCACACGCTGCCATAGAACCTGTCATTGCCAGTGTCAGCAATACTGCTATCCATTTTTTCTTCATTATTAAATTCCCTCTTTCCCTTTAAATATTTTCCGTACCTTTGTACTGAGGCAAGAGTATCATATCTTTTGTGCAGTTACAACAATTCCACGGCGCATACTTAAAAACACCACAACACTTTATATAAAAAACCACCTATTTTAAGACCGTCTTGCTTTTTTATACCCAGAAGGGCTTTCCCCGAAATATTCTTTAAATTTTTCTGTAAAACTCCTTACATCTCGATACCCCACCGCTTCTGCCAATTCATAAGTCTTCATATCAGATTCCATTAAAAGACGAATAGCTGTTTTCATTCGTACCTCAGCCAAATAATTTTTAAAATTCTGTCCTGTTTCTTTTTTAAAAAATGCGCTGAAATAATATGGATTCATATATGCAACCTCTGCTACTCTTCCAAGAGTTAAATCCTCTCCATAATGCTCTTGTATATAATTTTTCACCAGCCGTATGGTATTATTTTCTGCTGCTTTCTCTCCCTTTCCGCTGTTCTCCAGAAATCTGGCTAATTGTCTTTTCACAAAGGCCTTCAATTCTCCGTAACTGGACTGATTTCGGATCCTGGCTACCATAGCCTCATATTCCTTTCTACTCTCCTCCGATACCATTTTGCACTCTTCTAATTCTGCATATAAATCCATAGCCATGGCAATACAACGGTTTTCTGCCGCATATCGATTTCCATAATGAAGATTTTCCACAATATCCAGGAGCTCCTCCAAGGTCTTTTCCCAGTTTTCGTCCCTGCTCAGAATTCCTGCTGCCAACTCTTTATATTTCTGGTTATAATCTTCAAAAGAATTGGTAAAATTTCTGGAAATTACACTGTATCGTATCACCTCTTCCTGCGTAAAATAATGCAGTTCAGAACAAAATTTTGCTGTCTTATACGCAAACTTTAATTCTGTGATATGTTCTACCGTATTTCCTATTCCTGTTATCAGCCACACCTTATATTCCCGATAGATTTGCTCCCGAAGCTCCAATACCTGCCTCTCCAGCATATCTCCTCCGAATCTTTCCCTGTTCAGCAAAATCATATTACTGCTGTTTGGTTCTCTCTTAATCACAAATCCCTGCTTCTTTGTTCTTAAATGTTCCTCAATTTTTTTGAAAATGGAAAACCGGATAAGCTCTGCCATATTCTGATTTCCCAGTTTTTTATAAAAAGCTGCCGGAATAGAAAAACAAACACCTGTATAATCCGTTTTTTTTGTGTCAAGTCCCATAGCTTCAAAATGCTCCAGCAATTCTCTGCACTCTGCTTCCGAATTCATCTTACGAAAAACAGTTTGCATATCATCTTTTTCTTTTTCCCAGTATTCCATCGGATAATCCGTTTTCAACATCTTTTCTGCTTTCAATACCGCTTCTTCCAGCTCTTCTTTTCCTACAGGTTTCAACAGATATTCTATAGCCTCATAGCGAATAGCCTTTTTTACATAATCAAACTCCTGATATCCGCTCAAAAAAATCACCTTTGTATTCCAATGATTTTCCCGAATTTCCTTTATTACATCTAATCCCGTCATTTTAGGCATAGCCACATCAGAAATTACAATGTCTGGCTCAAATTTCCGAATTTTCTCAAGCAATTCTTCTCCATTTCCCGCCTCTGCCACAATTTCAGCATTTAATTTCTCCCATTGTATCATCTTCAGCATACCTTTTATGATAATCGGTTCATCATCTGCAAGTATGATTTTAAACATGTATCTCTTCTCGCTCCTTTTCTTTTACTACAGGCAATCTGTATTTTACGATTGTACCTATATTTTCAAAACTGTTAATTTCAATTCTGTATTCTTCTCCAAAAATCATCTTAATACGGTCACATACATTTTTAAGTCCTATTCCTGAGCTTTCCATGTCTGAATTCTTCTTATCAGATTCTGAATGTTCTAAAAGATTTTGGATATACTCAAGCTTCTCTGCTGACATACCCACGCCATTATCCATAATTGTAAGCTCCAGAAATTCTTCCCGTATTTCTCCCTGTATGGCCACAACGCCGTTTCCCTCTTCTTTTGGACGCAGGCCGTATTTTACAGAATTTTCTACAATTGGCTGTAAGATCAACTGAGGGACTTCCAGATTCAAAAGATTTTCCGGCACATCAATTTCCAATGTCATTTTATTTTCGTATCGTACGCGAATAATCTTAAAATAATTTCGTACGCTGTCTAATTCTGCCTGTAAAGTCACCTTATCCCTTACATTTCCTATCAGATATTTCAACTGTCCGGATAAACCGTCCAGCATCTCTGCTGCTTCTGCATCATCATTAGTAATCGCAGTCATACGAATAACATCTAAGGTATTATATAAATAATGAGGTTGAATCTGCATTTTCAATGCTTCTATCTCTGCCTCTCTTTGTTTGATTTCTGCTACATATACTTTACGAATATGCATCTGCAGCTTCTTCGTCATACTATTCAGCCCATTAGCCAGAAATCCTATCTCATCATTGGAACCTATATGCACTCTTGTGTCCAACTTTCCTCTCTGAATTTGTTCCATGGCCTCCTTTAAAGTACGAATGGGCCGGTTCATTTTCCTGGAATATAAAAAATACAGAACTCCTAAAAGGAAAGTTCCAAATCCAATTACTGCCAAAGTAATATTTCTGATATTACGATAACTGTTCTCCAGATAAAAAGAGGGTATTTTCTCCAATACGAGCCAACTGCAGTTCGGTATCTGACTGTAAATGTAATAATTTCCTTCTGCCTTTATGTATTGATAATCGCTTGTCATAAGTTCCAGATAAGTTCCCAGGTTTTCTTCATATTTTTCTTCCTTATAGGGATTGTAAGCGAACATCTTTTGTTTTGTATCCACTAAATAAATATGGCTTCCCTGTCCCAGCTTTGTCTCATGGATAATTCCGTCCAACCAGGAGCTGCTGATATCAATATACAAGGTTCCTAAAATCTCTGTATCTGCAGTCTGAATTGTCCTGGTATTCATAATATTCCTTGCCACAGAAAATACCTGCTCTTTTGCTCCGGCATAATAATCTGGTAAATGAGAAGGTAATATCTGTATCTCTTTTGAATCTGACCCAAAATTTTTCCTGTGCCAATCTAACAGTTTTTCTGTATCTGTCACCGCTTCCGGCGGGCGCATAGCCGTGTAAATTCTTCCGTCCGGCAAAGTAAAAAACACATGCTCTATATGTTGATTCATATACAAAATATCTCTCAGCATGTCTGTAACCAGCGCACTCCGCTTATTCTCTGACAACTCTTTATTTTCCAAAATTTCATATAAATATCCATAATCTTCTGCCTGATGTGTATACAGATATTTTGTATTCTCGTTCATTTCATTAAACAAATCTTCTACATTCCGTCCAATGGAGCGTGTTGTTCGATACATATTAGAAAGTATAGTTTCTTTTATAGAATTCAAGTACACATTGTAAATAGAAATTCCCATAACCACTAACGGTACAATACCAATAAGCACTAAAGTTACAAATAATTTTGTAAACAGACTAATATACCTGTCCTGCCTTCTCCATCTTTTCATGGCTTCTGTCCCTCTTCAGCTTTTTCCCAGCTCTCTTCCAGAAATTTTGCTGCTGTCTTTACGCTCATAGTTTTTGCTGCTACAGAATCCAGAATAGCTTCCATATCTTCACAAAAGCCTTCTGGCGTTTCTGTATTACCTAAAAATGCTGTGTTTCTGGAAGCATAACGATAATCTGTGAGAACCCCTTGCTGTACCATAGGCGCAGCATAAAGTACTGCTCCCTTTGTCACAGGTATTGCATACATAGCCTGTAAAACTTTTCTGTAATGTTCTCTGTCATAACAAAAGTTAAAAAAGGTTTCTGCCGCCTTCTTCTTTTCTTCCTGTTCCATACATGCTTCAGATACGGCCCATTGTGCCCCTGCTTTTTCTATCACTACATTCTCTCCCTGCGCATCAGGCATGTAAAACCACCCTAATCTTATCTGAACGGTATCATTTTTTATTTCTTTTCCCAAAGGTGTTTTATCAGAATCCACAGCTCTGGGATAAGCTTCCAGAATTTTTGCAAGCATAGCAGGTGTTCCATAATACATGGCAACCTCTTGATTTATCATTCGACTGATAATCTCGTTATCTCCCATATGAATAGAATCCTCCAGCACAAAATCTCCAGTCATAAGATTCTGAAATTCTAAAAGAGCATGCTCCATATCCGGGTCTTTAAAAGACACTTCTCCTTTATATCGTTTCTCCTGCCAGTTGGAATTCTGTTTTTGTACCTGTGTAAGGAAAAAATAGTTTATCCAGCCATTTTCCACAGAATTCTCATTTCCCCCTATCGCCAACGGTGCAATCTGATTTGCCTTCAAAATCTCGCAGATTTTCAAAAACTCTTCATAAGTTTCCGGGACTTCCAAGCCATACCTTTTAAAAATCACCTGGTTATACACAATTCCATAACATGTACTGTAATAAGGCAATGCATATATTTTTCCATGAATGATTACCGGATTTTCCACCAGTTCCCCAAAACGCTCATCTATCTCTCCTAATTTTCCCGCCTCTGCAAACATATAGGGATTATCGATTTCAAAAATGTCCGGAAATTCTTCTGTTGCTTCTTTTGCCTTTAATTCTTCTGTATATCTGTCCGTAGAAGAGTATTCCATCTGCAAAGTAATATTAGGATATAAACTCATAAAATTCTCACCCAACTCTTCAATTGCTGCTATCCAGTTGGTATTTTCTCCTGAATAAAAAAGTTTCAGTTCCACAGGCTTCTCTGTTTCTTTTTCTTCTTTTATCAGCTTTCCTCTCTCTGTTTCTTTCAGAGTACAGGACGTAAATAAAAAAATACTGCTCAGAAAAAGAACCGCTATTCTTCTTTTCATTCCTTTTCTCCTCCTGTAAATAATAGAAAATCCCAGCAGTTGCTGGGACTCTTTAAAAATCAAATTCTTCTGTATAATTCCATTTTTTATTGACGCATCTGGAATCACCTTTTCCTGTTTACCTTGCCGTCCATGGCCCATATGTACTGCACCTTATCCGGATATCCCTGCAAAGTTTATCTTTCCGGGACTTTCTGTCATTATCTGTATCTATAGTATATTGTACAAAAAATTATACGTCAATACAATTCCCTCCTTCCCGCACCTTCCCACGCACCCCTGCATATACTGAACAGAGAGTACGGATACTGTATTTTATGAGGTGAAACATGGCATATAAGGTAATGATTGATGCTGGTCACGGGGGTGCCGATTTTGGCGCCACTTATAACGGCAGACAGGAAAAAAATGACAATCTCCGTCTAGCTCTTGCGGTAGGAGAAATTCTTTCAGAAAATGGAATTGATGTAGAGTACACACGAACCACAGATATTTATCAGACTCCCTTTGAAAAGGCAACCTTAGGCAACCAGTCCGGCGCTGATTTTTTCATTTCTTTTCACAGAAATTCCAGTCCGGAGCCAAATCAGTACAGCGGTGTGGAAACTCTGGTCTATGATAAGTCCGGCGAAAAACTGGATATGGCAGAAAATATCAATGGTGCTTTAGGAGAACTGGGTTTTCAGGAAATCGGTGTCACTGCCCGCCCCGGTCTGGTGGTGCTTCGCCGCACCAAAATGCCTGCTGTATTAATTGAAACAGGCTTTCTGAACACAGACCAGGATAACGCCCTCTTTGACAGCCAGTTCGATGAAATCGCTCAGTCTATTGCCTCAGCAATTCTGGGAACTTTAGATGAACAAACAGTAGAAACGCCCTCTGCTGAAAATCCTGTCTATTATCGGGTTCAGACAGGCGCATTCAAAAATCGTGCAAATGCGGAAAATATGCTGTATGAACTCCAGGACAAAGGCTTTCCTGCCTTCCTTCTCTACCAGGACGGCGTATATAAAGTACAGGTTGGCGCATTCCGCAATCTCTCCAATGCAGTAAAAATGGAAAATACCCTGCGCCGCGCCGGATACAGCACCTGGATTGATGCTTCTCCAGCTTCCTATTAAAGTCAGAAAAACATTTCTGCAATGCATCTTTTCAGATGAAAATACAAATAAAAGCCGCAAAGCATTGCCCGGAGTTTCCTTCTGACTAATGTTTTGCGGCGCTGTCTTGCCTGTGCCCTTCCTCTAAAAGAGCAGCAAAATCTATAAATTTATCCCCCAGTTCTTCATAATTTTCAAAATCAAATACTTATCTTCCGCTCTTTTACATAGAATCTGCTCTGTCCTGTATATTTTTATTGAAATTAATAACCTCATGGTCATACTCAGAATCCATATAAATAGATTTTATTAAAAAGTCCGCGGTTGCCCGGTTCACTGCCATGGGAATATCATATACCTGTGCAATACGCATAAGTGCCTTTACGTCCGGGTCATGGGGCTGTGCGGTCAACGGGTCTGAAAAGAATACAACAAAATCAATCACACCCTCTACAATTTTTGCACCAATCTGCTGGTCACCGCCCAGCGGACCGCTGTTATATCCCTTAATGCAAAGTCCCGCCTTGTCTGCAATCAGTCTTGACGTAGTGCCTGTACCGTAAAGATTATGCTGCTTCAAGATATCATAATTATCTTTGCACCACTGAATCAGTTTCGGCTTCTCATTATCATGTGCAATCAGGGCAATATTTTTCTTTTTTCCAATGGTAAATGTTACATATTCGTTCTTCATGTTCCAGCCTGCCTTTCCCAATGAAACTTGTCTTCTGCTAAAAACTCTTGAATTTTCAGTTGTTCTGCTTTCTATGATATCATTTTCCCTTTCCCACAGCAAGTAAATTTCCGCTTTATTTTTACTCTTGTCCTTCTTTCATGAAACTGATACAATAAAATAAAAACAAAACAACCAATGACAAAAAGCAGGTACACAAAAACATGTATTACTTTATTATAAATCCCCACTCCCGTTCTGGTCACGGGCTTTCTGTATGGCAAAAGGCCGACGCTATATTAAAAGAAAAAGGAATGGAATACAAAACTTATTTTACAGAATATACCGGACATGCAATCCAGCTTGCAGCTCACATTGCAGAGGAAACTGCTGCGTTTCACATGAACTGCACTCTTGCTGTTGTAGGCGGAGATGGCACTTTAAATGAGGTCATAAACGGGCTGATGAAGCAGGATTTTTCTCACATAACCCTGGGATACATTCCCACTGGATCGGGAAATGATTTTGCAAGAGGACTGGAACTTTCTACGGAGATTTCTGATTGTGTCAATGCTATTCTTTCTCCGAAATCCTGTGCTTTTACAGACATCGGAATGGCCGTTTCCAAGGAAACAACACGTTACTTTCTGGTCAGCAGCGGCATTGGATACGATGCAGATATCTGTCGCAATGTGATGTTTTCCCCTTTAAAAAAGCTTATGAACAGGCTGCATCTTGGAAAGCTTACCTATGTTCTGATTGCCTTAAAGCTTCTGATTCAGTACCGTCCCTGCCCGGTTTCCATACGCTTAAACCGGGAACAGATACTGCACTTTTCCCGTTTTTTCTTCATCACGGGCATGAATATGAAATACGAGGGAGGCGGCGTAAAATTCTGTCCTGATGCTGTTTTTGACGATCAAAAGCTGGATATCTGCCTGGTGGGAAAGGTCAAAAAACTGAAAATCCTCGCACTTTTCCCCACTGCCTTTTTTGGTAAGCATACACACTTTTCGGGAGTGGAAGCCTATCAATGCAAAAGTCTGGAAATCCACAGCAAAAGACCTCTTCCGGTTCACTGTGACGGGGAATCCATGGGAGAAACAGACCGTCTGCTGTTGTGTGATTCCGGCAAACAGATAAATGTTATTCTTCGATAAGGTAGTGTCAACTGAGTTATGAAAAACTGAGCGATAAGAAAAAGGCTCAGATGAA
>ENA-ORTP01000609-ORTP01000609.1-human-gut-metagenome-genome-assembly--contig:-NODE-609-length-43237-cov-3.535084_pt1 | contig 43237 bp, 34 predicted proteins | sample MGYA00241913_ERZ509190 | MGnify/ENA primary metagenome ERZ509190 (study PRJEB26280, sample SAMEA2338839) | human gut metagenome | biome: human gut; feature: human-associated habitat; material: faeces...
GGGAGCTGCTGCAAATGAACTATCCCGTAGAGTATCTGGTGATCAGGCAGGGAGGACGGCGAGAAGAAGCATTGGCGCCGCTGTTGAAACTGGCAAAAAAAAATGGAACAGAGGTCATGGAGGTAAAGGCAGGAGACCGCCTTGTGTTTCAGGATGTTATCCTGACCTGCCTTCATCCGCCTTCAGATTTTTCTTCGGAAGACCGGAACGAAGCCTCTCTGGTTTTTCATGTCGGTTATCACCGTTTTGATTTGCTGCTGACCGGAGATCTTGGAGCGTTGGGGGAAAAATACGTGGATTCTCGGTTGTTCCCCGGACAGACCTGCCGGGAAAAACGGCAGAAAGAGAGAAAAACAGAAATATTGAAGGTGGCTCATCACGGATCGAAATCTTCTACCTCCTTCCGGTTTTTACAAAAACTTCAGCCGGAAAATGCCCTGATTTCTTCAGGAAGAGGGAATCGATATGGCCATCCCCATGAAGAATTAAAAGAAAGGCTGCGTAAAAGGAAGGTCAGGATGTGGCAGACGAGAGAAGGAGGTGCGATTGGGGTGAAAACCGATGGGCGGCGGTACCAGATGGGATATTTTTATAAAAAGCTTGCTAATCAGAGGAGATTGTCTTATAGTACAACGTGTAGATGAGGCTGCATGAACAAACAGCAGCAATAATCCCGACAGGAGAGGATGAAAAAATGAAAGAAATCAGACGGCAGATTAAGGAAAAAGACTTCCATAAAGTTTATTTACTGACCGGGGATGAAAGTTATCTGGTCATGCAGGCAAAACAAATGCTGAAAAATGCGTTATCCACGCCGGGCGATGAGATGAACTGTACCGTGTTTGAAGACAGTCGGATCGATCTTGCCAGTCTGAGGGAATTATCGCAGACCTTTCCTTTTTTTGCGGAAAAACGATTGCTCATCCTTGATCGTACCGGAATCATGAAAACAGGAAAAGAAGAATTGATCCGGATTTTGGAAGAATTACCGGAAACGACCTGCATGGTTCTGGTGGAACCGGAGGTCGATAAACGATCCAAAGTCTATAAATGGATAAAGAAAAACGGATACGTGGGAGAATTTTTAAAAAAACAACAGACAGAAAAAGTGCTGACCCGATGGGTGGCCGCCCTTCTGGGAAAAGAAAAGAAACAGATCAGAGAAAGCGATGTCCATTATTTTCTGGAACGCACAGGAGAAGATATGTTTCAGATAAAAACGGAGACGGAAAAACTGATTGCTTATGTGGGAGAACGTACCGAGATCACCAGACGGGACATCGAAGAGATTACTTCCGGTGAGGTGCAAAATAAGATTTTTGAACTGGTGGCGGCCATTGCCAGAGGAAGTAAAACGGAGGCTTTGTCCTATTATGATGATTTACTTTTGCTGAAAGAACCACCGATGCATATTTTGTTTTTGCTTGTCCGTCAGTACAGAATCCTTCTTCTGATGAAAAATATGCGCAGCCTGCACAAGCCGGATAAGGACATTGCGCAGGCGGCAGGAATCCCCCCTTTTGCCATTCGAAAAAACGAATCTCAGCTTAGGGGTTACGATTTGCGGGCGCTGGAACAATGTATTTCTTCCTGTATACAGGTAGAGGAAGACATTAAGACGGGAAAAATTGATGATCAGATGGGAGTAGAAATATTGATCGTGGGATTATCGGAGAAAATTGTAACCGGATAAAAGGTTTTTGTCTGAAAGAATTTAATGCAAAGGACAATCGAAAGGAATCTGATCAGGAAAAGCGAAAAACGGAGAAAGAACAGAAGAAATAAAAAGCCCCGGAAAGCAGCCGCTCTTTCCGGGGTATATTTATTCGATCTGAAACTATGCAAGTTTGTTAACAGCTTTTGTCAGACGGGAAATCTTTCTTGCAGATGTGTTCTTGTGGAAGATTCCTTTGGATGTTGCTTTATTGATTTCGGAAATAGCAACAACTAAAGCTGCGTTTGCTGCTTCTTTATCGTTCTGTGCGATAGCAGCTTCTACTTTCTTTACGCATGTTTTCACTTTAGATTTGATCATCTTATTTCTTAAAGTTTTTGTTTCAATAACAGAAATTCTTTTTTTTGCAGATTTGATGTTAGCCAATCTGTACACCTCCAAATAATATTCAATCTATGTTTGCCTCATTACATTATACTGGACACGGACAATCTAATGTAAACATACTATTATATTCTATTGATTTTGTCGGGGTTTGTCAATAGAAAAATGAAAAAAACGAATAAAACTTTTGGCATATATAAAGAAGGTTTCCAGAAGGAGAAAAAAGCATAAAACCGGAAGAAAAAAGAAAGAATAAATAAGGAAAAGAGACAAAAACAGGAGGAAAAAAGAAGGTTATGGAAAAGAAAATCATGTCTCATACGGATCTTGTTCTGGAATTGCAGCAGGAACTGGAAGAGGATACCAGTCTGTTGGAAGGGATTACCGTGAAAAAGAGGGTCGTGGGGAAACATGCTCTTCGGGAAGTGTGCATCACCGTGGATAATGAAGAAGGAGAAAGAACTCTCGGGAAACCACGGGGGACTTATATTACACTGGAAGGAACGGAACTGGCAGACAATGACGGAGGATTTCACCGGGAGATGAGCCGGCTGCTGGCAGATAATCTTCAACGGTTGCTGGGAGAAAAAAGGAAAATTTTTTTTGCCGGACTGGGAAATGCCCGGGTGACTCCGGATGCGCTTGGACCGCTGGTCATACAGAATCTGCTGATTACGAGACATCTGGGCGAACTGTCTTATTTTGCCCGGATGCGCAGTTCCATGGCTCTGGCGCCGGGCGTCATGGCCCAGACCGGCATGGAGACCGGAGAAATACTGAAAGGAATCATTGAAAAAAGCAGACCGGAAGCCCTGGTTTTGATTGATGCCCTGGCGGCAAAACGGGCCGATCGGCTGAACCGGACGATTCAATTGTGCGATACCGGAATCGCGCCCGGTTCCGGCGTGGGGAACAGACGGCAGGAAATCAGCGCGGTTACCATGGGGATACCGGTGATTGCCATCGGTGTGCCCACCGTCATTTCCATTCCGGCCATTGCCGGAGAGGTGCTGGAATCGATTATCCATGGATTGGGCGATACAAATCTGGAAGAGCAATTTGCGTCCTGGCCGGAAAAAGAGAAATATCGCTGTATGGCAGAAACTATGCCGGCAGAACTTTTTTCTCTGTGTGTAACGCCAAAAGAAATTGATGAGGCGGTGAAACGGATCAGTTATACGATTTCCGAAGGGATAAATCAGGTGATTGAGGAAAAGAAAGAAGAATAAAATGCGCGGACAGGCATAAATATAAGGGAAGGTAACGGACAGGTAAAAAAGATAAGCAGAGGTGGCAGGGTATGCAGCAAAAGGAAAACCGGATGGGACGGTGGATGGAAATCATACTGATCGGTATTTTTATTCTGGTATGGTTTATGGTGGTATCAGACAGAAAACCGGAAGAAAGCCGGATGTGGGAAGAAATTTCTCACAGGATTCCTTTGCGAATGGAAATTTTGCGGGGAGCAGGAGAAGGATTTTTTCAGGAAGGAGAAAAGGAACTGTTCCCCCTGTTGGCATACGAAGAAGATGTGGGAGGAAACAGTCGGTTTTGTCCTCTTTTTCGTTATGTTCTGCAAAAGGAACTGTTTCCTGTTCAGCAGTACAGTGTGGATTACTGGCAGGGCAATGACCACTTTGCCTCCATGTACCGGGATGTGGTTCCCGACTATTTTACAGAAGCAGATGATGAATCTGTGGAAAGTAAGAAAAAAGATCCGGGAATCATGGAAAAAACAGGAAAAGGAAACAGTTATTCCATAAAAGAACTGGCAAATCGGGATTTTTTGTTAAAACATTTTTATATTGTGGATGAGACAACAACCATGACCCGGGAGGATTTACAGGGAGAAAAACTGGTGAAAAAAGATTTATCCACAAAAATACCGGAAGAAGATCCGCTGGTTCTGATTTATCATACCCATGGCAGCGAAGCGTATAAAAAGGAGAAAGGGAAAGGAGGAAGTGTGCTGGATGTGGGAAAAGCCCTGAAAAAGGAATTGGAAAAAAATTATGGAATCCAGGTGATTCATGATACGGGAATATATGACCAGGTCAATGGAAAGCTGGATCGTAATGCCGCCTACGATTATGCCGGAGATAGCGTGGAAGCCGCGCTGAAAAAATATCCATCCATCAGGGTTATTTTGGATCTTCACCGGGATTCGGTGGAAGATTCCATCCATCTGGTGACCGAAATTCAGGGAAGGAAAACGGCGCAGATCATGTTTTTTAATGGGGTCAGCCGGTTAAAATCCGGGGAACTGGGATATTTATATAATCCGAATAAAGCAGAAAATCTGGCCTTCAGTTTACAGATGCAGCTGCTGGCGGCAAAATATTATCCGGATCTGACGAGGAAAATTTACATAAAAGGGTACCGCTATAATCTCCATCTGGCCAAACGAGCCATGCTCATCGAAGTGGGGGCGCAAAACAATACCGTGACGGAGGCAAAAAATGCAATGATTCCGCTGGCAGAGCTTCTATACCGGGAACTGTCCGGAGAAAAAGCATATAAATAGCTCTTGCCATAGGAAGAAATATTATGATATAGTTGTTCCGGTATAGTAAAGTTATGGTAAATTAAAGGAGAAAAGATGGCGAAAGAACAAAAGAAAACCTTATATGCATTTATCCGTTATGCCTCATTTAGCGTATTGGGCATGTTGGGGGTTTCCTGTTATATTCTGGCCGATACTTTTTTTGTAGCCAGAGGAATGGGAAGCGATGGGCTTGCAGCTCTCAATCTTGCCATTCCGGTGTATAATCTCATCCACGGATGCGCGCTCATGTTCGGCATGGGGGCGGCAACGAAATATGCGATCTATCAGGGACAGAAGGAACAGGAGAAAACGGATCGGTTATTTACCAATACCCTCTATTTTACCCTGTTTTTTGCCCTGTTGTTTGTGGCGGCCGGTGTGGTCTTTCCGGAAACCCTGGCTCGCTGGCTGGGCGCTGAGGGAGAAGTACTGACCATGACGACGATTTATCTGCGCTGGCTTCTGCTTTTTGCCCCGGCGTTTATGTTCAATGAAGTATTCCTTTGTTTTGTACGTAATGACGGCGGTCCCCGCATATCCATGATCGCCATGCTGGTGGGAAGCTTTGCCAATATTTTTCTGGACTATCTGTTTATCTTCCCCTGTCGTATGGGAATCTTTGGAGCAATTTTTGCCACGGGATTATCGCCGGTGATCAGTATGGTAATCATGTCTTCCTATCTCCGGCAGAAGAAAAATCATTTTCATCTGAAGAAAACCCGATGGAAATGGGAAATCTTCAGGCAGACCTGTCTGTTGGGATTTCCCTCTTTTCTGGGACAGGTTTCCACAGGGATTGTAATGGTCACCTTTAATTTTCTGATTCTTGGACTGGCAGGTACCATCGGGGTAGCTGCTTATGGCGTCGTGGCCAATATCTCTCTGGTGGTGGTGGCGGTCTATACGGGAATTTCTCAGGGAATGCAGCCGTTGGTCAGCAGATACTATGGTGTTCTGGACAGAAAATCGGTCAGAGAAGTCTATGGCTATGCGCAAAAAACAACGAAAATCATATCCGGTCTTCTTTATCTGGGCTTATTTCTTTTTGCCCCGGTGATTGCCGCCCTGTTTAATCATGAGGGAAATGCAGCGATGCACGAGATGGCGGTGGAAGGCATAAGAATCTATTTCCTTTCCAGTTGCTTTGTGGGCTATAATACGGTGGTATCCCAGTTTTTCCCTTCGGTAGATAAACCGCTGCCGGCGCATATTCTGTCCCTGCTTCGCGGACTTCTTCTTGTCGTGCCGCTGGCTTTCCTTTTGTCCGGATTATTTGGGATGAAGGGAATCTGGCTGATCTGCCCGGTGACGGAATGTGTTGTTGCGGGAATAGGAAGCCTTTTTTATCTGCGCTGGAAGAAAAATCAGGAAAAATCGGGATAAGGAAACAGGAAAAAAGACGCAGGAAAAAATAGAGGATTAATGGTGAAAGGGAGCGAGAAAGATGACAAAAGATATGACGCAGGGAAATCCTCTCAGTCTCATTTTAAAATTTGCTCTGCCGCTTTTGGCAGGGAATTTGCTGCAGCAGGGATATAATCTGGCAGATGCCGCCATAGTAGGGCGTTTTCTGGGGACAAATGCGCTGGCCAGTGTCGGTTCATCCAGCAGCGTACAATTTTTGGTGCTGGGATTTTGTATAGGGATCTGTTGTGGCTTCTGTATTCCCGTGGCACAGAAATTTGGAGCAAAAGATTATTCCATGATGCGGCGGTTTGTTTATAACAGTTATATTCTGACCAGCATAGTGGCGGTGGTGCTCACCGTAGTCTGCGCTTTGTTGTGCACGCAGATTTTGCAGGTGTTATCCACACCGAGGGATATTTTTTCAGATTCTTATATTTATCTTCTGATTATATTTCTGGGGATACCGTTCACGTTATTATATAATCTGACTTCCGGAATCATGCGGGCGGTGGGTGACAGCCGGACGCCGTTTCTGTTTCTGGCATTTTCGGCGGTATCTAATATCTTTCTGGATCTGTTTTGTATTACCGTTCTTCACTGGGGAGTGGCAGGAGCGGCAATCGCGACCATCGCTTCGCAGGCCATGAGCGGATGTTTGTGTCTCTTCTATATAATAAAGAAATATCCTGTTCTCCGTCTGGAAAAAGAAGAGTGTCGGGTGGATGCGGATCGAATGAAAATCCTGACGATCATGGGCTTTCCCATGGGGCTGCAATATTCCATTACGGCCATCGGCAGTATGGTCATGCAATCAGCCAACAACAATCTGGGCAGCCTGTATGCCTCGGCCTTTACGGCGGCTTCCCGGCTGAAAATGTTTATGATGTGTCCGTTTGATGCGCTGGCTACTGCGGTATCGACATTCTGCAGTCAGAATCTGGGAGCGAAAAAGGTGCAGCGGATTAAAAAAGGTCTGGCGCAGGGGGTATCCATGGGAATCGCCTATGGAATCGTGGCAGGACTTGGTCTGATTTTCTTTGGCCGGGAAATGTCTCTCCTTTTCGTCAGTGCAGCGGAAACGGCAGTGCTTGACGCTTCCGGCCGTCTCCTGTATTGTTCGGGATTTTTCTACTGGGCGCTGGGGATTTTAAATGTGGTCAGACTGTGTACACAGGGTCTGGGATATTCAGGAAGAGCAGTATTTTCCGGAGTAGTGGAAATGATTGCCCGTATTGTTGTCTGCGTCGGTCTCATGCCGATGCTTGGCTTTAATGCCATCTGCTATGCCGACCAGACGGCATGGGTGGCAGCGGTGTTGTATATTGTGCCTACCTGTTTCTATTGCGTAAAAAAGATAGAAAAAGAGTTGGCGGTGGAAGAAAAATAAGATATGATATATAAGATAAGATATAGAAGAAAAGAAAAAGCAGGAGGAAATAACATTGGCTGGAATAGACCAGAGTAAGATTCGTAATTTTTGTATTATTGCCCATATTGACCATGGAAAGTCCACACTTGCGGATAGAATTATTGAAAAGACAGGACTTCTGACAAACCGCGAGATGCAGGCACAGGTTCTGGACAATATGGATTTGGAACGGGAACGAGGCATTACCATTAAATCTCAGGCTGTGCGTATTGTATATAAAGCACAGGACGGAGAAGAATATATTTTTAACCTGATTGATACACCGGGACATGTGGATTTTAACTATGAGGTGTCCAGAAGTCTTGCGGCCTGCGATGGCGCTATTTTAGTAGTGGACGCTGCCCAGGGCATTGAAGCCCAGACGCTTGCTAACGTGTATCTGGCATTAGACCATGATTTGGACGTTTTTCCGGTTATAAATAAGATTGACCTGCCAAGCGCAGATCCGGAGAGAGTTATTAATGAAATTGAGGACGTTATCGGTATTGAAGCCCAGGATGCACCTCTGATTTCCGCAAAGACAGGACTTAACGTGGAAGAGGTTTTGGAGCAGATTGTAACCAAAATTCCGGCGCCAAAGGGCAGCCCGGAGAATCCTCTTCAGGCATTGATTTTTGACTCTGTATATGATTCTTATAAAGGGGTTATTGTTTTTTGCAGAATTAAAGAGGGAACTGTGAAAAAAGGCACAAAAATCCGTATGATGGCAACCGGAGCAGTGGAAGAGGTTGTGGAAGTGGGGTATTTCGGTGCAGGACAGTTTATTCCCTGTGAAGAGCTTTCAGCAGGTATGGTAGGTTATATTACTGCCAGCATTAAAAATGTAAAGGATACCAGAGTAGGTGATACCATTACAGACAATGACGGTCCCTGTGCAGAGCCTCTGCCGGGTTATAAAAAGGTGAATCCAATGGTATTCTGCGGGGTATATCCGGCAGATGGAGCCAAATATCAGGACTTGCGTGAAGCCCTGGAGAAGCTGCAGTTAAATGATGCTTCTTTGTTTTTTGAACCGGAAACCTCCATTGCCCTGGGATTTGGATTCCGTTGCGGATTTTTAGGACTTTTGCATCTGGAGATTATCCAGGAAAGACTGGAGCGAGAGTACAACCTGGATTTAGTGACAACCGCGCCAGGCGTTGTGTATAAAGTGCATAAAACCAATGGAGAAGTCATTGATTTGACTAATCCGTCAAATTTGCCGGATCCTTCGGAAATTGAATACATGGAAGAACCTATGGTAAAGGCAGAGATCATGGTGACGACAGAGTTTATCGGGCCGATTATGGATCTGTGCCAGGAAAGAAGAGGGCAGTATCAGGGCATGGAGTACATGGAAACCACAAGAGCGCTTTTGCACTATCATTTGCCGTTGAATGAAATTATTTATGACTTCTTTGACGCTTTGAAATCCCGTTCCAGAGGCTATGCGTCCTTTGATTATGAAATGCTGGGATACGAGCAGAGTAATCTTGTGAAGCTGGATATTCTGGTAAATAAAGAAGAAGTAGACGCTCTGTCCTTTATTGTGTTTGCGGATTCTGCTTACGAGCGAGGCAGAAAAATGTGTGAAAAACTGAAAGAAGAAATTCCAAGACAGCTTTTTGAAATTCCTATTCAGGCAGCAGTGGGAAGCAAGATTATTGCCAGAGAAACCGTAAAAGCCATGAGAAAAGACGTGCTGGCAAAATGTTACGGCGGCGATATTTCCCGTAAGAGAAAGCTTCTGGAAAAGCAGAAGGAAGGAAAGAAAAGAATGCGCCAGATTGGAAATGTAGAAATTCCGCAGAAGGCATTTATGAGCGTATTAAAGCTGGACGATAAATAAGAAACCGGGGAAGGTATTTATGAAAAAAGATTTGGGATTGTATGTGCATATTCCCTTCTGTATGAAAAAATGCGGATATTGCGACTTTTTGTCCTGGTGCGGCACTGTAGAAGAGAAGGAAATTTATGTACAGGCATTGTTAAAAGAAATTGAGAGTTACAGGGAGTTTGCAAAGGGTTATCGGGTTTCTACCGTGTTTTTCGGCGGTGGAACCCCTTCCATTCTGGAAGCAGAACAGACAGAGCGGATTTTAAAGAAAATTCAGGAGATTTTTGAACTGGAAAAAAGACCGGAAATCACTCTGGAAATGAATCCGGGAACAGTTACAGAAGAAAAGCTTCGCTGCTATCAGGAAAATGGGGTGAACCGTCTGAGCATAGGACTGCAGTCTGTAAACAATGAAAAGCTGAAGCTTCTGGGCAGAATCCATACTTATGAGGAATTTTTGGAAAGCTATGAACTGGCAAGACAGACAGGATTTGATAACATCAGTGTGGATTTGATTTCTTCCATACCGGGTCAGAAGCTGGAGGAATGGAAAGAAGAACTGTCCGTTCTTGCCGCGCTCTCGCCGGAGCATATTTCGGTATATCAGCTCATTCTTGAAGAGGGAACCCCTTTTTTTGAGAAATATGCAGAGCACCCGGAGCTTTTGCCGGAGGAAGAGGAAAGCCGGGAGATTTACCTCTGGACAGGGAAATTTTTGAAAGAGCAGAGATATGAGCAGTATGAGATTTCCAATTATGCGAAACCGGGCAGGGAGTCCAGACACAATCTGAAATATTGGGAAAGAGGCGACTATCTGGGGCTTGGCCTGGGGGCGGCTTCCATGGTACGAAATATCCGTATGAGCAACACAAAGGATATGAATATTTATCTGGAACGCTGCGGGCAGCCGAAAACCATGCGGGAAGACGTGCAGTTTCTGGAAGAGGCGCGTCAGATGGAAGAATTTATGTTTCTGGGACTTCGTAAGACAAGAGGGGTATCCAGAAAAGAATTTCGCCGTACTTTTGGCCAGGAGCTTGATATGGTTTATGAGAAAGCACTGCACAAATGTCTGGAAAATGGTATGTTAAAAGAGCATAAGGACAGAATTTATCTTTCACAAGAGGGTGTGCTTTTAAGCAATTTGGTTTTGTCTGAATTTTTGTTTGACTGACTGGATAAGTAATAAAAAAGTTTCCGGGATTTTATAGATTTTTAATAAAGTTTAATGGTTTTGTTCTGGAATTCCCTTTTCTAATGTGGCAGAATAGAGAAGGAAAGCAGGGGAGGAACGACATGAACATATTATTTTTTCTTACCCCCAAAGTAGATGTAGCTTATATTTATGATACCTTCAGTCTTAGGCAGGTTCTGGAAAAGATGGAGTATCATAAATATTCCTGTATACCAATTATTAATGAAAACGGAAAATATGTGGGGACAATTACAGAAGGCGATTTATTGTGGGGATTAAAAAACCGTGCAGATTTAAATTTAAAAAGTGCGGAAGATGTGCCGATTACTTCTTTTAAGAGAAGGGCGGATTATACACCAGTGCGGATAGATTCTGATATGGAGGATTTGCTGGATAAAGCTATGCGGCAGAATTTCGTACCGGTGATTGATGACCAGAAGAATTTTATAGGAATTGTGACCAGAAGAGATATTATGCAGTATATCTGCTCTTCCTGTAAAAAGGAGCAGGAAAAAGCATAAGAAGACAGGCGCTGCCGCAGAAAACAGCAGTTGGAAATAACAATTTGGATTTCTGATGTGCGTATATGCGGCAGCTTTTTTCATTTATCAAAGCAACAGGACAAAATTTTTACAATTCAAACAGACTGTGACAGAAAAATACACAGTTTTCAGATTTATTTTCCCTATATTTTTGTGAATTAGAAAACAGAACAAATGTTTGAAAAATCCTGCGGGATATGATATAGTTATTTTACGAATAAAACTGACAGATACAGATAAAGATAAATATTATTTGGAGAGGTACAACTATGGCAGTGAAAATGCAGGCAAGACAATTTATTAAGATAAGGGGAGCGAATGAGAACAATCTGAAGAATCTGGATGTGGATATTCCCAGAAATGAACTGGTGGTTCTTACCGGACTGAGCGGTTCCGGTAAAAGCTCTCTGGCATTTGATACCATTTATGCAGAAGGACAAAGACGATACATGGAGTCCCTGTCTTCCTATGCCCGTCAGTTTTTGGGACAGATGGAGAAACCGGACGTGGAGAGCATTGAGGGGCTTTCTCCGGCTATTTCCATTGACCAGAAGTCTACTAATAGGAATCCACGTTCTACAGTGGGAACAGTTACGGAAATCTATGACTATTTCCGACTGCTTTATGCCCGTATTGGTACCCCTCACTGTCCGAAATGCGGAAGAGAAATCAGGAAGCAGACCGTAGACCAGATGGTGGACCATATTATGGGACTGCCGGAAAGAACCAGGATTCAGCTCCTGGCGCCAGTAGTCAGGGGAAGAAAGGGAACTCATGCCAAGCTTTTGGAGCAGGCTAGAAAAAGCGGGTATGTGCGTGTGCAGATTGACGGAAATCTCTATGAACTCAGTGAAGAAATTAAGCTGGATAAAAATATTAAGCACAACATTGAGATTGTAGTAGACCGGCTGATTGTAAAGGAAGGAATCGAGAAGAGGCTCACGGATTCCATAGAAACCGTGTTAAACCTGGCAGAGGGAAAACTTGTGGTGGATACCATGGACGGAAATCAGATAAACTTCAGCCAGAATTTTGCATGTCCTGACTGCGGCATCAGTATTGAAGAAATAGAGCCCAGAAGCTTTTCCTTTAACAATCCCTTTGGTGCATGTCCTTCCTGCTTTGGCTTGGGGTACCGCATGGAATTTGATGTGGATCTGATGATACCGGACAGAAGTCTGAGCATTTCGCAGGGAGCGATTACAGTTATGGGTTGGCAGTCCTGTACAGATAAAGGCAGCTTTACCAGGGCAATTTTGGACGCTCTGGCAAAAGAATATCACTTTGATTTGGATACCCCTTTTGAGAATTATCCTCAGCAGATTCAGGACATTCTGATTCACGGGACCAACGGAAGGGAAGTAAAGGTTTATTATAAAGGTCAGAGAGGCGAGGGCGTTTATGATGTTGCCTTTGAGGGGATTGTAAAAAATGTGGAGCGTCGCTATCGGGAAACCGGTTCTGACACCATGAAGCAGGAATATGAAAGTTTTATGAGAATTACTCCCTGCCCCTCCTGTAAGGGACAAAGGCTGAAGCCGGAGGCTCTGGCAGTGACAATAGGAGGAAAGAATATTTATGAGGTTACCTCTATGTCCATTGAAAATCTGCAGCATTTCTTGCTGAATCTGGAGCTGACACCCACCCAGCAGATAATTGGAGAGCAGGTATTAAAGGAAATCAGGGCAAGAGTGGGATTCCTGGTAAATGTAGGCCTGGATTATCTTACTTTGGCAAGGGCTACAGGAACACTTTCCGGAGGAGAGGCGCAGAGGATCCGTCTGGCAACACAGATCGGTTCCGGACTTGTAGGGGTTGCCTATATTTTAGACGAGCCAAGCATTGGTCTTCACCAGAGAGATAATGACAAGCTTCTGGCAACCTTGAAGCATTTGCGGGATTTGGGAAATACGCTGATTGTAGTAGAGCATGATGAGGATACTATGCGGGCAGCAGACTGTGTGGTAGATATCGGACCGGGAGCAGGAGAGCATGGCGGCAGGCTGGTTGCCATAGGAACGGCAGAGGAAATTATGAAGAACCCGGATTCCATTACCGGACAGTATTTAAGCGGAAAGCTGCAGATACCAGTTCCTGCTGTACGGAGAAAGCCAACGGGATTTTTGACGATTCGTAAGGCGGCAGAAAATAATTTAAAGAATATTGACGTAAAAATACCCCTGGGAGTGATGACCTGCGTAACCGGGGTTTCCGGTTCCGGAAAAAGCTCCCTGGTAAATGAAATTCTGTATAAAAGTCTGGCAAGGAAACTGAACAGAGCCAGAATTATTCCGGGAAAGCATAAGTGTATTGAGGGCGTGGAGCAGTTAGATAAGGTCATTGCTATAGATCAGTCCCCGATTGGAAGAACTCCCAGGTCAAATCCGGCAACCTATACAGGTGTGTTTGACCAGATTCGTGATTTATTTGCTGCCACAGCAGATGCCAAGGCAAGAGGCTATAAAAAGGGCAGATTCAGCTTTAACGTAAAGGGTGGCAGATGCGAGGCCTGCAGCGGGGATGGTATCCTGAAAATTGAGATGCATTTTCTTCCTGATGTGTATGTGCCATGTGAGGTCTGCCATGGGAAACGGTACAACAGAGAAACCCTGGAAGTAAAGTACAAGGGAAAAAGTATTTATGATGTGCTGAATATGACAGTGGAAGAAGCATTGGGATTTTTTGACCATGTACCGTCTATTAAGAGAAAAATCCAGACGCTTTATGATGTGGGACTTTCCTACATTCGACTGGGACAGCCTTCCACAGAGCTTTCTGGCGGCGAAGCCCAGAGAATCAAGCTGGCTTCTGAGCTGAGTAAAAGAAGCACGGGAAGAACGATCTACATTCTGGACGAGCCAACTACAGGTCTGCATTTTGCAGATGTTCATAAACTGATAGAGATTCTGCAAAGACTTTCTGAGGGTGGAAATACCGTGGTAGTCATAGAACATAATCTTGATGTGATTAAAACCGCAGATTATATTATTGACATTGGACCGGAAGGAGGAGATAAGGGAGGAACTGTGATTGCAAAGGGAACACCGGAGCAGGTAGCAGCCAATCCGGATTCTTATACAGGTCAATATGTGTCAAAATATTTGAGATGATTGCCCCTTTTCAATGAAGGGGAAGTTGTATATAATGGAAAAGAAACCGGACTTGACGGTTAGAAAGTTCAGGAAAGGGGTAGTAAAATGGCAGCATCAGATATTGGAATTGATCTTGGAACAGCCAGTATCCTTGTCTATGCCAAGGGTAAAGGAATTGTTTTGAAGGAACCTTCCGTGGTTGCATATGATAAAGAAAGTAATAAGATAAAGGCAGTGGGAGAGGAAGCCCGGCAGATGATTGGAAGAACACCGGGAAATATTGTAGCAGTCAGGCCTCTGCGTCAGGGTGTCATATCGGATTATGAGGTTACGGAAAAAATGCTGAAATATTTTATTTCCAAGGCCATTGGAAAAAGAGCGTTTCGGAAACCCCGTATCAGCATCTGTGCGCCCAGTGGAATTACGGAGGTAGAGAAAAAGGCTGTGGAAGAGGCAACCTATCAGGCAGGAGCCAGAGAAGTGTCGATTATAGAGGAACCCATTGCCGCTGCCATTGGAGCAGGAATTGACATTACCAGACCGTTTGGAAATATGATTGTGGATATCGGAGGCGGAACGACAGATGTAGCGGTGATTTCTCTGGGAGGCACAGTTGTTTCCACATCGATTAAGGTGGCCGGAGATGATTTCGACGAGGCAATTACCAGATATGTGAGGAAAAAACACAATCTGATGATTGGAGAGCGCACTGCAGAGGATATTAAGATTCAGATTGGAACTGTATATGCAACACCTCAGGCAAAGAGCATGGAGGTGAAGGGGAGGGATACCATTACCGGACTTCCCAAAAGCGTAACGCTGAATTCCGAAGAAATCCGGGAAGCTTTAAAGGATGCGTCTGCACAGATTATGGAAACTATACACAGCATTCTGGAAAAAACACCGCCTGAACTGGCAGCAGATGTGGCGGAAAGAGGCATTGTGCTTACCGGAGGAGGAGCGCTTCTGGGAGGACTGGAGGAGCTTATAGAAGAGGAAACAGGCATTAATACTATTGTGGCAGAGGAGCCGGCTCTTGCCGTGGCAATCGGTACCGGACAGTATATGGAGCTGATGAGCAAAATGAACGGCAGGCTGTAAAATACAAAGTCAGAGAAACAGAGGGAAAAGACGTGGAAGAAATCATAGAGGGATATGTAGACCATATTATATACCGTAATCAGGACAATGGATATACAGTTGCCTGTTTGGTTGTAGATGGAGAGGAGCTGACCTGTGTAGGGACCTTTCAGTTTTTAAATGAAGGAGAAAATATTAGGGCAAAAGGGCATTACACAGAACACCCGTCCTATGGACAGCAGTTTTCCGTATATTCTTATGAAGCAGTGATTCCCCAGGATTCTCTGGCTATGGAACGCTATCTGGGGTCAGGAGCTATAAAGGGAGTAGGTGCAGCCCTGGCTGCCAGAATCGTGAAAAAATTCGGAGAGGACACACTGAGAATTATTGATGAAGAGCCGGAGCGGCTTGCTGAGGTAAAGGGTATCAGTGAAAGAAAGGCCAGAGAAATTGCCGAACAGGTGGAGGAAAAGTCAGATATGAGGAAAGCCATGATGTTTTTGCAGCAATATGGCATTTCTCAGACCCTGGGGGCAAAAATCTATCAGCAGTACAAGCAGGATATGTATCGAATCCTCAAAGAAAATCCTTACAAAATGGCTGAGGATATCAGCGGAGTGGGATTTAAGATTGCAGATGAAATTGCAGCCAGAATCGGGATTCATACAGATTCTGATTATCGCATCAGAAGCGGCCTTTTGTACATATTATTGCAGTCTACGGTGGAGGGGCATGTGTATCTTCCGCAGAAGCTTTTGCTGCAGAGGGCAGAGGGGCTGCTGGGAGTAAAGGCACAGTATATGGAAAAACACATTGCAGACCTTTCCATTGACCGAAAAATTGTTTTAAAAGAAATAGAAACACAGGCAGGCAAAGAGCGTATTGTATACGCCAGCCAGTATTATCAGACAGAACTTCATACAGCCCAGATGCTTCATGAGCTGAACTTAAAGGATACGGCAGATGACCGTGTGATTCAGGATAAAATCAGGAGAATCCAGAAAAGCGAAAATATCGAGCTTGATGAAATGCAGCAAAAGGCAGTGGCAGAAGCTGTAAAAAATGGATTACTGATTGTTACCGGAGGCCCCGGAACAGGAAAGACTACAACCATTAACGCGATTATCCGTTATTTCGAGATGGAGGGCTTGGACATTGCCTTGGCAGCGCCTACAGGAAGAGCGGCAAAGCGTATGACAGAGGCAACCGGATATGATGCAAAGACCATACACCGCCTTTTGGAATTATCGGGAATGCCGGAGGAATCCTCAGGAGGGATTTATTTTGAGAGAAATGCCCAGAATCCTCTGGAAGCAGATGTGATTATCATAGACGAAATGTCTATGGTGGATATTTTCCTCATGCATGCCCTTTTGTCAGCCATTGTATCAGGTACCAGGCTGATTTTGGTAGGCGATGTGAATCAGCTTCCCAGCGTGGGACCGGGAAGTGTTCTGAAGGATATTATTTCTTCCGGAAAATTTTCAGTAGTGGAACTGGTAAAAATCTTCCGTCAGGCGTCCCAAAGCGATATTGTGGTGAATGCACATAAAATTAATCAGGGCATTCCCGTTTCCCTGGATAATAAGAGCATGGATTTCTTCTTTTTAAAGAGATACGACGCCAATGTTATCATCAGCGTGCTGATTACGCTGATACAGAAAAAACTTCCGAAATTTGTTGATGCAGAGCCCTATGATATTCAGGTGCTGACTCCTATGCGGAAAGGACTTTTGGGAGTAGAGCGGCTGAATGTGATTTTACAGCAGTATCTGAATCCGCCGGAAAAGGAAAAGAAAGAAAAGGAATACAGAAACGGCCTTTTCCGTGAAGGCGATAAGGTAATGCAGATTAAAAATAATTATCAGATTGAGTGGGAAGTCAGGGGACTGTATGGGATTCCGGTAGAAAAGGGCGTGGGCGTCTTTAATGGAGATACCGGTATTCTGAGAGAAATCAATGCTTTTGCAGAAACTGTTACCGTAGAGTTTGAGGAGCGGAAATTTGTGGAATATTCTTTCAAACAACTGGACGAGCTGGAACTGGCATATGCAATTACTATACATAAAGCGCAGGGAAGCGAATATCCGGCAGTGGTGATTCCCCTTCTGGGAGGACCTAAAATGTTAATGAACCGGAATTTGCTTTATACGGCAGTGACCCGTGCCAGAAAATGTGTAACTCTGGTGGGAGATGAGAACACTTTTTATGAAATGGAAAACAACCGCATAGAGCAAAACAGGTATACGACCCTGGATTTGCGTATAAAGGAGAGCTATTGATAAGCAAAGCAGGAAAATTATTTTTAGATATTCTGTACCCCAGGCGCTGCCCTGTCTGTCATGATATTGCAATGCCAAGGGGGAGCAGAATTTGCAAAGGCTGCAGGGGAAAATTAAAGCCTGTGACAGGACCCAGATGCTTTAAATGTTCTAAGCCTCTGAAAAGTGGGGAGCAGGAATACTGCAGAGATTGTCAAAAATCGCGTCTTTTTGATGAGGGAATCGGAATATTCCCTTACAGTTCAATTCTTCAGGAATCTTTATTTAAGCTGAAATACGGAAAGCGGCAGGAATACGGCAGCTTTTATGGACAAATCGCAGCAGTTTATTCACGTGAACTTATAAAAAAATGGAAGATAGAGGTACTTATCCCCATTCCTCTGCATCAAAAGAGAATAGAAAAAAGAGGATATAACCAGGCAGAGCTTATTGCAGAAGCATTAGGAAGAAGCCTGCAGCTTCCGGTTGATTCCTGTCTTATCAAAAGAAAAGTCAATACCAGACCGCAAAAGGAATTGGATTATAAAGAAAGAAAACGGAATATGAAGGGCGCTTTTTCTCTTTCAAAAAAGAATCCTTATCATTGCGTTTTGCTGGTAGATGATATTTATACAACCGGAACAACCATGGAGGCGGCTGCAAAGCTTTTAAAAGACAGCGGAACAGAAAGGGTATTCTTCCTTACCATTGCCATAGGCGCAGATAGCTGAAAGGTCTTGATTCACTTGTCAGGAATATGCTATAATGCAATATGTATGATTGTAAGTTTTTCAAAAGGATAAACTTGGAAAGAGGTACGTTATGCTAAATAACCAGAAAATCAAGAAAATGCATAAATTGGCTGTTTATGAGTCCGGAGAGGGGAAAAAGCATCTTGCCATAAGCAATTACTATAGAAGTGATTATATCGGACTGGCATTAATCAAAAATTTTTTTCTGACGACCATAGCCTATGGATTGCTGCTGATGATTTATTTTGGATATAGAAGTGAGGATTTTATGGAAAACATTCATAAAATGAATCTGGTTTTTATGGCAGCAGAGGTGATTGGGCTGTATATTATTCTGTTAGTTGCTTACAGTATTCTGACATATGTTTACTGTTCTGTGAAGTATTCCAAAGCACAGAAGGGAATCCAGGAATACTACAGAGGTCTGACGCAGATGAAGAAAGCCTACGACCGAGAGGAAAGAAGAAACGGAAGAATTACAGGGAGGAGAACAAAAGAATGACCGTATTGTTGGAGTTAAAGCAGAAAATAAAAGAATTTTACAGCGAGCATGATGTGCTGCTTCTTTCTGTATTTAAGTTTTTTCTGGCTTTTCTGTTGTTTAACAGCATTAATTCCAGTCTGGGATTTATGGAAAAACTGGATAATATTTTTATTGTGTTGATTTTATCTATCATTTGCGCCGTACTTCCGGTAAATGTTATGACCGTGATTGGCTGTGTCCTGATTGTTCTGCATTGTTACGCAGTAGGACTTGAAGTGGCCGGATTTGCAGCTCTTTTGATTATTTTGCTGCTGATTTTATTTTTAAGATTTACATCAGAGGATAATCTGGCTCTGGTGCTTACACCTGCAGCCTTTCGCTTCCATATTTCAGCGGCTGTTCCCATTGGAGGAGGACTTTTAAGAGGTCCGGCCTGTGTTGTGCCTGCAGGCTGCGGGGTGATTTTATATTTTTTCATGCAGGTGGTAAAAGATAAAAGCACAGTTCTGCAGGGAAAAGAAACAGAAGCAGTACAAAAGCTGCAAATCTTGTTAGATGGTTTGATGAAAAATCAGGAAATGTGGCTGAATGTGCTGGCGTTTGTTGTGGTACTTATGCTGGTTTATACTATTTCCAGATGCTCTTTTGATTATTCTTGGAGAGTGGCAAATGCAGTAGGAGCTGTGGTTTATATTGTTATTATGATCTTAGGAGGCATGTTCCTCAATGTGGATATTTCTATGGGAAGTGTTATCTTATCAGCAGTTCTGTCCCTGATCATAGGATTTGTGCTGGAGTTTGCAGTTCTTGGTGTGGATTATTCCAGAAGTGAGAAGACACAATTTGAAGATGATGAATATGTCTATTATGTAAAAGCAGTTCCGAAGTCTTATGTGGCACAGAAAGAGAAGAGTATAAAAACAATTTCATCTGATTATGATAGAAAACCGGAGGAAGAACCGGACGATGATGCGATTCCTGTAGAGCGTGTGAATGAAGAGAATTTTGACTTTGAAAAGCAGCTGGAGGAATCATTAAAGGATTTGTAAATATCAGGTATCTGCCTCTGAAACAGAAAAAAAGAAACGTTGCTGAAGAAAGGGGAGGTGAAGAAAATGGGCAGGATTTTTGATTTTCTGGAAAATTATTTTGGCGCCTTTGCGTCCTTTTCCACGATTCGCTGGATTGATATTGTAGAAATACTGCTGATAGCAGTATTTGTATATCAGTTCATGCTTTGGATTAGAAATACCAGAGCCTATTCTCTTTTAAAGGGTATTTTAATTGTATTAGTATTTACGTTTATTGCATATCTTCTGGAAATGAACACCATTTTATGGTTGGTGTACAATGCCGGTGGATATGCCATTACGGCAATTCTGATTATTTTTCAGCCGGAGCTTAGAAAAGCGCTGGAAGAACTGGGACATAAGAAAATTGTGAGTACCCTGATTCCCTTTGATAGTAATAAAAAAGAAGAAACAGGACGTTTCAGTGACAGAACGGTGAATGAAATTGTACGCGCCAGTTTTGAAATGGGTGCAGTAAAGACTGGAGCATTGATTGTTATTGAAGAAGATACCATTTTAAATGAGTTTATCAGAACCGGGATTAATCTGGACTCTTTAATCAGCAGTCAGCTGTTAATTAATATTTTTGAACATAATACACCGCTTCATGACGGAGCAGTCATTGTAAGGGGTGACAGAATTGTAGCAGCAACCTGTTATCTGCCGCTGTCGGATAATCTGGAACTGAATAAAAATCTGGGAACCAGGCACAGAGCCGGAGTGGGTATCAGTGAGGTCAGTGATTCCCTTACCATTATTGTGTCAGAAGAAACGGGAAGAGTTTCTGTGGCAAACCGGGGCAGACTTCAGGTCGGTGTGACAAAAGAGGAATTAAGGGAAATCCTGAAAGTAGAACAGAATAACGTAAAACAGGAAAAACTGAAAAATAAAAGAAAGTTTTGGAAGGGACTGATGAAGAATGAAAAAAAGTCTGATGAATAAATTTACACTGAAAATTCTTTCCCTGTTTATTGCGGTTCTTATTTGGCTGATTGTCAAAAATGTTCAGGATCCTGTGATTGTTCAAACCTTTTATGAGATTCCGGTAACCCTGGTCAATGAATCTTATCTGGCAAATGATATGAAGATTCCTCTGCTTATGGAAGGAAACGATACGGTAAAGGTACGCATCAAAGCAGCGGAAAGTGTAATAAAGGATTTAAAAAAAGAAGATATTATAGCGCAGGCAGATATGACTCAAATTTACATGGAAGGGACTCCGAAAATGGTGCCGGTAGAGGTTTCCTGTAAAAATATCAGTGATGACAATCTTACGGTAACGCCCAGAAATATTCAGGTAGATATTGAAAATCAGACAAGTGTGGAGAAGACCATTGCAATCAATACCGGAGATACAACGCCGGACAAGGATTATGAGGTGGGAAATCTCCAGGCGAATCCTGCAAAGGTGACGATTTCAGGTCCGGACTCCATTGTGAATAAAATTGATAAAGTTGTGGCAAAGATTGATGTTACAGGCATGAAGAGCGAAAATGACGGAGAGATAGATTCTGAACTGAAAATATATGATAAAAACCAGGAAGAACTTTCAGAAAAGCAACTGTCGTATCTGAATCTGGCAGGAATCCATAACAATCAGATAAAGGTTCAGACAGAGTTCTGGAAAGTGAAGAAAAATGTGCAGCTTCAGGCAGAATACAGTGGTTCGCCGAAATATGGATATGAAGTGGATTCTGTCAGCGTGGTGCCGGAAACCGTGAGTCTGGCAGGTACAGATGAGGAGCTGCAAAGGCTGGCAGAGCTGGGAAATGTACTAACCATACCGGGTGGCTATATAGATGTTTCCGGTCGGGATTCAGACTTTGATGTAGAGGTTGATATCAGTGAACTGCTTCCGGAGGATATGCGTCTGGCAAGGGATATTAACAGCACGGTGATTGCAACAGTGAAGATATTGCCTTATAACAGCAGAGATTATGAGGTATCTCCAACACAGATTAAGGTGGAGAACAAGCCGGAGGATATGAATTACAAATTTGAACCGGATAAGGTGATTGCCCGCATCAAAGCAAAAGAGGAAGATTTGGATAACCTGAAGACAGAGGATATTCAGATGAAGATTAATTTGAAAGATGTCAAAGCAGGAGAAAATACTTTGCCGGTATCTGTATCCCTGCCTAAAGGATATGAACTGGTAGAGGATATTACTGTTAAGGTAACGTTGATTGAAGCATCTGAAAAATAGAAGAGGACAGGAAGTGAGTCTATGGTTAGTCAAAAAGTAACGATTACAAATCCCACAGGTCTTCATTTAAGACCAGCAGGACTTTTGTGTAAAGAAGCTATGAAATTCAAGTCGCTGATTACCTTTCGTTTTAAGGGGAATACTGCAAATGCAAAAAGTGTTTTGAGCGTACTTGGCGCATGTATCAAGTGTGGAAATGAAATAGAGCTTATCTGCGAAGGGGAAGATGAAGAAACTGCCTTAAAGACGTTGGTGGCGGCAATAGAGAGCGGACTTGGAGAATAGGAAAAGAAGGGGCTGTTGTTTTGAGCGATGGTCCTTTTCTTTATAGAAAAAATAAAAAGAGGGTACGGGAGAGAAAAAATGGTACATAATAATATAAAAAAGGGAGTGAAGGACGGGATTCCCATTGGCATTGGTTATTTTTCAGTGAGTTTTACCTTTGGAATGCTGGCAGTGAAGGATGGAATTTCCCCTTTTCATGCAGTTTTGATTTCGCTGTTGAATCTGACATCAGCAGGGCAGTTTGCCGGATTAAATGTCATTGTTTCCGGAGCATCTCTTATGGAGATGGCACTTACACAGCTGGTAGTGAATATTCGATATGCACTGATGTCCCTGTCTTTATCACAGAAGCTGGATGCTTCTGTAAGTCTGGCTGACCGTATGTTGATTGCCTATGGAAATACAGATGAAATTTTTGCAGTGGCAAGTTCCAAGCCGGGGACTGTGGGAAAATGGTATATGTATGGACTTATGCTGCTTCCGGTCATAGGCTGGAGCGGAGGAACCCTGGCAGGAGCTGTGGCGGGCACCTTGCTTCCGGCAGATATTATCAGCGCTCTTGGTATTGCGCTTTACGGTATGTTTATTGCTATTGTAGTTCCTGTGGCAAAGGAACACAGAGAAATTGCAGTTGTAACCGTGACAGCACTGATACTGAGTACAACCTTTTACTATCTGCCTGTACTGAAGGAGATTTCTTCCGGTTTTTCTATGATTCTTTGCACAATATTGGCAGCCGGGCTTGGGGCTGTACTTTTCCCGGTCAAGGAGGAAGAGAAATGATTTACATCTATATTTTGGTAATGGCAGGTGTCACATATTTGATTCGTATGTTGCCATTGACTTTGATTCAGAAGAAGATTTCCAATGTCTATGTTCGTTCTTTCTTATATTATGTGCCCTACACCTGTCTGACAGCTATGACCTTTCCGGCGATTTTATATGCAACGAAATCTCCGCTTTCGGCGCTTGCAGGCTTTGTCATGGCTGTACTGCTGGCCTTAAAGAAAAAAAGTCTGGTAACTGTGGCTTTGTTTTCCTGCGGGGCAGTGTTCGTGGCAGAAAGAATTATGGAATTGCTATGATTTTTTTCAGGGTCTCATTTTTTTCAGGATACACATAAATCAGGTATGCCTCCGCAAATGCTCCAAAATATGACGGATGGGAGCAGTCAGTTTCCAGGAAGTAGAAGAGGTAAGCAGTTCAAGAGTATCGGATAGTACTTCTATTTGTTTTCTGGATTCCTCTAACTGTTTTTGGCAATCCGTCAAATGCTTTGTTAGTTTTTCGATTCTAACGGAATCAGATTCTGCAGTAAGGAGAGAGTCCTGAATAAACGAGTCGCAGAATATATGCTGTTGAGTGAGCTTATAATATGATTTTGCTGTAAAACCATAAGTATTTTCCAGTACTTCAGCGGTGGAAGGGCTGTTTAAAAGCTCTTCCAGCTTCATGATGCCAAGTATAGGATTTGCTTTGCCGCCATAATTACAGTTACAGAGTAAAAAAGCCTGTTCACAGAGCAGTTCTTCGCGGGAAGAGGCTTCTGCTTTGCGAAAATAAGGACGGAAGGTACGGACAAACAGCTCTGGATTCATGTCATCAAAAAAATGTTTGCGAACTAGTAAATATTCGTTCAGATATCTGGTTGTATCTTCTTCTGTTACGGAACTTGTATTCAATGCAGAGGAGGACAAAAAGCGACGCATAGCAGTTAGTTTTTCTTCCATAACAAAAATCGGATATTTTTTTGCAATGCGAATCCAGTAATCAAAATCGTGGACTTGGCGATAAGCAGGGTTAAATGCGCCGATTTCCTGTTGTATTTTAGTTTTCATTAACAGAGAAGGGTGAGAAAGACAATTTCCATGTATAAAGAAAAATTCCAGCCAGTGTTCCTGGCAAGAAGGGTGTTGTCCGTTAAACAGGTTGTAAAGATCTTGCTCTGAAGTATTAATATTTTTTCCGTTTTCATCAATCAAATCTGTCCAGGAAAAACATATCTCACAATCAGGTGTTTTTTGCATAAAGTTCAGCTGCTTTTGAAGTTTATCAGGATACCAGATATCATCACTGTCTATTCTTGCAAGATATTCCCCGGTTACTTTGCTGAAACCGAAATTTGTAGCATGGCAAATATGACGGTTTTGGGTTAAAAAATAATATTCAATACGGGAATCTTTTGCTGCATAATCAGCTATGATTTTCTGTGAGTTATCTGTAGAACCATCATCTACAATAACGAATTGAATATTTCGGTAGGATTGCGCCAGAACGCTTTCAATTGCCAGGGGAAGATGTATTTCATGATTATAGTTTACCATTAAAATACTTATTTTAGGGTTAAACATAGGACACCTCGATTTTATTATTACTGTCAGAGTATCACGGTGTGGAACATTTGTAAAGTGATATATAATTTGAAGAATATAGAGGGAAATCTCGGAGATTGAAAAAGCTTTAAGGAAGTGCTATAATACAACATAACTGAATATACAGTACAAGAATAAATGATTGGAGGATAAACTGTGTCAGTATATGTACAGAATTTTTTAAAATTCCGGCCACTTCTTAAAGAACTGGTTACAAGAGATATTAAGACAAAGTACAGACGATCCATTTTAGGTGTATTATGGACTCTTTTGAACCCTTTGCTGATGATGCTTGTGTTGTCAGTGGTATTTTCTCATATTTTTAAATTTCAGGTAGAAAATTATCCACTTTATATTTTAAGTGGACAGGTTGTGTTTAACTTTTTCTCAGAGTCAACGTCAAGTGCAATGTCTTCAATTATTCAAAATGCACCTTTGATTAAGAAAGTATATATTCCCAAATATTTGTTTACTCTTTCAAGAGTAGCATCGAGTATTGTCAATGTTATGGCTTCTTTTTGCGCTTTAATTGTCGTAATGATATTTTCAGATGTGGAACTTAATTTTACTGTTTTATTACTGATTGTACCAATGGCAATACTCATTGTGCTTTCTACAGGTGTCGGATTGCTGTTGGCAACAATTGCAGTAAAATTCAGAGATATTATTCATTTATACGGAGTTTTGATTACGGCACTGACATATTTAACTCCTGTTATTTATCCAATATCAATTCTTTCACCCAAAATAAGATTTTTTGTAGAATTGAATCCGCTAACAGGAATTTTAAATATGTTTAGAAATTTGATGCTTTATAATACATTACCTACTTTGGGGCAGCTTTTGATAAGTTCAGTGATAGCAGTAGGAACATTTTTATTTGGATTATTTGTATTTTATAAGAGTCAGGATAAATTTATTCTTAATATTTAGGAGAGAAAATATGTCAGAGATTATGGTGGAAGTTTCAAATGTTTCCGTAAGGTTTCATTTATCGCGGGAACGGATTGACAGCATAAAAGAATATATTATAAAGAAAATTAAAAAGCAGATAGAATACGATGAGTTTATGGCACTTCAGAATGTAAGTCTGACTGTAGAAAAAGGTGAATCGGTTGCATTGATTGGACTCAACGGATGCGGGAAAAGTACATTGTTAAAAACTGTAGCAGGTGTATTAAAGCCATATACAGGAAGTGTCAAAGTTTATGGGACAGTAGCACCCTTAATTGAACTGGGAGCAGGATTTGACCATGATTTGACTGCGAGAGAGAATATTTTCCTGAATGGGGCAATTCTGGGATATGACAGGAAATCTATGGAAGCACATTATGAGGATATTGTAGAGTTTTCAGAACTCAGAGATTTTATGGACGTTCCAATTAAGAATTTTTCGTCTGGTATGCTTGCACGTCTTGCTTTTGCAATTGCAACGATAGGTACTCCTGATATTTTGATCGTAGATGAAGTGCTTTCTGTTGGAGATTTTAGATTTCAGCAAAAATGCGAGAAGCGTATTCAGCAGATGATGAAAAAGGATACGTCTATTTTATTTGTATCCCACAGTATTGAACAGGTTAAAAAGCTGTGTACGAAAACAGTATGGATTGAAAAAGGGCATGTTCGAATGATTGGACCCACAGAAGAAGTATGTGCTCTTTATGAACAGGCATATTAAAAGAAGGTCAGAGTGAGGTTTATATGAAAAAAATAGCAAAGAGAATAATCATCATGCTTCTTATGGTAACAGTTGGGGCTGTTCATGCATATGGACAGTGGAAACAACCAATATATGATATGACTGTAGATGCAGCAGCTTATCAGAATGTAGGAGAAATCAGCAATGGAGCAGAGATAGAACAGGAATTTGTAGTGCATTATAATGGAATGAACGGACTTCTGATTCGTACTTCTACCTGGGGACGGTCAAACGATAAACAGTTGACATATGAATTGGTAAATGTTAAAGATGATTCTGTTGTAGCGGAAGGCAAGTTGAAAATTTCAGAATTTGTAGATAACGATTATAAAGAGATTTCTTTTCCAGAGGTGAAGAACAGTAAAGAAAATCAGTACCGTCTTACGATTAGAGGGGACGGGGTTGATACAGGAGAAGGAATCAGTATTTTTACCACAAAAAAAGAAAACAGTGCAAAGTCCTTAAAAATAAATGGAACAGAACAGAATCAGGCGCTTGTTCTGAAAGTACTGGCAAAAGAGTTTAATATCAAGGATTTTATTGTTTTGATTGGTCTACTGTTATATGTAGTTGGATTTGTTAAACTGTTGTATAAATTTTTAAAATAAGAAATAGACAGATTGGAGAAAACATGCAGTATAAAAGTTGTATTGATGTAATCAAATACCGGATAAAGCCTGATGAATCTTATATTCGGGTCAATGGTTGGGCGTTTGAAAAGAATGGACAGCCTTTTGAACTAATTACAGAAATTAATGGAAAAGTAGTTGCCAATAGATTAAAAAAAATTAAAAGACCAGACGTGGTAAAAAAATTCAAACATTTTGCTGTAGATAAAATGTGCGGTTTTCATATAAAGGTATATGTAGACCCAGAAGAAACAATTGAAGAATTCCAGTTTTATATCCAGGCTGAGGGAAAGAAAAAGCTGATAAAGAAATTGGAAAAACAGGAAATATTGGATATTGTTGACAGAAGCAGCATATCACATAATATTGACCAATACTATATTGATAAAGAACATATTGTAGTTTCCGGCTGGACATTTTCAAATATAGAAAATATGTCTGTGAAATATAAAGTGTTTGATAGTGATGAAAAAGAAATAAAATTTACTGCGCAGATTTTAAACAGACCAGATCTTGTTGAGGCCGGATTTGCTTCAAAAGAAAACAGCAGATGTGGATTTCATCTGGAGTTTCCGTATGAAAGAGGAAAAACTTATAAACTGCGTCTATCAGATGGAATAAATGCGATTAATATTCATCTTTTTCCAGAAAAACTTATGCGAAGACAGAAAGTAAAATCAACCATTGGATTTGCAAGACAGGGAATAAAGAAAACAAATCCAAGAACTATAAAAAAGGTTTTTCACTATATGCGGGAAAATGGAGTGAGAGGCCTAAAAGCATACATCATACAGGGAGTAAATCGGAGAGAAAAGCCTTATGCAGAGTGGTTTGCAGAAAATATGCCTTCTGAGGAAGAACTGCAACAACAGAAAACTAAGATTTTTGAAAAACAGCCTAAAATCAGCATCATTGTTCCAACTTACAAGACACCAGAGGGTTTTTTGCGAGAAATGTTAGATTCTGTTGTCAACCAGACATATGCCAACTGGGAATTATGTGTTGCTGACGGCAGTGAAGGGGACAAAACAGTAGAAGAAATTCTGGATAATTATGCGAAAAAGGATAAAAGGATTCGCTATTGTATTTTGGATAAAAATCTTGGTATTGCAGATAACACCAATGCAGCCCTGCAGATGGCCACAGGAGATTATATAGGGTTATTTGATCATGATGATTTGCTGGCTCCCAATGCTTTATATGAAATTGTAGCGGCTCTTCAGGAAGAGGATTATGATATTTTATATACAGATGAAGATAAAATAACCGGTGATGGAAAAGAGCATAATGACCCGAATTTTAAGCCGGATTTCAGTATGGATTTATTCCGTTCTCATAATTACATCACACATTTTTTTGTGGTAAAGCATTCTATTATGAAAAAAATAGGGGGATTTCGTTCAGAATATGACGGTTCTCAGGACTATGATTTAATGTTTCGGTGTATTGAAAATTCAGAAAAAATCAAACATATTCCTATGATTCTTTACCATTGGCGAATTCATCAGAATTCGGTGGCTGGTGATCCGGCGAGTAAGATGTATGCGTATGATGCCGGAAAGAAAGCTATTGAGGCTCATTTGAAGAGAATGCATATTTCTGCAACAGTAGAACACCAGGGACTGTGGGGAATGTATCATGTGAAATATGATACACCTGGGAATCCAATGATTTCCATCGTAATCCCTAATAAAGACCATGTAGAAGACTTGGACACATGTATTCGTTCCATACAGAGTAAAAGCAGTTACAGGAATTTTGAATTTGTTATTGTGGAAAATAACAGTACAGAAAAAGAAACGTTTGCTTATTATGAAAGCATCCAGAAAGAGTTTGATAATGTAAGAGTAGTAACCTGGAAAGGTATTTTTAATTATTCAGCTATCAATAATTTTGGAGTAAACTATACAAATGGAGAGTATCTTTTATTCTTGAATAATGATACAGAGATGATTTCTGAAGATGCATTAAAGGAAATGCTGGGCTGCTGTATGAGAGAAGAGGTTGGAGCTGTGGGGGCAAAGCTTCTGTATGAAGATGATACAGTTCAGCATGCCGGAGTTGTAGTTGGCTTCGGAGGATATGCCGGACATGTCAATACAGGAATTGGACGGGATGACTATGGTTATATGGTCCGGGCAGTGATTAACTGTAACTACAGTGCAGTAACTGCTGCGTGTATGATGACAAGAAAAAGCCTGTTCTTAGAGGCGGGGGGATTTGATGAACAGTTTGTTGTAGCCTGCAATGACGTGGATTACTGCTTGCAGCTTGGCAAAATGAATAAACTGATTGTGTATAATGCATATGCCGAGTGGTATCATTATGAATCAAAATCAAGGGGATATGAGGATACCCCCGAGAAACTTGCACGTTTTGAGAGTGAAGTGAATAAATTCCAAAAAAAATGGCCGGAAATTCTGGAAAAGGGAGATCCGTATTATAATCCCAACTTCCCAGTTACACAAGCTCCGTTTACTTTAGGTGAAAAAACTAAGTAAGATTAAAGAAAATTTTAGTTGATATCCTTCCTCATTCAAAGTATAATTTTTGTATAATAATATAGGGGTTCGCATACCTGTATTTTACATCAATAGCCGGATTTTTCAAAATCCGGCTACAATTTTTTGCACAGAAAAGGAGCTGCACACTGATTATTTAGTGTGGCAGCCCCAGTTGCGTTTTGTAGGGATTTTATGGTTCTATATCAATTCTTTTTCCCTTTCTTCCTTCTCTTTCGTTCTTTTTTTTCTCTCACGTCTTTTACAATTATCCACATCAGCATAGCACTGAGCCCTGTAAATACGATGACCATGCCCGGCAGTAGCAGGGGAGATACAAAACTTTTTTTTACGGTCTGTGTCTGGAACATGGACATATCTGAAGTGGTTCGTGTTTCTATCTGCAGGGGGAATTCTGCGGAAAGCTGCAGAATTTCTCTTCCCTGATAAGAGTAGGTTCGTACTCTGGCACTTTCCGTGTCCTCCTCTGTTATCAGCATAGCTCCTGTGGAAGCACCTTTGGGGAGAACTGCATAACCGTCAGGTGTGCCGGATTCTGAGGAATTCAGCCAGTACACAGGCTGTCTGGCAAAATTGTCAAAGCCATAGTCAAACAGTTTTCTGGTATCTGTAAAACGCTCATCGCCTTCTGAGCGCATAACAACACAGACCAGAGTCATATCTTCTCTTTTTGCCGCAGTAATCAGGGTATTTCTGGCAGCTTCTGTGTGTCCGGTCTTTCCTGCAAGAGCGCCTTCATAGTGGTATTCCCCTTCTGTGAGAAGTGCATTGTGGTTTTCCAGATTCCGGGGTGTTGAGGTTTTATTAGTTGCCGGAATGGTGTATTTGGCTGCACCGGCGATTTTACAGAAATTTTCGTTTTTTATTGCCTCAGATAAAATCAATGCCAAATCATAGGCAGTAGTGTAATGATTCGGATCCGGCAGACCGTTGGCATTGACAAAATGGGTATTTTTACACCCAAGCTCAGCAGCCCGCTGGTTCATCATATCCGTAAAAGCGCTGACAGATCCGGCTACCTCGACAGCCATTTGGGTACAGACTTCGTTAGCAGAGGCCAGCATAATTGCATAAAGACATTGCTCTACGGTCAGCTCTTCGCCTACCTGGGCATTAATAGTGGAATTACCTGGCGCCAGGTCAGGGAGAATGATATCAGTAAAGGTGATTTTTTTATTGATATTCGAAATGTTTTCCAGGATTAAAAGGGCAGTCATAGCCTTTGTGGTGCTGGCAGGATAACGGATTTCATTCATATCTTTGTCAAAAAGTACCTGTCCTGTGGAAGCTTCCAGAAGAACGCCGGTTTCATCTGCAATTTCAGGTGCAGATGGCCAGCCGGAAACAGAAGGATTCCGGGGCAAAGCGGTTGTATCTGCCTGTGCAGCTTCTGTGGTTTGCTCAGAATTATCTGCTTTTTCGGCAAAGGCCGGAGAAGCCGGTGTAAGTATTAATAAAAATGCCAGCAGAGGGCAAACTAGTTTTTGAAGTTTAAATTTTTTACTCAAATTAATTCCTCCTTTATGCAAATCAATATCAGTATACCATATTAATGGTTTCCTTTAAACAGAAAATGTGTTAGAATAAGGCAGGAATTAGTAATAAATAGTGGGATACACACTAAAATCCAGGTAAAGGCAGGTATCTTTTATGCCAAAGGGAAAGATAGAATGGGGGCGGCTGATAAGCAAAATGTCACCCTATACAATACAAAAGGGACTGCGCTATTTAAAGCACTACGGAGTAAAGGAATTCTGGGTGCGTCTTCATGAGCGGTTTGAACCAGAGGAAGTGCCGTATGGTCCCTGGTATGAAGCATACATACCAACCAGAGAGGAACTGGAAAAGCAGAAAAAGAAAAAATGGAAGTATAATCCCAAAATCAGTATCATTGTTCCAGCTTATAAAACGCCGGAGATGTTTTTACGTCAGATGATAGACAGTCTTCTGGTGCAGACCTATGAAAACTGGGAGCTGTGTATTGCCAATGCCAGCCCGGAGGACGCTTCCATGGAATATGTGCTGAAGGAATATGCGAAAAAAGACAGCAGGATTCTTTGGAAAAAGCTGGAGGAAAATAAAGGTATTGCAGAAAATACAAATGCAGCTTTTGAGATGGCGGGCGGCGAATTTGTAGGACTTTTGGACCATGATGATTTGCTGGCGCCCAATGCACTTTATGAAATTGCGGAAGCGCTGGAAAAAGAGCCGGATCTTGATGTTCTTTATACGGACGAGGATAAGGTTAGGGGCGACGAGATTCTGGAACATTTCCAGCCTCATCTGAAACCGGATTTTAATATAGATTTGTTGCGTTCTAATAATTATATCTGTCATTTTTTTGTTGTGAGAAAGGCCTTGCTTGAAAGAGTAGGGGGATTTCGGAAGGAATATGACGGAGCTCAGGATTATGATTTTATTTTCCGATGTACACAGGCAGCAGGAAAGATTCATCACATTCCGGAGATTTTGTACCACTGGAGAACTCATCAGTCCTCCACAGCAGACAATCCGGTCAGCAAGCTGTATGCCTTTGAGGCGGGAAAGAGAGCCATTGAGGAAAATCTGTGCCAAAACGGGCTTGTGGGAGAGGTGAGCCATACAAAGGATTATGGCTTTTACAGAGTGAAATATCCGGTACAGGGAGAACCTCTGGTTTCTATTATTATTCCCAATAAAGATGCAAAGGAAGATTTGGAAAAATGTATTTGCTCTGTTTTGGAAAAATCTACTTATAAAAATTATGAGATTTTAATTGTGGAAAACAACAGTACCGGAGAGGAGATTTTTCATTATTACAAAGAGATTTCCGAAAATCCTCACATTCGTCTTCTTCGGTGGAAGAGGGAGTTTAATTATTCCGCAATTAATAATTATGCAGCAAAAAAAGCAAAAGGTGAATATTTACTGTTTTTAAACAATGACACAGAGGTTATCACACCGGATTGGATTGAAGAGCTGCTGGGCTTTTGTCAAAGACCGGGGACAGGCATTGTGGGAGCCAGACTATATTTTGGTGATAACACCATTCAGCATGCGGGAACCATTATCGGAATTGGCGGTATTGCGGGACATATGTTTACAGGTATGGAGAGAGAACGCTCCGGATATATGCACAAAGCAGCTCTTATACAGGATTTAAGCGCTGTGACAGCAGCCTGTATGATGGTAAAACGTCAGGTTTTTGAAGAGGTTCAGGGGTTTGAGGAACAGCTTTCTGTTGCCTTTAATGATGTAGATTTCTGTCTTCGGGTGCGGGAAAAGGAGTATCTGGTAGTTTACAATCCCTATGTGGAGCTGTATCACTATGAGTCCAAGAGTCGAGGCACAGAGGACAGCAAGGAAAAGGTGCGTAGATTTCAGTCAGAGATTGAGTTTATGCGCTGCAGATGGGAAACACTTTTAAAGAAGGGGGACCCTTATTACAATAAGAATCTGTCTTTGGTGAAATGGAATTATTCTCTGAAACCAAAAGACTGAAAGGTTTAAAACATGTGTGAAGTTTCAGTAATTATTCCGAATTTCAATGGAAAGAAGTATCTGACAGACTGTTTGCATGCATTGGAAAACCAGGATTGGGAAAATTTTGAAGTGATTTTGGTAGACAATGGCTCCGAGGACGGCAGTGTGCAATATGTCAGGGAATGTTTCCCCAAGGTCAGACTTATAGAGCTAAAGGAAAATGCAGGCTTTTGTACAGCAGTCAACACAGGGATTAAAGTCAGCCGGGGAAATTATGTGCTTCTTTTAAATAATGATACCATTGCAGAAAAATCCTTTGTCAGGAGTCTGGTGAAAGGAATCCGAAAACACCCGGGAGCATTTTCCTGTCAGGCGAAAATGATACAGATGCATGACAGAGAGAAAATGGACGATGCAGGTAATTATTACTGTGCTTTCGGCTGGGCATTTGCAGACGGAAAGGGCAAAGCACAGGAGTATTACAGTACAGAGCGAAAAATTTTTTCTGCCTGTGCAGGGGCAGCCATTTACCGGAAAAAGATATTTGATAAAATCGGGCTTTTTGACCAAGAGCATTTCGCTTATCTGGAGGATTTGGATATTGGCTACAGGGCAAAGCTTTACGGATATGAGAACTGGTACTGTCCAAAGGCTGTAGTGTATCATGTGGGAAGCGGTACCAGCGGTTCCAGATACAATCTTTTTAAAGTACGCTATTCTTCCAGAAACAATATTTATATGATTTATAAAAACATGCCATTTTTGCAGATCATATGGAATTTTCCTCTGCTTCTGCTGGGATTTGGGTGCAAGGCGCTGTTTTTTGCAAAAAAAGGCTTTGGACGAGAGTACCTGGCAGGAATTAAAAATGGAATCACGATTTCACGGAAAAATCGGGAAAAAAAGGTAAAAGATATTGGAGTGGGGACATACCTGAAGGTGCAGTGGGAATTGTACTGTAATATCATAAGATTTCTCAGAAAATAGAGCTGAGAGAAAGGACAATAAAGATATGTGGAAAAAGGGCGGTATTTTATCAAGCAGAACCTTTCTGCTGATTTTACTGGATATATTGACCGTACAGGTGGCGGCATTTATGGGGCTTTTTATAAGATACGAATGTCGATTCAACAGCATTCCGGTGTATGAAATGGAACAGGTACTATATTATCTGCTTCCGAATACCATTATGACGCTGCTTGTTTTTGCCGTTGCAAAATTGTACCGAAGTGTGTGGCATCATGCCAGTACCAGAGAACTGGTGAATATTATTCTGGGCTGCAGCGCCATGTTCTTTATTCAGACAGCAGCGGCTGCTGTGTTAAAGCCGGTCATTCCCCGTTCTTTTTATTTTATTTACTTTTTTGCCATGGTGCTTGGAGTGAGCTGTACCAGATTTTCTTATCTGATTTACGGATTTTTGAAAGAAAATCTTATAGAAGTATCAAAGGCTGGAAAAAAGCGAATTAACGTTATGTTGATTGGAGCCGGAGCAGCAGGAAATTCTATTTTAAAAGAAGCCCAGGAAAGCCGATATCTGAATCTGAAAATAAGATGTATTATTGATGATAATCCTGCAAAGCTGGGAAAGTATCTTCGCGGTGTGGAAATTGTAGGAAACAGAAACGACATTCTGGATAAGGTACAACAGTATAATATCCAGGAAATTATTCTGGCTATCCCTTCTCTGGGGAATACAAAAAAGAAGGAAATTCTGGATATCTGTAAGGAAAGCGGCTGCAAAATCAGAATTGTACCAGGTATTTATCAGTTTATCAATGGAGATGTAAGTGTTTCCAAACTGCGGGAAGTACGTATTGAGGACTTGTTAGGCAGAGAGCCTATTGAGGTTCAGTTGGACGAAATTATGGGCTATGTACAGAATAAAACTGTGATGGTTACGGGCGGCGGCGGTTCTATTGGAAGCGAGTTATGCCGTCAGATAGCAGCACACAATCCTAAGACCCTGATTATTGTGGATATTTATGAAAACAATGCTTACGATATACAGCAGGAGCTTATTCGCAAATATCCGGATTTGCACTTGGTAGTATTAATTGCTTCTGTGCGGAATACACACAGAATGAATAATATTTTTGAAAAATACCGTCCCAATATTGTGTATCATGCAGCAGCACATAAGCATGTTCCTCTTATGGAGGACAGCCCAAATGAGGCAATTAAAAACAATGTGTTTGGCACTTATAAGACAGCAGAAGCGGCAGACCGATACGGAGTAGAGAAGTTTGTCCTGATTTCCACAGATAAGGCAGTAAATCCCACAAATATTATGGGAGCATCAAAGCGCATGTGTGAAATGATAGTGCAGATGTTTGCCAGACAGTCTAAAACAAATTTTGTTGCCGTACGGTTTGGAAATGTGCTGGGAAGCAACGGAAGCGTCATTCCTCTGTTTCAGAAACAGATTTCAGAGGGTGGTCCTGTAACAGTTACACACCCGGATATTATTCGGTATTTTATGACAATCCCGGAAGCTGTTTCTCTGGTACTTCAGGCAGGAGCTTATGCAAAAGGCGGAGAAATTTTTGTGCTGGATATGGGAAAGCCGGTAAAAATCGTAGATTTGGCCACAAATCTGATTAAACTGTCAGGTTATAAGGTGGGCGATGATATTAAAATTGAGTTTACAGGTCTCCGTCCGGGAGAAAAGCTTTATGAGGAGCTGTTAATGAGTGAAGAGGGGCTGCAGAATACAGCAAATAAAATGATCCATATAGGAAAGCCAATAGAATTTGATGAAGAAGAATTCAGACAGCAGTTGGCAGAACTGGAAGTATTGAGCAAAAATGACTCTCCGAATATTAAAGAAGCAGTACAAAAAATGGTTCCCACTTATGTCATTACTCCCAACAAAACCAGCCTTCCGGAATAAGAATTGCGTTTTTTAAAAAAATATGATATATTATTAAGAACTTATTAACTAATCTTAGCTATAGAGGGTGATAAAACCTTGATTAAAGAAAACCAAAAGCATTTTAACCGTTTACAGGTATTGATAGATGCTTTTGTAATTATAGTTTCCTATGTGGCAGCATGGGTCATTAAATTTCAGATTATCAGCAATGATGATGGAGCACTTTCCACCGGTACTTATATGCTGGCTCTGCCCATTACGGCAGTGGTGTATTTAGGGCTGTACTATTTGTTTAATCTGTATACGCCAAAGCGGGTGCAGGGCAGGCGTCTGGAACTGTGGAACATTGTAAAGGCCAATACGGTGGGAATTGCCTTATTTCTGGGGGTTCTGTATCTCATAAAGATGATGCACTTTTCCCGCGAAATGCTCTTCATCTTTTATGTAATTAATATTAGTCTGGAAACGGCAGCACGGAATCTGATTCGATATTTTCTTCGCAGTATGCGGAGAAAGGGATATAACCTCAAGCATATTGTGCTGGTTGGATACAGCCGGGCAGCAGAGGAATATATTGACCGGATTCTCGATAATCCCCAGTGGGGCTACAAGATCAGAGGCATTCTGGACGACCATATAGAAGCAGGAACAGAATACAGAGGAATAAAGGTTTTAGGGAGAATTGACAATCTTATGGTTATTCTTCCTGAGAATCGGTTAGATGAAATTGCCATTACTCTGGGTCTGAGTGAATACGACAGGCTGGAGGAAATTGTGGGATTGTGTGAAAAGTCAGGTGTGCATACCAAGTTTATTCCGGATTATAATCGTATCATTCCCACAAAGCCCTATACCGAGGATATTCTGGGGCTTCCGGTCATAAATATCCGGCACGTTCCGCTTACTAATACCTTTTATGCGGCAATCAAGCGGCTTATGGATATTGTGGGAGCGATTTGTGCCATTATTCTGTTTTCGCCGGTTATGCTGTTTTCTGTTATTATGATTAAACTTACCTCACCGGGACCTTTGATTTTTAAGCAGGAAAGAGTAGGTCTGCATAATCATACCTTTATGATGTATAAATTCCGTTCCATGGAGGTGCAGGCTCCGGATAAGGAAAAAACCAAATGGACAGTAAAAGACGATCCCCGTGTGACAAACTTTGGAAAATTCATGCGGAAGACCAGTATTGATGAGCTTCCTCAGCTTTTTAATGTACTGAAGGGAGAGATGAGTCTGGTGGGACCAAGGCCGGAACGCCCGTTTTTTGTGGAAAAATTTAAGGAAGAGATTCCAAGATATATGATTAAACATCAGGTGCGTCCTGGGCTGACCGGATGGGCACAGGTCAACGGATACCGCGGAAATACTTCTATTCGAAAGCGAATTGAGTATGACTTATATTATATAGAAAACTGGACACTGGGACTGGACATAAAGATACTGTTTTTGACTGTATTCAAAGGCTTTATTAACAAGAATGCTTATTAGTAAGGATAAAGGGGAACAAAAATGTCTAAGATGAAGAAAAAGAAAAGACACATAGGACGCAAGATTCTGTTTGGCGTGGAAATCGTTGTACTGCTGCTTTTGGTTGGCGCTTTGTTCGTCTATGCACAGATTAATAAAAAGATGGACAAACTGGATATGAAGGACGATGAAAAGCAGGAGCTTCAGGTACAGATGAATGAAAATATATCCGGGAATGAAGTGTTAAGTGGATACACCAATATTGCCCTGTTTGGCATTGATAAGAGAGCAACCGATGGTGGATATGGAAACAGCGATACGGAAATGATTGCCAGTATTAACAATGATACCAAGGAAGTTCGCATTGTTTCCTTATACAGAGATACTTATATGAGAGTTGATGAGGATTCTGAGGGAAATGGTATTTATAAAAAGTGTAATGCAGCTTTTAATATCGGCGGACCGGAAAAGGCTATTTCCATGATGAATACCAACCTTGACCTGGATATTCAGGATTATGTAGCCGTAGATTTCAGCGCGATGTCAAAAATCGTAGATTGTCTGGGAGGACTGGATATTCCTCTTACTTATCAGGAAATTATTCATACAAATAATTATTGTAAAGGCACTTCAGAGGAAACAGGAACGAGTTATGATCCCATTCCTATACCGGATCCAAAACCGGAAAATGAAGCGGAAATATATGGAACTTACCATTTAAACGGTGTACAGGTGACTTCTTATTGCCGTATCAGACAGACTGCTTCTATGGATATGGGACGTACAGAAAGACAGCGCCGGGTACTGGGACTTTTGGCAGAAAAAGCAAAAAAATCCAGTTTAACCACATTGCTGAATGTTCTAGACGAAGTGTTCCCCATGGTTCAGACCAGCTTCTCAAAATCTGAGCTGATAAAATTGGGAAGCAGTATTTTATCCTATAAATTTGGAGAAACCATAGGTTTTCCGGCAAGCTATGTGATGGGACCTGAGGTGACAAAGCCGGTAACAGGGTTAGATTGTCTGATTCCTACAACCCTGGAAGTGAATGTGCGGTATTTGCACGAGTTCCTGTTTGCGTCAGAAGCTTATGAACCTTCTGACACAGTGAAAATCAGAAGTGACTTTGTAGCAGATAAAACAGGATTTGGAAATACTTCGGTGAAGGAAGAATGGCAGCGATTTGTAAAAGAGCGAACCGAAGAGGTTTCCGATGATACCTCAGGTGAGGAGTCTGATATCTATACAGAAGAAGATTATGATGGATACAGTGATGACGGCAGTTATGAGGTAGACGGAGAGTAGTAAAAAGCAGGGCTGTTGGGGCTGCTGTACGAAGGGCAGAAAATGCGGCTTCGTACAGCAATTCCGGCAGTTTTTTGTTTTTTGATAACTTGTCTGTGGAAGGGAGATTTAGAAATGACAGTAACCGTAATTATTCCAACCTATAAGCCGGATAAAAAATTCCGAAGCTTAATAGAAATGCTGACAAGTCAGACGCGCAAAGCGGATCGGGTTGTGATTATGAATACAGAAGAGCGGTTTTGGAAAGACAGTTTCATGGATGGATTGGAAAACTGGGAGGTGCATCATCTTTCCTGTGCAGAATTTGACCATGGAAAAACAAGGGGGGAGGGTGCAAAAAAGACAGACAGTGATATTTTGCTGTATTTTACCCAGGACGCAGTACCGGCAGACGAAAAGGTACTGGAAAATCTTTTAAGGCCATTTGAAAATTCCAAAGTAGGAGCAGCTTATGCAAGACAGCTTCCGGCAGAGGACTGCAGACTTGCAGAACAGTATACCAGAAGCTTTAATTACCCGGATAAAAGCAGAATAAAAACAAAAGAAGATATTCCTGTTCTGGGGATTAAGGCGTATTTCTGCTCCAATGTGTGTGCAGCTTACCGAAGAAGCATTTATGAGGAAATGGGAGGCTTCATTTCCAGAACCATTTTTAATGAAGATATGATTATGGCAGCTAAGATGATGCAGGCAGGATATGCAGTGGTTTATGCAGCGGAGGCGAAGGTGGTACATTCTCATAATTACGGGTATGTGCAGCAGTTTCGCAGAAATTTTGACCTGGCAGTTTCTCAGGCAGAACACCCGGAGATTTTTGCAGCCGTTTCTTCAGAAAGCGAAGGTATTCGTCTGGTGAAGAGCACGGCAGCCTTTTTGATGAAACAGGGGAAGCCCTGGCTGATACCGGATTTGATTATAAGCAGTGGATTTAAGTATCTGGGTTACAAAATGGGGAGAAAATATAAGCGTTTGCCCCATTCCTGGATCAGGCATCTGACGATGAATCAGGCTTATTGGGAAAAAGAATAAAATCTACAGATTTTCACGTTTTCTTTTCTTTTTTATCACAATTTGAACACAATTCATTGATAAACTAAATTTCGTAAAAGGAAAAGAAAGATACGAAAGGGAGTTAGCGTTATGAGTGAAGAATACAGAAATGATATAAATACATTGGGAAATGACTCGGAAAAAAATAGAGAAACAGGCGTTGAGAAGACAGAAGCCCAAGGAGCAGCAGGAGAAGTATCTAACACAGAAGGTACAGTCAATACAGAAAAGTTTTCTGCAGAGCCGGGAAAAGCGCCGACTGCAGAAAATCCTTATTATGCGTACTCTTATAAAAGAGAAGCTGAGAGCGGAAAAGAGAGTCAAAGTCGGAATACAGAAGAGCAGAATAACCGGGGGGCATACAGTTCTTATCAGTTTACTCCGGTTCCTCCAAAGCCGGAAAAGCCAAAACAGAAAAAGTCAATGGGAACAGCGAAGAAATTCGGTTTTGTTGTGGCAGCGGCAGCGGTATTCGGCATTGTGGCAGGAGCAGCTTTTCAGGCTGTGAATTATGTGGGAAATCAGATGTTTCCACAGGAGAATACAAAAATTGAAAATACTCGGACCACACAGGGAAGCGAAGGAGCAACACAGAACATCAGCACCTCAGAGAGCGGAACAAGTGTAGCAGAAGTAGCAAAAAACGTAATGCCTTCCATTGTTTCCATTACAAATATCAGTATACAGGAAATTCCAAACTACTTTGGATTCGGTACACAGCAGTACGAAGGTCAGAACAGCGGTTCCGGTATTATTGTAGGACAGAATGATGCCGAGCTTTTGATCGCAACAAATAACCATGTAGTACAGGAAGCCAACAGTCTGACGGTATGTTTTACAGACCAGACGGGAAATGCAGTGACTGCTCAGGATTTAGAGAAAACCAGTGCAGAGAAAGAAACAGAAGACAGCGGAAACAGCACAGACTTGGGCGAAGGTACTGCAGTTCCGGCACAGATTAAAGGCACAGATTCTGATAATGACCTTGCTGTTATTGCAGTAAAGATTTCCGATATTCCGGAAGATGTATTGAGCCAGATTAAGGTGGCAACGCTTGGAGATTCGGATTCGCTGACCATAGGCGAGCAGGTAGTAGCCATCGGAAATGCCCTGGGATATGGACAGTCTGTGACAAGCGGTTATGTCAGCGCATTAAACAAAAAAGTAAGCTCTGAAAGTGTAGACAGCACTTTTATTCAGACAGATGCAGCCATTAATCCGGGTAACAGCGGCGGAGCTCTTTTAAATATGAAAGGAGAGCTTATTGGCATCAATTCAGCGAAAATTGCTTCTGATGAGGTAGAAGGTATGGGATTTGCCATTCCGATTTCAAAGGCAGAGCCGATTCTGGATAATCTGATGAGCAGAAAGACAAGAGAAAAGGTGGAAGATGAGAACAAAGCAGCTTATCTTGGAATTACCTGTAAAAATGTAACAGCAGAAGCATCTGAAATGTATAATATGCCAGTGGGTGTCTTTGTTGACAGCCTTGTAGAGGACGGCCCGGCAGCAGAAGCAGGCTTAAAGCCAGGGGATATTATCTGCAAGATTGACGGAACAGCAGTGGAAACCTATGACAACCTGACAGGACAGTTGGAATATTATGAAGCCGGAGAAGAAATTGAATTTGAAATTTCAAGAGCAGACGGTGGAGAATACAAAGAAAAGACTATTACAGTAAAGCTGGGAGCCAAAAAAGACGCTCAGGTGAATGAAAACAACAGACGGACAGGCAACCGTTAAAAAGATATAAGGAATGAATCGGGGCAGCCCCCATGAGGCAGCCCCGATTTTGTCAAGTTCAGACAGTATAAGCGGGTAAAAGAAACTGGTGAATCGTTTGCGAGAAAATCTGAACAACCGTTTATAAAAAGTTTACTTGTGACTGCTCTTGATTTGTGATAAGATACCCACAAGTAAATGTTATTATAGTGGAAACACGGAAAAGGCGGTAACTCATATGTCGGATGATAAAGAATTTTTAGATACAACCAATACGTCTGATACTCCCGGTGAAAAGGAGCATAAAGATGAATACGAAAAAATATGTTTTATGTGCAGAAGACCGGAGAGCAAAGCAGGGAAAATGATTGACCTGCCAAATGATATCCATATCTGTACAGATTGTATGCAAAGAAGCTTTGATACCATGAACAATACGAATATCAATTATGATGAACTGATGAAGAATATGCCAAATATCAGCATGATTGATTTGAGCTCTCTGCAGAATCAGATTCCTCAAAGACAGAAGGTAAAGAAAAAACAGGAGCAGCCAAAGGCAAAGACCGCTCCTAAGGTATTTGATATTAAAAGTATTCCTGCCCCCCATAAGATTAAGGCAAGCCTTGATGAGTATGTTATCGGACAGGAGTATGCAAAAAAAGTGATGTCTGTAGGTGTTTATAATCACTATAAGCGTATATTTGCAGACATTTCAGATGAGGTAGAAATTGAAAAATCCAATATGCTGATGATTGGACCTACCGGAAGCGGCAAAACCTATATGGTAAAGACGCTGGCAAGACTTCTGGACGTTCCTCTTGCTATTACAGACGCCACTTCTCTTACAGAAGCAGGCTATATTGGCGACGATATTGAGAGCGTAGTCAGCAAGCTTCTGGCAGCAGCAGATAATGATGTAGAGAGAGCAGAGCACGGTATCATTTTTATTGATGAGATTGACAAGATTGCCAAAAAGAAAAATACCAACCAGAGAGATGTCAGCGGAGAAGCTGTACAGCAGGGTATGCTGAAGCTTTTGGAAGGCAGTGAGGTAGAGGTTCCGGTAGGAGCCAACAGTAAAAATGCCATGGTGCCGCTGGCAACTGTAAATACAAAAAATATCCTGTTTATCTGTGGCGGTGCATTTCCGGATTTGGAGGAAATTATCAAGGAACGTCTGAATAAGACAGCTTCCATTGGTTTCCAGGCAGACTTAAAGGATAAGTATGACCATGACAATAAGCTTTTAGAAAAGGTAACAGTAGATGATTTGAAAAAATTCGGTATGATACCGGAGTTTTTAGGCCGTATGCCCATTATCTTTACCTTAAGCGGACTGGACAGAGATATGCTGGTAGAGATTCTGAAAGAGCCAAAGAATGCGATTCTTAAGCAGTATCAGAAACTTTTGGCTCTTGACGAGGTCAAATTGGAGTTTGAAGACGGAGCTTTAGAGGCGATTGCAGATATGGCTATGGAAAAGCATACAGGAGCCAGAGCGTTGCGGGCAATTCTGGAAGAATATATGCTGGATATTATGTACGAGATTCCAAAAGATGATAATATTGGGGAAGTAATCATTACAAAGGATTACATTACCCATACAGGCGGTCCAAGAATCTTATTGAGAGGGCAGGAACCAGCGCAGATAGAAATGAAATAAAGAAACTGAACAGACGGGGGATTGTTCTATGAAGTGAAAAGAAAAAGGTACTTCATGAAACAATCCCTTTTTAAAAATATATATTTTGTGAGTAAGCGCAGCAAAAGAAAAACTGTATGAAAAACAAAAAAAGCAGCAGGACATATCCTACTGTTAAAAATGAAAAAGATGCAAAAGATGCAGGAGATGGGACTTGAACCCACACGATATTGCTACCACAGGCACCTGAAGCCTGCGCG
>ENA-ORTP01000610-ORTP01000610.1-human-gut-metagenome-genome-assembly--contig:-NODE-610-length-43124-cov-3.033226_pt1 | contig 43124 bp, 37 predicted proteins | sample MGYA00241913_ERZ509190 | MGnify/ENA primary metagenome ERZ509190 (study PRJEB26280, sample SAMEA2338839) | human gut metagenome | biome: human gut; feature: human-associated habitat; material: faeces...
TGTCAAGTACTGACGGAACGTTCCTGCAGGATGACCTTTTCAATGGATCACATAATCGGCAATCAGGTTATAATCCAGGACTTTTTTACAGGTATCCAGCAACGTAATCGCCCGGTCCGCATACCGTTGACACAATGTCTCGTTAAGGTTCATTTTCTTTCCACTGCTCAGATTCCATAGGGTTCCCCTTTCCACCGTTCCGTCTTTTCCAATGCCGAAAAGCATCTGATTATCTCCGGTGATAAATGAGCCTTTTCCAATATAGGAAATCTGCGCAACAAATCCTTCTTCCGCATTGAGCAGATCCTGGCCAAAAACAAAGGGATGACCGGGTTCCACTCCCATTAAGTTTGCTATGGTCGGCATAATATCTACCTGTCCCCCTACCGTATCCACCGTTCTGGCTTCGCCTAATCCCGGCAAGTGAATCAGCAGCGGTACATTCAACATTTCTTCATAATTGTATTCTTTATCCAGAAAAAGACTCATCCTGCTTTTGACCGACGGCGTCTCCATATTCATCCCCTGATGATCGCCATATATTACGATCATCGTATTTTCATATAATCCGCTGGCCTTTAAATATTGCAGAAGTTTTCCGAAGGCTTCATCGGTGTAACGCACGGTCTGCATATACCCGCCGAAGGTCGTGTTCTCATCGGATGGCTGCAGCCGGAGACTGGCTAAGGCCGGATCCAGTTCATAGGGAATATGATTGGTCAGCGTGATCATGAATCCGAAAAATGGCTGCGGTTTTTCTTTAAGAATGTCCACCGCCTGACGAAACATTTCCTTATCGGTAAGACCAAATCCCGCAGTTTCTGTCATGTTCAGCTTTTCCTGAGAATAAAACTGCTGAAATCCCTGATTTTTATAGGCTTCCTCCCGATTCCAGAAAGTTTTCACATAACCATGAAAAGCCATTGCGCCATAGCCTTCCTTTCGCAGCATCCAGGGCAGCCCCTGAAAGGTATTATCCACATACAAACGATAGCATTCCCGTTCCTCATTGGGATAGAGACCATTCAAAGCGGCAAACTCTGCATCACTGGTGTTTCCCACTCCTGTCGTTGAATAAAAATGGTTAAAATATAAGGTATCTTCCTGCAACAGAGCATTGAGATTTGGCGTCAGTTCCTGTCCATTATACTCGGCCTTCAGCACAAAATCGTTGAGGGATTCTGTCTGAATCAGAAGCAGATTTTTCCCCCTGGCTATTCCCTGATAGCGTACCCCCGAAGACCGGGGCACCGTTTCCCTGATTGTTTTGCGGATTGCTTCCTGATCTGCTTCTCCCCGTTTCATCTTTCCTGCCACATTAACCAGAAAATCGTTGGCATGGTAGGTAAAAAATTCGATATGATTAACCTTTTGCACCGATCGCAATTCATCCGGATTGCCGCTATAATAGCACCAGCACCCTGCTGCCGCCAGAAACAACAGAGTATATCTGCCGACATACCAGAAAAAATCCGGCGTTTTTCGCTGGGCGAGACTTATCTTTTTTTCTTTTTGACGGCTTCCATATAAAGCGATGACAAAAGGATAATCCACGAGAGTAAGTAAACATAAAGGATTTACCGACGCCCCCAGCACATTGGCCTCTCCGGCCACCTGCCCCAGACTCCCCAGTTGATAAATCTGATTTATGGAAATATATTTTCCAAAATAACTGCTGTAGGCCGCATCCGCAAACATTCCTATGGTTATCACCGTATAAAGGAGATAAAAAGTGTATTTGCTTCCACGATTTCTTCCTATAGAACATCCTTCAAACAAGGCCCACAGGAACAGGAAAGTCAAAATCGGAACCTCGTAGATATTCATCATGTCCAACCGGTCTGTCTGCCAGTAATATATCAGCATTTTCAGCGCAAGCAGCGGATACACCAGCCAGAATTTTTTTATGTAAAGTTTTTTTCCGTCTTTTTTCACCGTCATAATCTCCTTCGATGATCTGTTTTCCGGCATGCCGTATTTTCCGCCATGACAGAAAAAGGTACTGCGAAACCTTTTTCAACATATTTCGTTGAAGCGGTCTCACAGTACCCGTCTTCTATTCTCATCTCCCTGTCCATAAGACGACAGTTAGTTTTTCAACTCTTCCTGCAGCTTATCTGCGGAATCAGGATCAACCGCCACTTCTTTAATAGAAGTTACCAGACCGGCAAGACTTTGTATCTCTGATGGCACAATGATCTTCGTCGCTCTTCCGTCGGCAGCCTTCGCAAAGGCATCCAGAGATTTGAGTTTAATTACCGCGTCATCTGCTCCGGCTTCTTTTATTGCCTTAAGACCGGCTGCTGTAGCCTGCTGAACCTTGAGGATCGCTTCTGCCTGTCCTTCTGCTTCACGAATCGTCGCTTCTTTTTTCGCTTCTGCTTTCAGAATTGCCGACTCCTTCTCCGCTTCTGCTTCCAGAATCATGGCGTCTTTATGGCCTTCCGCGATAAGTACGGAAGATTTTTTCTCCCCTTCTGCCCGCAGGATAGCTTCTCTTCGCTCACGTTCTGCCTTCATCTGTTTTTCCATGGCATTCTGAATCTCTGTCGGCGGAATAATGTTCTTTAATTCCACACGATTGACCTTAATGCCCCATGGATCAGTCGCCACATCCAGGGTGGCCCGCATCTTCGTATTGATCGTTTCGCGGGATGTCAGCGTGGCATCCAGTTCCAGATCGCCAATGATATTACGAAGCGTTGTGGCTGTCAGATTTTCAATGGCCATGATCGGATTATCCACACCGTACGCATACAGCTTAGGATCGGTGATCTGATAGTAAACGACGGTATCGATCCGCATGGTTACATTATCTTTCGTAATCACCGGCTGCGGGGCAAAATCCACCACCTGTTCTTTCAGCATTACCTTTTTCGCTACTCTGTCAATAAACGGCACTTTAAAATGTAAGCCGACCGACCATGTTCCATTGTAAGCGCCAAGTCTTTCAATCACATATGCCTGGGCCTGTGGTACAATGCGTACACAGGATACGACAATGTAAATGACCAGTAAAATAATAATGATGCCAAAGATTGTACCGCTAATACTCATATTGTTTCCTCCTTATTTCGGCTCTGCGTGCAGACGGCTTTTTACTCACTGTCTGTTATGGGTTCAACGATCAGCTTCACCCCGGAAATCGCCGTTATTCTGACCTTCGTATTCTCCGGTATGCTCCTCTCCTCCGAGGTACTTCTCGCTGTCCAGACCTGCCCTTTAACCGTAACCTGTCCTTCTGCCCGCAGGTTATCAATGGTCTGCGTCACCATACAGACGCAGCCAATCAGGCTCTCTGCATTCGTTCTTACCGTTCTGTTATTCAGATATTTTCTGGCAAGGGGTCTTGTAAAAAGCAACACGATGGCTGATACTACCGCAAAAGCAAGGATCTGAACCCACAACGACAAACCCAACGCCGCCATCACCGCTCCAACCAGAGCGCCCACGGCAAACCATATGGTCGTCAGTCCCATCGTCAGTATCTCCAGCAACACAAATGCTGCCGCTGCAATCAACCAATACATTACTGTCATCGTTCTTCTACCTCCCATCTGCAGTTTTTATGGTCTCATTGTAGCCTATACCCATACAGAAGTAAATAATATTTTACCGATTTAATTAAAAATTAACCGTTCGTTTATATTTACTATCTGGATGTGATTCCCGAACATTTCCGGCAGTTTCCGCTACACCCGCTGCAGCCGGGACATCTTCCGTTTTTACGGCCTTTATGCATATGGAACACCGCAGCCAAAAGCCACAACACTATTATACCTACTATGAGAATATTTCCCATGTTTCTCTCTTCCTCTTTCTAAAATTTTCTAATTTTCTTCATTCTTTTTCTTTTCATCATTTGACAAGTTCTTCTATAAGAATAAAGAACCAAACTGGAACACTGCGGCGGCAGCCACCCAGGCCACTGCACATTGTAAAACAACCACGCCCACGGTCCGCCAAAGTGAATCCATCTCCCGGCGTATGGCGGCGATTGCGGCTACGCAAGGCGTATATAATAAGGTGAATACCAGAAAACTCACTGCGGATAATGGCGTAAACAGCGTTCCCAGTGCGCCGGAAACTTTGGAAACACTTGTGCCCATCAGCACACTCAGGGTGGAAACCACCGCTTCTTTAGCCGTAATTCCGGTTACCAGCGCCGTAGGGATTCTCCAGTCGCCAAAGCCCAGCGGTACGAACAATGGCGCGATTCCCCGGCCAATCATGGCCAGAAGGCTGTCCGCACTGTCCGCCGCCACATTCAGACGGGCGTCAAAGGTCTGTAAAAACCAGATGATGATGGTGGCGACAAAAATAATCGTAAAGGCTTTTTCCACAAAATCTCTGGCCTTTTCCCACATGAGCAGTAAAACACTTTTCACCGAAGGGAAACGATAATTCGGTAATTCCATGACAAATGGCATCGGTTTTCCTTTAAACAGAAACTTCTTAAAAAGCAACGCCATCAGGATTCCCATGGCAATGCCCCCAAAATACAACAAAGTCATCACCAGCACACCGTGATCCGGGAAAAAAGCTGCGGTAAATACGGTATAAATCGGAATTTTGGCCGAACAGCTGATGAAAGGAATCAACATGATCGTCATGTGTTTATCCCGTTCTGAATACAACGTACGACTGGACATAACCGCCGGAACAGAACAGCCGAATCCGATGAGCATCGGCACAAAGCTCCGGCCTGAAAGGCCGATTTTTCGCAGAAGCGTATCCATGACAAAGGCAATCCTTGCCATATAGCCCGAGTCTTCCAAAATAGACAGAAAGAAGAACAACACCAGAATAATCGGCAAAAAACTTAATACACTGCCCACACCGGCAAATACTCCGTCAATAACCAGGCTTTTTACTACGGGGTTAATGCCATAAATCGTCAAGCCATATTCTACCCATCCACTTAAACGATCTATGCCTTCACTGAGAAATTTACTTAAAAATGCGCCGACGCTTCCAAAGGTCATCCAGAAAATAAAGACCATAATGGCTCCAAAAACCGGCAGGGCAAGGTATCGGTTGGTCAGTACACTGTCTATCTTCTGGCTGCGGAGATATTCTTTACTGATCTGGCACTTAGTCACGGCCCGTCTGCAAAGCCCTTCGATAAAGCTATACCGCATATCTGCCATGGCTGCGTTTCTGTCCAGGCCACTATCTCTTTCCATCTCGATGATCCCGTGTTCCATCATATCCCGTTCATTTTGGGAAAGCTGCAGTCTTTGGATAATATCCTCATCTCCTTCGATGCATTTTACCGCAGCAAATCTGGCATTGATCCCTATTTTTTTTGCGTGATCTTCGACCTGATGATAGATACCGTGAATACATCGGTGTACCGGTCCGGGTTCACAAAAATCATAAATGCCGGGACTTTTTTTCTTTTCTGCCACTCTGAAAATCGCAGAAATCAGATCTTCCACCCCTTCATTCTTAATGGCGCTGATGGGAATAACCGGAATCCCCAGTTCTTCTTCCATTCTTTTCACATCGATGGATCCGCCATTATTGTACACTTCATCCATCATGTTCAACGCCAGTACCATTGGAATATGTAAGTCAATTAACTGCAGAGTCAGATAAAGATTTCTCTCGATGTTTGTCGCATCAACAATGTTAATGATTCCTTCTGGTTTTTCATGAAGCAAAAAATCTCTGGTCACGATTTCTTCACTGGTATAAGGCCGCAGAGAATATATCCCCGGTAAATCAACCACTTCACCGACCATTCCATTTCCCGCTTTCATCTGCCCCATTTTTTGTTCTACCGTCACTCCCGGAAAATTCCCTACATGCTGATTAGAACCGGTAAGCTGATTAAACAAAGTCGTCTTTCCACAATTTTGATTACCAATCAATGCAAATACCATAGTTTTCCATCCTCTTTTCTGTTATCTCAGCTCGATCATCGCGGCATCTTCTTTTCTTATGGTAATATCATACCCGCGAAGATGAATCTGTATCGGATCGCCCAACGGCGCCACTTTTAATATTCTGACCTTAGTTCTGGGAATCAATCCCATATCCAGAAAACGACAACGGAGAGTTCCTTCTCCTCCTACCGTTTTAATTTCTCCTTCCTGCCCGATCGGCAGTTCCGCCAATGTCATACCGTCCCCTCCTATTTCCGTTTCCGTAATTTTTCTTCCGGCAATGGTTTATGCTTATTCTCATGCTTTTCGTTCATTTGCTTCCGGCCTGCGCCGTCTCAAAAGTTAGCATATTTTAATTAAAGTTAGTATCCACTAAACTCTTAAACTACCGTTAGTATATGCTAAATAAAAAAAATAATCAATAGTTTTTCTTTGAAAATACGGCATAAACAAGGGCTGTTTTCTGCATTTTTGTTTTGGAGAACCAGAGGATGGGCAAGATGGCTTCCAAACAAAAAAAGTTCATCGGAAAAAGACCTTTTTAATCCTGACATTAACCGGGTCTTTGCCGATGAACTTTCTTCTCATTTGTTTATGATGTCTTTACAGGGACAGTTTACTTCTCCTCTTTGAGCCAGGACGCCACATCCAACGCATGGTAGGTGATGATCATCTGTGCTCCTGCACGTTTCATGCCAATCATATTTTCCATGACCAGCTTCCTTTCATCTACCCAGCCGTTGGCTGCCGCCGCCTTCACAATGGAGTATTCGCCACTGACATTGTATGCGCACAGCGGCATATTGGTTTCCATGGATGCCATTTTTAAAATATCCAGATATGCCAGCGCCGGCTTAATAATAATAATGTCTGCGCCTTCGTCAATATCATCCTGAATATCTCTCATGGCTTCTCTTGGATTATGGAAATCCATCTGGTATGTCTTTCTGTCACCAAATCCCGGAGCGGAATGTGCCGCGTCACGGAACGGGCCATAATAACCGGAAGCCATTTTTGCGCTGTAAGCCATAATTGGTGTATTTTCCAGTCCCGCCTCATCTAAAGCCGCACGGATTGCCGCCACATGACCATCCATCATGTTTGACGGCGCCACCATATCTGCGCCTGCCTGTGCGCAGGTAACTGCCGTTTTTGCCAGCAGCGGCAACGTTTCATCATTTAAAATAATACCGTCTTTAATCAGTCCGCAATGTCCGTGGGAAGTATATTCACAAAGGCAAATATCTGCGATAACTACCAGTTCAGGAAATACTTTCTTGATATAGCGAATCGCCTCCTGAATAATCCCGTGCTCATTATAAGCTTCCGTACCACATTCATCTTTATGCGCCGGAATACCAAATAATAACACGCCTTTAATCCCCGCTTCCCGGATGCGGTCCAGTTCCTCATCTAAACGGTCGATGGAATACTGATAAATTCCCGGCATGGAATCAATCGGGCTTTTAATCCCTGTGCCTTCCATAACAAATAATGGATAAATCAAATCGGAAACACTGACGGAAGTTTCACAAACCAGTGCCCGCATATTTTCTGATGCACGTAAACGTCTTCTGCGAATCATTTCAATCTCCTCCTTTTTCGCTGACTGTATCTTTTTTCATTATACACCTGACAGAGGGACAAAACCAGTTACAATTCCAGAAACTGTATCATTCCCGGTCCCAGATTTTCTGTTGGTCGTGCGGTAAACCCGTGTTTTTCATAAAATTTTTCTCTTCCTCTGGCACACATCAGGTCGAACATCATGGTGGTTCCCGGAAATCCGATATTCACCACAAAGTCTTTAAGAGATTCCAGAATCATTCCCCCAATTCCTTCTCCCTGTACTTCCGGTCGGATAATCAAATCCTGCACATAGCAGATGATTGCTCCATCGCCAACGATTCGTCCCATTCCCACAGCCCTTCCATCTTTATAGGCTACCAGCGTATAAAGACTGTGATCCAGTCCCCTTCTGGCCTGATCTCTGGTCAGCCTGCGAAAATTTACCGCTGCCCGGAGTTCCAGGTAGGTGTCAATATCCAACCGGTCTTCTACCAAATGTACCATTCTTATTAACCTGCCTTATTCTTTTTTGTGTTCTGCGGATTCAGATTGTAAAATCTGCTCCAGCTCTTCTTCTGTAAGAACCCTTCCTGAGGCAAACGCCCTTCCCGCCGCTTCCTTCAAAATTCTGCGGCGGTCTTTTTCCTGTGGAAAACGTTCTTTAACCTGCTGTCTGAGCACCCCCATCTGCCGGGCAATATCCCCATAATATTCCGGCACGGCTTCGTCAATCTCTTGTCGAATTCTTCCGGATACCGAAGGCGATGTTCCTCCGGTGTTGATCCCAATACTGATCTCTCCTTTTTTCACTACCGCCGGAAATAAAAATGTACACTCTTCCGGTGCATCGGCCACATTGACAAGAACGTGATTTCTTTCACACCAGGCAGCCACCTGGTGGTTGATTTCCCGGCTGGCTGTGGCCGCAATAACCAGGACTGCCCCGGACAGATCGGTGTTTTGAAACGCTCTCTGGCGCAGAGATTCCTGTGGAAGCAAAACGGCGATTTCTTCACAGATCTTTTCCGCCACCACTTCCACTGCCGCTTTATAACGCAGCAGGGTTTCCACCTTTCGCAAGGCCACTTTGCCGCCGCCAACCACCACGCATCTTTTGTTTGTTATTTCAATAAAAACGGGAAAATGTGCCATAACTTATTTCTCTATACCCACACGGGAACTTAATCCCTGATCAAAAGGATGTTTGATTTTTTTTATCTCGGAAACATAATCTGCCAGTTCCAGCAGTTCCTTGGACGGATTCCTTCCGCTCATGACCACTTCCAGGTGTTCTGGTTTGTTGTGCAAAAATTCCAGAACTTTATCTTCGCTCAATAAGCTCATGGACATAGCGTAGACAGACTCATCCATTACCAGCATATCATATTCTCCCGCCTGACGGATGAGACATTCAAACAGCAGGTCATTTTCCTCATGAAGCTGCTGTAATTCTTTTTCATTCATGCGGAAGGTAAATTTATCCATTTTTCTTCCCGGAACAACATTGACCGTAGGAAGATCTTTAATGATTTTCCGCTCGCTGGAATCATTATCCTTCAGGAACTGATGGAGCAGAATCTTTTTTCCTGCCCCGGCGGCTCTTACGGTCAGTCCCATCACACAGGTGGTCTTTCCCTTTCCGTCACCGCAATAAAGATGAATCCGCCCTTTGCCAGAATCATCATCCATCAATCCGCCGCAGCCTGGTTTTTCCTCCTGCCGGTCTGCCGACGCTTTTAACCGGTCTGTCTGTTGTCTGTCCTCTGTCTGTTGTCCGTTTTGTCCTTCTCCAAATAAATACCCGTATATCTTCTCCATATCCAAATGGCTGCGAATCAGATCAGCCAGTTTATTGTACTGAATTTCTTTATACTCTGCGATACTTAAATGGTTTTCTCCCGGTTTAATGCCCTTTTCTTCCATCATGTCGTTAATCAGGGCAAACACCAGCTGCTCATTATCAAAAATGCCGTGAAGATAACTTCCCCATATACGACCGTCGGCGGTCATATAAGCATCCGTTCTTCCGTCTTCCAGTTCAATCATCGGCACAGCCCCGCCCAGATTGGTGGTGGCGCCCATATGAATCTCATAGCCCTCTACCGCACGGTTTTTCAGACCATAAAGGTTATGTTCTTCCCTGATTTCTCCCTGAATCCTTGTTCTGGTTTTTTCCCCCTGGAAAACTGTGGAAATATCCAGAAGGCCAAGACCTCGCATGCTGCCGCCATGCTCAACCCCGTCCGGATCGTGTAATTCTTTGCCAAGGATCTGAAAACCTCCGCAGATCCCGATGATCCTTGTTTTTGCTGCCGCACGAAGAATTGCCCCCTCCAGACCGCTTTCTATAAGCCATTCCATATCTGCCATGGTATTTTTGGTTCCCGGCACAAGAATGAGATCCGGATTTCCCAGTTCTTTTTTATCGGTAACATAGCGGAGAGACACCCCCTCCAGCAGCGAAAAAACACTAAAGTCAGTGAAATTGGAAATATGTGGAAGACGGATCACCGCCACATCGACTGCATCCGTGCATACTTTCTGATTCAGCCGGTCAGAAAGGCTGTCTTCATCATCCACATCTATTTTTTCCATAGGAAGAACGCCCAGCACCGGTTTTTGCGTCAGATCTTCCAGCATCTTCAATCCTGGTTTTAAGATTTCCACATCACCCCGGAATTTATTGATGACAATTCCGCAAAAACGATCCTGCTCCTCCTCCGGTAAAAGTTTGATGGTTCCGTAGGCCGAAGCAAAAACTCCGCCCCGGTCAATATCCGCCACTAAAATCACCGGCGCATCCGCCATTTTTGCCATCCCCATATTTACAATATCATTTTCCGCCAGATTGATCTCTGCCGGTGATCCTGCTCCTTCAATGACAATAATATCGTTTTCTTCTGCCAGATGATTAAAAGCCTTCATGACCTCCGGCGCAAGGTTGTCCTTCATTTTATAATACTGCTGCGCCGACAGGTTATCATAAACCTCTCCGTTTACGATGACCTGCGATCCCATATTGCTGGTTGGTTTTAACAGAATCGGATTCATCCAGTGCGTTGGCTCAATCATCGCTGCTTCAGCCTGCATGGCCTGCGCCCGCCCGATTTCCAGTCCTTCTTTGGTAATATAAGAATTTAATGCCATGTTCTGTGATTTAAAGGGAGCTACCCGATAACCATCCTGTTTAAATACCCTGCACAATCCGGCAGTGACAAAGGTTTTTCCCGAGTTTGACATTGTTCCCTGAACCATAATTGCTTTTGCCATGTTTTTTCTCCCTTCACTACAGAACTTTTTTCAGTCCTTCTATCAGTTTTTTATTCTCTTCATGGGATTTTACCGCCACTCTCCAGTAATCCGTACCCAGGTTAACGTAATTACTGCAGTTTCTGATCATAATCCCGAAGTTCTCCAGACGTTTATCCAGGTCTGAAACTCCCGGCGCCCGGAAAAACAGATAATTTGCTTTTCCATCATAAACTCTCAATGGCAATTTTTCCAGTTCTTCCTTCATGTAGGACAGTTCCTCCGCCACCACATGAATCACTTCTCTTTTATATTCTGTCAATTGCAAAGCCGCGACTCCCGCACATTGTGCAATGTGACTTACAGACCATGCCTGTCCCGCCCGGTTTACTTTTTCTATCACCTGTTCTTCTCCGCTGAGAAGATAACCCAGCCGTACCCCCGGTATCGCATACAGTTTGGTAAATGATTTTAATACCATCAGGTTGGAATATGTCTCCAGATAAGGAATCACACTGTACTCTTCTTCTTCCTGGCAAATTTCCAGAAAACATTCATCGATCATCACCCGGCACTGTACCTGCTGCGCTCTTTTTATAATATCCAGAATCTGTGTCCGGCTGGTCAGAAGCCCCGTCGGATTATTGGGATTACAGAGAATGATCAGATCAATATCTTCCGTAATCTGGTCTTCTATCTTCTGTGGAATCCTCATTTCCTCTCCCATGGGCGCATAGACCATCTCTGCGCCTGCCGCCCGAAGAGCCTCTTCATATTCCACAAATGCAGGTACCGGAAGGAGTACTTTGCGAGGTTTTAAACCAAAGGCCAGCCGATATAACAGGTCGGCTCCCCCGTTTCCACAGGCAATATGCGATGGCTGTATCCCATGCTGCCCGGCGATTGCCTCTCTTAGGGCTGTACATTCCGGATCGGGATAATTTATCGTCCCATCTAAGGAAGCGATCATCGCTTCTTTTATCGGTGCGGGGATACCCAACGGACTGATATTGGCTGAAAAATCAAGGATCTGTTCCGTATCGATTCCCAGTTCTTTTGCTTTTTTATAGATATTACCACCATGTGCAGTATTTTTCATATTTCCTTATCCTCATTTTTCTTGTTTTCCATACGCCTGCCATCCGGTCACCCCTTTGCTGTAATACCCGATCTGCCAGTGTAAGGCCAGATCGTCATACAAGAGAAAGCGGATTACCCAGTACGGTAACCAGCAGCCAGGTCAGTCCGCAGCAAAAAATGACCGTAAGCCATGCGCTGACATACAAAAGCTGGTTCGTTCTTCGGATGTCTTCATAGTCTACCGGACGAATATCATCCCCGATGGTCGGTTTTTCCACCAGCTTACCAAAATAACTGTGGGTTCCTCCCAACTGGATATGCAAAGCGCCCGCCGCCACGGCTTCTGTCTGTGCGCTGTTGGGACTTAAATGCGCGAACCTGTCCCGGCGGAAAATCTTTACCGCCCCGGCAACATCCATGCGGAGAATGGCGGCGGCCAGCATCATCATCACGGCGGCCAACCGCGCCGGAATAAAGTTACAAAGGTCATCCAGTTTTGCGGAAGCATGCCCGATATGCAGCAGCTCTTCATTACGATAGGCCACCATGGAATCCAGTGTATTGACCGCCTTGTAGGCGAATCCAAGGGGCGCTCCCCCCAGCGCAATGAAAAACAGCGGCGCAATCACGCCATCGGCCGTATTTTCTGCTATGGTTTCCACATCGGCTTTTGCCACCTCGCTTTCATCAAGCGACTGCGTATCCCTTCCTACCAGATAGGAAATTTCTTTTCTGGCGCCCTGAAGATCTCCTTCCTTGAGACGATAATACACTTTCATCGATTCTGTTTTTAAACTTTTAGTGGCAACGATCTGATAAATAAACAGAGTTTCCAGACCAAAACGCAGCCCCGGATGAACCAGTCCCGCCACATACAAAAGACCGGTAACCACCAGAAAAGTACCCAGAACAATCACCATCGTCAAAACATATCCGGCAATCAATTCCGCTTTTTCTTTTCTTGGCAGATTTCTTTCTTTTGCTTCCTGCCAGGAACACCCGTAGATCATTTTCTGCAGCGCCTTTTTCAATTTATCCACAAACCATCCGATAATCTGAACAGGATGGATAATCCCGTGCGGATCGCCCAACACCAAATCCAGACCAAATCCAAGGAGCATTGCATAAATTACCTTCATCTTTTTTCCTCCTCTGCCGCTGCAAGCCGGACAAATCTCCGGGCAACTTCCCGGCAGTTATGAAAATAAAGATGGGGATAACCCGCCATCACATTTCCTTCCACATATACGCCTGACCATGTCCGTCCGGTTGATTTTTCCATCCGGCAGACCTCTCCCCGCATCCCGGCCTTTGAATAATGAAACTCATGGGCGCGTATCCGAGTTCCCCGATCAAAAAACGGGGTATCTTTTAAAGCCTGCATAGTCACATAACCAAAATCCATGGACAATCGTTTCGTCATCTGCACATCGGTCGGCACCAGACCCAACATCGAGTATCTGCTTCCATCCGTATCGACAAGTTCCTGACAGGCATACATAAAGCCTCCACACTCTGCAATCACCGGCACTCCTTTGCTCACCGCTTCCTGCACCGAACGTTTCATGGTCACATTTTCTGCCAGTTCTTTTTCATAGGTTTCCGGATACCCGCCTCCCAGATAAATTCCCGCTGTATTTTCCGGCAATTCTTTATCTTTCATTGGACTGAACCACACAAGTTCTGCCCCTTCCTGACGGAGAATATCCAGATTTTCCGCATAGTAAAAACAAAACGCCCTGTCCCATGCCACGGCAATACGCGGACGTGATTTTCCCGGCAGTAAGTTATGTTCTGTGCTCTCCTGATTCTTTTCCTCCTCCGGCAACGGCAAAGCCTTTGCCTGTTGTCCGATTTGTAAAAGGAGATCCAGAGCAATGGATTCTTCCGCCAGTTTTCCCAGCAGAGTAATCACTTCATCCAGATTCTGAATCTCCGCGGCGGTCATCAGACCCAGATGGCGGCTTCCGATATGTACTTCCGCATTTTCAGGAAAATATCCCACCACATGGATATGCAGCGCTTTTTCGATTTCCGGCTTCATCATCTGATATAAACCTTTGGAACAACGATTTAAAATCACTCCCTGTATCGGATTTTCTTTATATTCCATCAACCCCCGCAGCAGCGGAATCATGGTATGCGACATTCCTTTCACATTAAGAATAAGAATGGTTGGCGTTTCCGTTGCCGCCGATACCGTATGGGTACTTTTTTCACTGCTTATACCTATGCCGTCATAATAACCCATTACCCCTTCTGCCACAGAAAACTCTGCCCGAAGACTGTCTTTGGCCATCAGCCTGCGCAACTCTTCTTCTGTCGAAAAAAAAGGATCCAGATTCCGGCACGGCCTGCCGGTAATGTGGCTGTGCAGCATGGGATCAATATAATCCGGCCCACATTTATAGGATTGGATCTGTATGCCTCTATCTGTCAATGCCTTGAGAATCCCACAGGTAACGCTTGTTTTTCCACAGCCACTGTTGGCTCCTGCCAACAGGATTCTCGGCATATTTTTCTTTTCCTTCATGTTTAAACTTCCTTTACACCGGCCGCCGAATCAGGATAAAATCTATCCCTGCCTGACGACAGGCTTCCACTTTAATATCTACACCGCCGCTCTTTCCGCTATCTTTGGAAACCATCATCTGCGCATTGGTCTCCCGGATCAGCCGCAGATTATCTTCCACCGTAAACGGCGGCATCTCCCCAAAAACATGCTCCGCCGGATAACCGGCTTTTGCGCAGCCTTCATAAGACGAGGCATTATCCAGCACCCGGATAAAGAGACGTTCTTTCGCCCCTTTTACTCCGGCCATGTACTCTCCGGCCGTATTCACGCCTGTCGTGAGCAATATATTTCCGGCCATGGCATTGAGAAGACCGATCGCCTCTGTGGTATCCTTCACTGAATGTAAGCGGTCATAGGCATACTGCATACCTGCCCGCTCATACCGTTCATAAGGAATATTTTCTCTGGCTGCTGCCCGACGAACAGTTTCCGTCACGATTCTGGCAAACGGATGAGAAGCGTCCACGATTTTTTTACAGGGATTTTCCCGGAAAAGGCGGACAAATCCATCCTCATCCAGCCTTCCCACATGAACGTCTATGGCATATTCTTCCAACATTTCTGCTCCCAGTTCCGTGGCAGTGCAGGCCAGTATTTTTTTCTTTTCTTCCAATTGCCGGGAAATCACCTCTCTTGATTCGGATGTCCCGGCAATTACGATTACATCATACTTCATGATTTATTCTGTCTGACTTTCTTCTTTTCCACGGCAGCGTTTTACATTTCTGCCTTAATGATCAATGTGGTAAAGTAGCCGTACTCCCGGTCTCTTAACAGCGGTCCTACGTACTCTCCCTCCATGCCGACGTTACTGATCACAATGGCATGATCTTCCTTTCCTCTGGCCGCCAGAAGATCATAAACTTCCGGAATATGGCTGCCCACCTTCATGATAACCAGATTATCAAAAATATCCATGGCTTTTTCCACCTGATCCATTCCTTTTAAGGAAGGAATCACACCAAAACCTTCATTTCCTTCCACAATAGAAATATTGGCTTTGCTGGCGCCGGCACAAAAAGAAGGAATACCGGAAATCATTTGTACCTCATACCCTGCTTTGATGAGGCGTTTATGTACATAAGAATAGGTACTGTAAATCCCCACATCGCCCAACACTGGCATGGCTACCGTTTTTCCTTCATCCAGATAACCCTGAATCTCTTCTGCCGCAGCCTGACGGCAGGCCTCTCTTTTTTCTTTATCCTTATTCATGGTAAAAAGAATCCTGACTACTTTTTCCTCTGGCACTTCTGCCGCACCTCTGGCAATCTCCAGGGCAACGCTGTCCTCTCCTTCTTTTTTTACCGGTACAACGACCAGATCACTTTCTTCGATCAGTCTTTTTGCTTTTAAGGTCAACAGTTCCGGATCCCCCGGCCCTACGCCAATTCCATATAATTTTCCTCTCACAGCCTGTTCCTCCCTGTCGTCAATTTTCTTTCTGCGCTGCCCGCAAATGTTCCACGAATAATTCTGCCACAGCGTCAATTTCTCCCATACCTTTCAGCAGGATCTCCGTTTCAAAACCCTCTGCCTTCAGCACAGAATCCCAGGAATCCTCATCGCTTCCGGCCAGATCGTTTCTGGCATGATCTCCTGCGACAACCATCAATGGCATCAGGTATACTTTTTTAATTTCTCTTAGTTTTAACCGGCGAATTACATAATCCAGACCCGGAAATCCTTCCACCGTACCCACATAGGTATTTTCGTAACCAAGATCCCGAAGCATATTTTCAAACTGACAATAAGCGCTGTTGGAATGATGTTCCGAACCATGTCCCATAAGAACAAATGCTTCGTTTTCCTTTAACGGCGCATGTAATTCATCCATCATAATCTGGCAGGTTTTTTTATAATCATCCTCTTCGGTCAGTAACGGTCTTCCCACGTGAATAGTCGGAATCTTCGCCTGATACGGCTCCAGCATACGGATCATTTTTTCATATTCACTGCCATTGATAATATGGGTAGGCTGGCAAAGCACCTCTTCATATCCTTCCGCCGCCAGTTTTTCCATTACTTCTTCCGGGCTGTCGATCATCAGATTTTTCGTCCGTTTTAATTTACGGATAATCATTCCAGAAGTATACGCCCGATAAAAATCATAATCTGGAAAAGCCTTTTTACAGGTTTCTTCAATATTAATAATTGCCGGAACAGCTTCATCAAAGCTGGTTCCGAAACTGACAACAACCAGTGCCTTTTTGCTCATAAATTTTATCTCCTCTATCTATACCTCTATCTATATCTCTGCAGTAAAAAGCATCACCGGATTATTGGTATCCATAATATGATAACTGCCTATTTTCCTTCCTCTTCCTATGGTGGCCTGTATCACATCATATGTTTCATCGTATCTGCCCAAAATTTCTCCTGCTTCTGCTATGGTTTCCAGCGTAACGGCCGCTATACATACCCGAATCTTCCGGTCAAATCCGGCGATCAAAGCAAGGATTTCATCCAGTTTTCCTCCGCTGCCGCCAATAAATACCCGGTCGGGCACCGGCAATCCGGCGATCTGTTCCACTGCGTCTCCATGATAAACCGTCAGGTTATCTGCGGCAAACTTCTCCCGGTTTTTCTTAATCAATGCCACTGCGTCCCCGTCTCTTTCTACGCTGTGTACCTGTCCGAAAGGAACCTGTCTGGCACATTCGATGGAAACAGAACCGGTTCCCGCTCCGATGTCCCATACAACATGTTCCGGATGCAGTTTCATTTTATGAAGAATCAATACCCGGATTTCTTCCTTGGTCATCGGTGTTTTTCCCCGTTCAAAGTCCTCGTCTGATAAAAAACATGGCCGGGTAATTTTCTTTGGGTGGGGATTTTTAATCATAGCCACACAGAGAGAAGGAAATTCTTTTCCGACCATCTGCTCCGGTGAACCAGACAGTAATTCCTGATTTTCATAAGAAAGATAAGCCCCGGAAAAAACCTCCACGTCCTCCAGATGATAATCCAGCATAATCCGACTGAGCCACGCAGGCCCCTGCTCTTTGCTGCAAAGAAAAAACACTTTGGGATTTTCCGTAACCATGAGCGCAATGGCGCCCGGAGAATGGCTTCTTCCATGTACACTCATGAGGCGGGCGTCTTCCATGGTTTCTCCTAAAGCCGCCCCCAGCATCTGCATAGAACCGATGCCCGGAATCACTTCCATTTTCCAGTTTTCTGAAATCTCATCCTTTAAAATGGTTTTATACAGACTGTATAATAAAGGATCGCCGCTGACCACCAGCGCTACCGCTTTATTTTCTTTTAATAAGGTATCTATTTTGATAAAGGTATCTTTAATTTTACCCATCGGGCAAAAGTTTGCTTCTGTATCTCCACATACGTTCTGAAGCATGGGAAGTATTCTCCCGGCAGCAATTACCGTATGTGCATTCCGCATACGTTCTCTGGCTGCCGGCATAAAGTATCCCTCGCTGCCCGGGCCGATCCCTATTATTGTCAAAAGATTCATTTTTCTTTCCTCCTGACCTGTTCCAGCACTTTCCCGGCATTACTGCTTTCGGCAAGGATATGGTTATCCCCATCCAGAAAAACAATTCCTACATCTGCCATTTCATGTGCTGTTTTGCGACAATACAACGAGGCTTTCTGGGCCATGTCTCCCCAGATACCCATAAGACGCTCTTCCTCTATGATTTTCATGGCCGCCTTTGTGGTCACACACTGATAGAGTTTACGAATGATTTCTGTGGAGGCGCCGTGTAAAGCCGCATGCGTACAAATGGTTTCTATTCTTCCATCCGCCACATGGCTGTGGGTATTCATTGTTCCCGAAGCCACCTTAACCAGCTTGCCGACAAAACCTCCAATTAAAATATTGGTAAATCCTCTCTCCACAGCCTCCTCAATCATAAATCCGATATAATTACTGACCTGCAGCACACAGGTAAACGCGCCATACTCTGCCTTCAAGGCATTTTCTCCGGTGGTTCCCAGAACAAAAACAATGGAACGATGACCCTGTCTGGCATACATATCCAGTTCCACCAGCAGAGAATCTTTCATGGCTTCTTCGCTCATGGGACGAACGATGCCCGTCGTGCCCAGAATAGATAAACCGCCCTGAATTCCCAGTCGTGGATTAAATGTTTTTTTGGCCAGTTCGCCGCCTCCCGGAACCGACACAGTGACTCTGGCCGCCTGCGGCCCGATAATCTCCCGCAAAGCCTTAACCGTCATTGCTCTGGGTACCGGATTGATGGCATATTCTCCCACAGGAAGTTTTAATCCCTCTTCCGTAATCACACCGACGCCTTCTCCGCCGACAAAGGTAATTTCTCCCTCTTCAGGCAAAAGTTCCACCTGTGTTACAATTTCGCTTTTATCCGTTACATCCGGATCGTCTCCGGCGTCTTTAATCACGGAACATACTCCCATCGCCCCGGGAATCACATCCAGATACAACGTTTTTCCAATAGGTGTCTCCACTTTGACCACATCCGGACATTTTCCCGTGGTCAGCCAGATTGCCGCTGCCGCTGCTCCGCCCGTCATGCAGGAACCGGTGGATACGCCTTCTCTTAATCTTTTTTTCATAACTGGTACAGCATAGCGTTACAAATCGTTGCTGCAATATTACTTCCGCCTTTTCGTCCTTTTGGAACGATATACGGCACGTCTGTTTCCATGATCAGTTCTTTGGACTCCACTACATTCACAAAACCAACCGGGGCGCCGATGATCAGCGCAGGTCTGATCTGTCCCTCTTTAATCATCTCATACAGACGGATCAGGGCCGTTGGCGCATTTCCTATGGCAAAAATCACTTCTCCGGAAAGCGCTGCGCCCCGCTCCATACAGATGGCTGCTCTGGTGCATCCGCGTTTTTTTGCCTCTGCCGCCACATCTTCGTCAGCCATAAAGCAGTGCGCCTCTCCACCGAAGGACGCCAGTTTCTTTTTATTGATTCCTGACCATGCCATTCTTGTATCGGTAACGATATGCGCCCCTCTTCGCAGCGCTTCCACACCGATTTTCGCCGCATCTTCAGAAAAACAAAGATTATCTGCATAATCAAAATCCGCTGAAGTATGGATACATCTTTTCACAATACTGAATTCCGGTTCCGGCCAGGTTCTTCCATTCAGTTCGCTGGTAATAATCTCCATACTCTTTTTTTCGATGTCCTCCGGTTTTACAATTGCAATTTTATCTAACATTTTTTCTCCTTTTTCAGACGAAACTTTATTTGCCTTCCAGATCCTCATAGGTTCCAAAATTTGTCTGTACAAAACTTGGAATCTCCCAATATGCCTTAAACGCATATTCTGCAATGGTAAATCCCATCACTGCGCCAGTTCCTTCTCCCAGACACATATTTGCCAGAATATACGGCTGTTTTCCCAGTGCGTCCAGCACCATTTTGCCAGCCGGTTCGTTGGAGCAGTGCGATGGAAACAGATACGGATCACAGGCCGGCGCTATTCTTACCGCCAACAACGCCGCCACAGAAGAAATAAAACCATCAATAAAGATCGGAATGCGGCAGGCTGCCGCTCCAATAAAGCAGCCGACCAGACCGGCAATATCCAGTCCTCCTATTTTGGACAGCACATCCAGCGGATCTTTCACATCGACTTTATTTATGGCAATACTGTCTTTAATCACCTCAATCTTATGTTCCAGATCTTTGCTGGTCAGACCGGCTCCTTTTCCGGTCACCTTCTCTACCGGCTGGTCAAGAAGGACTGCACAGATTGCGCTGCTGGTGGTCGTATTTCCAATACCCATTTCCCCGGTCGCCAAAAGAGTATATCCTTTAGCCTTCAGGTCTTCCACCATGGCAATTCCGGTCTCAATGGCTTTAATGGCCTCTTCCCGGGTCATTGCCGGGCCTTTTGCCATGTTATCTGTTCCATATCTGATTTTTCGGTTCAATACTTTTGGATTATCACAATCCGTGGCAATCCCAATATCTACAGGAAAAACATCCGCTCCGGTTATGGAAGACATCACACAGATGGATGCGTTATGTTTCGTCATATTCTCTGTTACTGTCTTCGTTACAGCCTGTCCGGTCTGGGTTACGCCTTCGGCTACCACACCGTTATCCGCCGCCATCACAATCACACCCTTTTTCCCCAGATGTGGATTTTTATCTCCGTAGATGCCGGCAAATACCGTCACCATTTCCTCCAGTCGCCCAAGACTGTAGAGTGGTTTTCCCAAGGTGTTCCATCGGTCATGGGTATAATCCATGGCCTCTTTATCCAACGGCTGTATGCTGTTTACTGCTTCCTGAAGCGTCATTTTCCTCAACTCCTCTATTGCTCTAATTTTATAATACCATGTACATTCCTACGGGAAATCCGGCAAATCTGGTGATGATCAGCACCAGCATAAGCAGAAAAATCTCTGCCAGCTCACTTCCGGCTCCCATGACATCTCCGGTGATTCCCCCGATTTTTCCGGTGATATATACCCGGAAAAGATAGGCCAGCAGGAAAAGAACGGCGAACATGACTATTCCCCACCAGGAAAAAGCGATCGTCATGGCAAGCACACCGAGAATCACTGTGCCGATGACCGTACCCAGACTGACTGTGCCGACATAAATCCCGATTCCTGTTTTTCTTGGATAAATCGCCTTATAAACAATTGCTCCCTGAATCATTTTTCCCGCCACCGGCATCATGAGAATCATCAGCCCTTTCATATCGCAGCAGGACAGACCCACGAACTTCAGCAAAATGTCAAAGCACATGGCAATCCCGCCATTCGTTCCTATACGGCTGTCCTTCATGATCTCCAGCATCCGCTCCTTCGTTCTGGCGGAATAGATACCATCCGCAGTGTCGGATAGTCCATCCAGATGAAAGGCTCCCGTCACAAAGAAATTTGCCAGCAGGGCAAAAATAATCCCGTAAACTTCCGGCAAAACCAGACAAACCAGCAGATAAACCGCCAGATCCACAAGACCAATCACCAGTCCAACAACAGGATAATAAAGAAAACCTTTATGCATATCCTCATCTTTTACTTCCCCCAGATCCACATTGACCGGAATCCTGGTCATAAACCCCAGGGTAAGCAAAAATCGTTTTAACTGTGTTTTCATTGGTTCTCTCCGCCTTCTTTCACATCCTGTAAAATTGCTTCCACAATTCCCTCCGCTGTATAGGAAACTGCCGTTTTTGCCAGCCTCAGCCCCCGATTTTCTGCCGTTTTACTGGTGACCGGACCAATGCTGATATATTTTCCTTTTACTTCATCCAGATTCTCTACCATGGCCGTGAACGCTTTCACCGCACTGGAGCTGGCAAAAGTAATATAATCTGCCGTCTTAATCAGGCGGGACAGTTCATCTGCCTTTCTCTCGTCAACCACCGTATGATATAAGGATACGCAGGTATGAGCAATTCCTGCTTTTTCCAGAGCGTCCGGCAGCACGGCGTTGGCTTCCTGCGCCCGCAGCAGCAACACCCGGTCTTCCTCTTTCATCTGTGGCACCATCGCTGCCGCCATATCCTGGGAAGAATAAGCCGTCGGCATAAAATCACTGTAAATGCCATAGCTTTCCAGAGCTTTTTTCGTTCCATCGCCAATCACAGCAAAACGAATATCCCGAAGCGAGCGAATATCTTTCCGCTGCTCTTTTAGTTTTGCAAAGAAACAGTGTACGCCATTGGCGCTGGTCAATACGATCCACGTATAACTGTCCAGTTCGTCCATGGCCCGCGTGAACGCTTCTGTTTCCATTTTTTCCGTACGAATCAGACTGAAAGAAATGGCTTCGGCTCCCTCTTCTTTTAATAAAGGAGATAATCGATCCACCATGGAGCGGCTGCCGGTCACCAGAACTCTCTGTCCGGATAACGGTTTATTTCCATACCAGTTCAATACGTCGTGCAGGCTGACCACATCGCCCACTACGGTAATCGCCGGAGTCTGGATACCTTCTTTTTCTACCACTTCCACAATGTTTTCCAGCGTTCCTGTGGCAATCTTCTGTCTCGCCGTCGTTCCTTCCTGTAAAACCCCTACCGGAGTTTTCGGGTCTTTTCCCTTTTCCATGAGAGAAGCGGCAATGTTTGGCAGATTTTTTAATCCCATCAGGAAAACCAATGTCCCTTCTTCTTTTGCCAGAGTACCATAGTCCAGTACTGTGGCTCCGTTTTTATGATTTCCCTCATGTCCGGTAATCACATGAAAAGAAGAAGCAAAATCTCTGTGGGTCACCGGGATTCCACAATATGCCGGCACAGAATATGAGGATGAAATACCCGGAACAACCACAAAGTCCACTCCGGCCTCTCTGAGTTCCTGGCCTTCCTCTCCTCCCCGTCCGAAAATATATGGATCGCCACCTTTTAAACGTACAACATTTTTCCCTTCCAATGCCAATTTGATCAGAAGTTCATTGGTCTCATATTGTTTCAGATGGTGATGGGAAGAACGCTTTCCTGCATAGATTAATTCCGCATCTTCTTTCACTTCATTTAACAGCGAACTGGATGCCAGACTGTCATACACCACTGCGTCTGCTTCCCGTAACACTTTCAGTCCTTTTCTGGTGATAAGATCTTCATCTCCCGGACCTGCTCCCACCAGATAAACCATTCCTTTATTTACCGTTCTGGCTGTATCTTCCCCCAGCCGGGTCGCCGCCTGCACCAGAGAATCCTGCTCTGCTTTTACATGCAAACAGGTTTTTTTCACGTGCAGACCATCTCTGGCATACATGGCTCTCATGGAAAAACCATCCGGATCTCTTTTACAAAGCGCTGCCGCCGGAGCATTGCAGCTTCCTCCTATGGTGATCAAAAAGGCTCTTTCTGCAGCCAGCAGCGCTTCAGCCTCCCTGTCATGAATCACATTCAGGATTTCCGCCATCTCCGCATCGTCTGTCCGGCTTTCTACTGCCAGAATCCCCTGTCCGGCTGCCGGAAGAAAAACATCTTCATCCAGATATTCATAAAAAACGCCTTCTTCTTTCTGATAACCCAGACGTTCTATTCCTGCTGCTGCCAGAATAATTCCATCATACTGCCCCTCTTTTAATTTACGAAGACGGGTCTGTACATTTCCTCTGAGCATTTTAATCTGTACATGAGGATTGATCTCTTTGATGAGTAATTCTCTTCGAAGAGAGCTGGTTCCCACGATGCTTCCCGGTTCCAGTTCTTCCAGTTTTCTGCCGTCGGTCGTCACAAAGGTATCACGGACATCTGCTCTTTTTAAAACTGCGCCTATTCCCAGACCCTCCGGGAATTCCATCGGCATATCTTTCGCACTGTGCACCGCAATATCAATGGCTCCTGATAATAATTCAGCTTCCAGTTCCGCCGTAAATACCCCTTTTCCCCCAAAAGAGGTCAGCGACTTATCCAGTATCTGGTCTCCTTTGGTATCTATTTTGGCAATCTCCACCTTCAATCCCGGAAACGCTTTCAGCAGAGCATTTTTTACTATATCTGTCTGAATTAAGGCAAGAAGGCTTTTTCTTGTTCCTATCTTAATGGTTCTATTCATTTATTCCTCCCATCAGGTACGATTCTGTCCTGTTATTCGTCTATGTTCGCAAAACCATATTTGTCCTCGTATCCACGAGGTGTAATCATTTTTCCATCCCGAACGTAAGTGTTGGAATTTCCAATAATCACGATGCTGAACATATCAATCGGAGCATTTTTTAATTCTCCCAATGTCGTAATATAAGAAGACTCTTCTGCACGACCTGCGTGGCGTACCACACCTACAGGAGTTTCCGGTTCCCGGTAGATCATCAGAATATCTGCTGCCTTTGCCACATAGTCCGCACGCTTTTTGCTTTTTGGATTATAGAGACAGACGATGAAATCTCCCTGTCCCGCACAGTCTATTCTTTTTAAGATCAAATTAAACGGCGTCATCAGGTCACTTAAACTGATCACCGTAAAATCGTGCATCAACGGAGCGCCTAATACGGAGGCTGCCGCACTTGCTGCGGTCACACCCGGTACAGTTTCAATTTCCACATCCGACTTCTTTTCATTGGCAATTTCAAGGAGAATACCGGCCATCCCATATATTCCGCTATCTCCGGAACTGACCATAGCTACGGTCTTTCCTTCATTTGCCAGATCCACCGCCATACGGCAGCGATCCATTTCCTTGGTCATCGGCGTGGCTACATATTCCTTATCCGGAAAAAACTCCTTCAACATCTCCACATATGTTGTATAGCCTGTAATCACATCTGCATTTTTTATTACATCAATTGCCTTCGCCGTCATATGTTCATAACCGCCCGGGCCAAAACCCACTGCGTATAATTTCCCCATGGTTATCCTCCATTATCTGTTTATCCTTGTGGTTTTAATGTTTCAGGCATCGGAAAAAGACCGCCAGATCCTCCGGCGTATTATTTTCTCTTACCCAGTAAAAGAAATGATCGAAAGCCTTTTCCACACCTTTATGCTCTGTCACCTTCATAAAATTATCTCTGACATTAGCCATCACCGGCAACGATTTCTGGAAAACCATCCACTGCTCAAACTGCAGTTCATATTCATCCAGAATCCCCGTGGCGGCCTGCGCTTCTTCCAGTTTTTTCTGATTATTTTCCCTGGCAATACGGGTAAAATCATCGATATTATAATAGGCAGTCTCCGGTATGTTTTTTATCTTTGCCTCAATATCCATCGGTACCGCCAAATCAACAAACACTCTTGGTTTTTCCTGTTTCATTGCCTTGCGCAGGCGATTGCTGGTCAGAGTATAATGCGGACTGGACGTCGCACTGATGACCACGTCCATGGCGTCAAGGTAATCATACCGGTCTTCATATTCGATCGTAATAAAATTACTCTGTCCATGCTTTGTACTGATGACCTTATTGCTTCTGGTTGTCACGTAAACTTCCGCTTCATCCAGCGACAAAAGGTTCATCAGGACAATGCCGCCGATTTTTCCCGTTGCCCCGATGATCATCACTTTTTTATCTTTCAGGCTTCCCAGCTCTTCTTCCGCGACTTTCACTGCCAGCGTCGCAGTGGAAACAGACGTACGGGATAAATCCGTCTCTGTTTTCACCTTTTTTGCACTGGTCACCGCCATGCGGAAAAACGTGTTCAGATATACTCCTGTTGTTCCAATGGCTCTTGCCTGCTGATGTGCGGTTTTTACCTGCCCCAAAATCTGATCTTCTCCAATCACCATGGAATCCAGACCTGCCGCCACCTGAAACAGATGATGAATGGCCTTTTTTCCATGGAAAAACAGGAGATAATTCCCAATGTCTTCTTCTTCCTGCGCGCCCGCACATTCCAATAATACATCTTCCATTAAGTTAAAAACTACGCTCTCCCTGTCCGTCTCCGCATAAACGTACATTTCCGTCCGATTGCAGGTGGAAAGAACGACGCACTCAGACACTTCCAGATATTCTGTCATTCTCCGCATCATGTCTTCCTGCTGTTCTTTGGTAAACGCAAACATTTCTCTCACATGGAGTGGCGCAACTTTATGACTGATACTGATTATCTGAATACCCATGATTATTCCTTTGCTTTTCTAAATTCATGTGTAAATGTTTTATCATACAATTTTGATAATTCGTACTCATCTCCCAGGAAATCACCGACAACGGTCAGCGCCGTTTTCGTGATGCCTGCTTCTTTTACTTTTTCCGCAATATTCGTCAGATTACCGATAACGATTTTCTGGTCTTCCCAGGAAGCTTTATATACAACAGCCACCGGAGTATCTTCCCGATACTCTTCTTTTAATGTATCGGCCAGCTGCTGGATCATTCCCACGCTCAGGAAAATAATCATGGTCGAATTATGTTTCGCCAGATCTCTCAGTTTTTCTTTCGGAGGCATTGGTGTTCTTCCTTCCATTCTGGTCAGAATCACTGTCTGTGAAACTCCCGGCAGCGTATACTCTTTCTGCAGAGCTGCCGCTGTTGCCAGAAATGAGCTGACTCCCGGAATAACTTCATGGGCAATTCCCAGGCGGTCCAGTTCATCCATCTGTTCCCGATGCGCGCCGAAAATCGCCGGGTCTCCCGTATGTACTCTGGCCACATCCAATCCCCGGGCGTCTGCCTCTTTCATTACGTCAATGACCTCTTCCAGCGTCATCGTTGCACTATTGTAAATCTTCGCCCCTTCTTTTGCTCCTGCCAGCACCTCTTTGTTCACCAAAGAACCAGCGTAGATGATCACATCTGCCTGATCAATTAATTTTTTCCCTTTTAAAGTTAAAAGTTCCGGGTCTCCAGGACCTGCTCCAATAAAATGTACCATATCGTTCTTATATGACGTATTTACAGGAAATACGCCATACACTCCTTTCTCTTTCTCTTTATTATCATTTATATCACTGACATTTCCTGTGATTTTATTTTTGTTTTCTCACCGTATTGTCAGCCGTGATCGCATTCCACCGATGGCATACGCTCTGGCGTACCCTACTCTCTTGTCAGTACATCGATCGTTCTGGCAATATCCTCATCTGAATGTGCACCGGAAATAAACATTGCCTCAAACTGGGACGGCGCAACATAAATACCATTTTCCAGCATATAATTAAAATACTCTGCATAAGCTTTTGTATCAGAAGACACCGCTCCTGCATAGTCCTTTACTTCCTCATCCGTAAAGAAGGCGCACAGTAAGGAGCCCACCTGATTAATGTGCATATGCAGTCCAAATTTTTCCGCTCTCTTTCGATAAGCCTCTGCCAGTTTCTTTGTATTTGCTTCAATTCTGTCATAGAGACCGCTGTCTTCCTGAAGAAGTTCGATGGTTTTAATTCCCGCTGTGGTTGCAATCGGATTACCTGAAAGAGTACCCGCCTGATAAACTTTTCCTGTCGGAGCTACATTTTTCATGATTTCCTTTTTGCCGCCGTATACTGCCATAGGCATTCCTCCGCCGACGATTTTACCCAATGTGGTCATATCCGGTTTAATGCCGTACCATTCCTGTGCTCCGCCAATACCCAGACGGAATCCGGTGATTACTTCATCAAAGATCAGCACGGTTCTATTTTCTTCTGTGATTTCCCGGAGGAACTGTAAGAATCCCTCTTCCGGCGGAACCACACCCATATTGGCTGCCACAGGTTCCACGATCAGCGCGGCAATCTGATCTTTATTATTTTCGAATAATTCTCTTACGGAATCTTTATCATTATAAAGAGCAACCAGGGTCTGCTGTGCAAAAGAAGCCGGTACACCGCTGCTATCCGGCACAGACTGCGTAAGCGCTGCGGAACCCGCCTGCACCAAAAGTCCATCGGAATGTCCATGATAACAGCCTTTAAATTTAATAATCTTATCTCTGCCTGTATACCCTCTGGCGGCCCGGATAGCGCTCATGGTTGCTTCCGTACCTGAATTTACCATACGAACCATTTCCATCGACGGCACACATTCACGGATCATCGCAGCCAGTGTATTTTCTTTTCCTGTTGGCGCCCCAAAAGTCAGTCCGTCAAAACATGCCTTGACTACGGCTTCAATGACCTCCGGATGTGCATGTCCGAGGATTCCCGGTCCCCATGAGCACACATAATCAATGTATTTGTTTCCATCTACATCATAGACATAAGATCCTTTGGCATGATCGATAAACAATGGATTTCTTCCTACGGAACCAAATGCACGTACCGGTGAATTTACGCCCCCCGGCATCAGATCTAAAGCAATTTTATAAAGTTCTTCTGATTTTGTTGTATTCATTTTTTAACCTCCTGAAAATAAGAGTATTCTCTTTACAAACGCTTCGTTTAGTATACCATGAATCCTTTACATGCTAAAGATAGTTTTTCATTTTGCAAAGCAAAAAAATATCATTTCTGCACAAAATATTTTGTTCATATGCCTTTCTACTTTCTTGACACCTGTTCTTATTCCATATATGATGGATATATTCGAAGCAATATTCATCTATTTTCACATAATACCGGCAATAACCAAACAAAAATCTGCATATTATTCATCTGATTGCATTATTACTTCATCTGAGGCAGAGGAGAATCATTATGGAATTACGACAAATACAATACTTTATACAGCTTTATCAGGATCTGAACATCACCAAGGCAAGTAAAAATTTGTACATTTCCCAACAGGGGTTAAGCAAATCTGTCAGTCGGTTAGAGGAAGAACTTGGCTTTTTATTGTTTGAACGCCATCCTTCCGGGGTAATTCCTACCGATGACGCCAACACCTTATATACTTATTTTGAAAAAATTTCCAGTTCTTATCATGAACTTCTTCTTGCCATTGACAGCATTCACCAAAATCGCATCCTGAAAATCTGTTCTTTTCATGGTTTTGCCCTGTCCTGTGACATCAATTTGTTTTCTGAATACAAGAAAATACACACAGATACACAAATCCGATATGAAGAAATCACAAACGATGCCATATTACCCCATCTCCTTGACCGAAAGGCTGACGTCGCCTTCATGCTGGCGCCCATTCCCAAAGAGCTGGTTTCTTTACAGGTCATTCGCCGCGAACCCCTTTACATGGTCATGGACCGATCCCATCCTCTGGCGACCCGGAAAACCGTTGCCATTCAGGACATGCAGGAGCAGACTCTTTTGCTTTTGGACAATATTCCGGAACAAAATGCGCTTCTCATGCAAAAAGCGGATACGGCAAATATCTCCTATGAAATCTTTGATACGGTGGGCATGAATGAATTTTTCCATCTGCTGCATGCCTCTCCTTATATCGGATTCAGTTCCCGGCTGATTTACCAGTATTATCGTTTTCCGGAAATTGTTTTTGTTCCTTTTTCACTGGAAAATTATCCCGATCTGGCATTGGAAACCCATTTAACCGCTCTGGCTTCCGCCACGCCTGATCAGGAAACACGACAATATATTGATTATATTACCGAACGACACCGCCGGCTGACTCCATAGCATTATTCACAGAAAGGAAACACTCTTATGTCCACGGCATATTTTTATCTCACCGGTGAGGGAAAACGTCTGGCTGAAAAATTAGCTGCTTCTCACCCTGGAGATTTATACGGAAAAGATAACTTTAAACACCAGCTTCAGGAAGCCTTTCACCATTACGACTATCTCGTATGCATCATGGCTACGGGTATCGTGGTTCGCATCCTTGCTCCGCTCATTGTCCATAAAACCAGCGATCCCGGTGTGGTCGTCCTCGACCAGAAGGGGCGTCATGCCATCAGTCTCCTCTCCGGACATCTCGGCGGCGCCAACGATCTGGCTCGTGAAATGGCTTCTTTGTCCGGCGGGGATCCGGTCATTACCACAGCCACTGATGTGGCCGGCGAAATTTCTTTCGACAGTTTTGCCAAAGAACATCATCTGGCCATTGAAAATATTCAGATTCTGAAACGAATCAGCGGCGCTCTTCTGGATGGTAAAACTGTTCAGGTAATCACAGACTACCATTACCCACAATTAGAAAAAATCTCTGCAGAAGGAAAACTCAAGCTTATTTCTGCGCAGACAGTAATAAAGACCATGACGCATAATTCCAAGCCTCCTGTTCTGGCAGAAGCATTCCCAAACCTGCCTACGGTGGTCATTGACGAAGGATTACAGCTTCCTGATTTTAAAGATGTTCTTTATCTTCGTCCACGAACCATCTGCGCAGGCATCGGCTGCAAACGGGGTATGGACGCGGATTCCATCAGAAACGCGCTTCTTTGTGTGCTGAAAAAAGAGGGACTCAGCCCTCTTTCTCTCAAATGTATCAGTACAATTCCTTTAAAATCAAATGAACCTGGTATACTGGCTACTGCCGATGATTTACAGGTTCCTTTATCTATTGTTCCCACGGAACAAATTGAAAATCTGGACATTTCTCATCTGAATATCCAGACTTCGGCATTTGTTTCCGAAAAAACCGGCGTTCCATCCGTATCCACCGCCAGCGCCTACATTTCCTCCGGCGAGGGAAAAATTCTACAGGATAAAGTAAAATTTAGAGGCATCACCATCGCCTTATGTCAGGAGATCACTCCTCAATCACCCGAAGAACCTCTTTAAACTCCATTTCTCCACCGAATAGATCCAGGGCACTTCCGATGGTCACATCCACACGGTTTTGCCCTAATTTTTTCAGCAGACGTAAATCTTCCATTTTCCCTACGCCTCCTGCATACGTTACCGGAATGCCTTTCCAGGATCCTAAAAGTTCAGCAATTTCCTGTTCTATCCCACTGGCTTTTCCCTCCATATCTACAGCATGAATTAAAAATTCGTCACAATATTCTGCCAGTTCATCTAAAATCGCCTCATTAAGCTGTGTATGGGTAAACTTCTGCCATCGATCTGTGACAATATAATATTGTCCATCTCTTTTTCGACAACTTAAATCCAGCACTAATCTGTTTTTCCCTACCGCCTGAATCATCCGCTTCAAATTATTTTCATGAATACGACCGTCCCGAAAAGCAAAGGACGTAACAATCACATGGGAGGCCCCCTGCTCTAAAAAATATTTTGCATTCTCACTATTCACCCCCCCGCCAATCTGTAATCCACCGGGATATGCCCCCAGTGCAAGAACCGCCTGTTTTACATCCGCTTCGTAATACTGGCTACCCACCGGGTTTAACAAAATAATATGACCGCCGGACAGCCCCATCCCCTTATATAACTCCGCATAATAATCACCGTCTTTTTCCGAAACAAAATTATCCCGGGCAAAATCCCCCTGATCCAGTAAACTTCCACCCACAATCTGTTTCACTTTACCATTATGAATGTCTATACAAGGCCTGAATCTCATCTTCCCTTTACTCCTTTCTCAGCCACTCCCGGACTTTTTCCAGAGTCTCCCCTACTACTTCTGCAATCTTTTCTTCCTGAAACCCTTCCTGGTATAAACGATTGGTTATATTTCTCCGGGTTTCACTTCGACCCAGTTCCATCCCTTCACTTCGGCCCAGTTCTATCCCTTCGCTTCGACCCAATTTTATCCCTTCATTTCGGCCGTCTTCCAGCCCGTATCCATAGATCTCTTCGCTGACTTTACACATTTCTTCCCATCCTCCTTCTTTCTTTCACGCATGAACTCTTCTGAACAGGGCCCCATGACTGGTGTCTTCCGGGTCTGCGGTTTTCATCAGAGTACAGTCTCCATATCCATCTATGGAAAATATATATTCATAAAAATATACTTTAATTTGAATAAATTATACACGGATAATAAAATAAACGCAAGTAGTTTTTTGGAATATTTTGTAATTTTTAAAAAAGAAAACCCGGCAGTTAACAAACTGCCGGGAATAGATTTATATCAGAAGTTTTATTTTCTCTTGGCCTTTTCGTTGCCTTTTTTCTTTATTGTCATTACAACAACTTTAGCGATCGGTATGTTTTTTTCTGCGGACAATAACTATGCCGCCAACCACTACGGCTGCTGCCAGCAAACCAAGGTACATGGCAATTGGATTTTCATCACCGGTTTTAGTGGAACGGGAACTGCGATTACTTCCACTGCTTCCATTTTCATTGGTATCGTTTCCATTGCTGCCGCTGCCGCTTTCCGTGGTGCTGGTCGATGGTTCTTCATAATAACCATCGTTATCTTTTAAGGTATTGGTAATGTTTACCGTAGCGCTCAGACTGTCTTTGCTGAGATTCACATTTCCTTCCCCGGTTACCACATACAGAAAAGAATTTTTATCCACCGGATTCCCCTGTTCATCGGTCTCTTTTACCGCATAGGTAATCGGATCCTCTCCGCTGCTTCCTCCTAACGGCACCTCTACGGTAACCGAACCATTATTTTTCAATGTAACGACTTCTATCGGCATCGTACTGGTCTGCCCCTGATCGTCCACCGGGAAAATACCTGCATAAAAGGTATCCTGCGACGTCACCATCTGACCATCATTCATTATACTTTTGGTAATCGTAATCCCTCCCGTATAGTAGAAACCATCCGGAAGATCACTGTAGACATTACTGATCACCGCTGTGCCGATGCTGTCCGGATCCTTTTCCAGAGAAATTTCCGGCGCTCTGTCGTACCCTTCGGCCAGAAGTTCTTCCCCGGCCATACAGTAAAACGCTCCATCGGTTCCCTGCATTTTCAGATACTCGATAGGCTTGCCATCTGCTGTCGTCTCAAAAATATAATATGGCTGATCGGTAATCGGAATATTGGAAAAACTGACGGTTCCACTGTTTCCGTTGATGATATGCACCGGCTTTACCGCATTGTCCTGCCCACGATAAGGATATTTCCCCTCCGGATCGGTGAACAGTCCGATATAATAAGTCGCATTTTTGGTTTCCACATCCATCAGGTCGCCGGCGTCCAGCCCTTTCAATTTCTTCGTTACGTCAATTCTGCCCAGGGTGGTGACAGGATTGACTTTCGGTTCGATTACCATGTCATACTCCCATGTGGTCTGTGTTCCATGAGGAATGGATAACACAAACGGGCTAAAAGTACCATATGCGTTGACATTGGTCTGTACGATCAGATACATTCCCTGTGATAAATCACGGAATGTCACCTTACCCTCAGCATCTGTACGAAGGCTTCCTGCAGCCGCTATTTTTTTCGCTTCCACCGCATTCAGCAAAGTTTCCGCCAAAGCCGTGTTGGCCTCGCTGTCTGGAATATCATTGAGATCAACTTTTTCATCCTTCAGCTCATCCACCAGAGAAAAGTTTAAATATCCCTGCGAAGTATCCAGATTGCCAACACGATAAACTGTAATCTCAACATCTTCATTATCCATGTTGCTCAGTTCAGGAAGCTTAACCGTAATACTTCCCTTCTGGTTCGCATCATACGGCTCCGAAGAAGTTTCTCCGGCCTGCACCCTGGAAAAACATCCAAACATCAGCATCACTGCCAGAAGAGCCGTGGTCACTACCCCATATTTTTTCATTTTATGCAGTATTTTTTTCATTATATGCCTCCTTTTCCTCTCTATCCTTTTTACCGATTACTTTTCCTTTCTTATTTTGTCTTCTTTACTTTCTCTTTCCGACCTCTTTTCCTGTTCAGCCATAATTTCACCACACCGATACCAATAATCGTAACGCCAAGGCCTGCGATAAGGAAAAACATGTAGTAATCCTCCAGTAAACGCCGAATATTGTCCTGCGGCGCATGCTGAACATCCTCTTCGTGATATTCCGTACGCACGCCCCGAACCAGCAAACGATGCGTGTTTACCCCGTATGGCGTACAGGTAAATAATGTGACATAATCTTTTCCTTTTTCTATCTGCATCGCCCGATCCAAAGCCTCATGATCATCTTTATCTACCATCGGTAAAATCTGATCGACTTTATATGCCAGAGTCTGATCCAAAATATGAATATAAAATTCATCTCCGGCCTCCAACTGATCGATGTCTGTAAAAAGTTTAGCGCTGGGAAGACCCCGGTGGGCGGCCAGTACGCTGTGGTTGTTTTCTCCCCCGATGGGAAGACCTGTTCCCTCAATATGCCCGATCCCGGTCTGCAGCACCGTATCGGAAGTACCATGATAAATCGCCAGATCTACATTAATCTTGGGGATGGTCAGATAACCCATCATCCCATCGCCATTAATATTCAGTACCTTTTCATACTCTGTATCTTCCTGACCATCTGTTTCTTCTCCAAAAACACCGTCCGTTTTCGGTGCATTGACCGTAATTTTGTCATTATAACGCTTTGCCTTTTCCCATTCTCTGGTAAAATCCTCTTCCTCATAGGCTTCCGTCATGGCCTGATAATTACTAATCAGCTTACTTTGACGATAGGTATTCCACTGATTGGAAATCGTCGGGTAGGCCAGTATGCCAAATCCCACCAGAAATAACAGGGCAAAAAGAACATTGATTATTTTTCTTTTCATCACAACTCCTGTTCGTTTATTCTTTATAATTATTTTTTCATTTTTCCTGTTTCTTTTTTAATTTTTTATCCCTGATAAACAATATAAGAATAAACCCACCGGTTATCCCCAGTCCGACGCCTACCCATAACAGATAATTGGTATGTAAGCTGACGCCAAACTGATTGTGACCGTTTTCCTCTTTCACCACAGACGGGTCATACGGTACCCGATAACCGCGAACAAGCAGCCGATGACTGTTTACCCCATACGGCGTACAGGTGAGCAGCGTAACCAGATCTTTTCCCTGTTCCACACCCAGAAGTTCTGTCTCCTCCGGCTCTACCACATCGATCCGATCCACTTCATAACAAAGGGTATCGTCCAGAATATGCAAAAGGAAATGATCTCCTTTTTCCATTTTATCCAAATCTGTAAAAAGCGTGGCGCTCGGTAACCCCCGGTGAGCGGATATAACCGCATGGGTATTTTCCCCGCCGATCGGAAGGGAACTCCCCTCCAGATGTCCCGCGCCAATCTCCAACACCTTCTCATCGGTGGTGTGATAAATCGGCAGTTCCACATCAATCTTCGGAATATCCACGATACCCATGGTCTCGTCTCCGTTGATATTCAGACATGCCATATAGGCTTCATCTCGGTTGGAAGCTTCCGCAATAGCAAAAGAATCCGGCAGGATCATCGGCATCAGCCGATCGTTATAGGCTTTGGCTTTTTCCCATTCTGCTTCAAAATCAATCTCCTCTTTTCTCGATTCCATATCCTGCTTATAGCTGGAAATTAATTTGCTCTGCCGGTAGCTGTTCCACTGATTGGCTATAAAGGGATACAGCAACAGGGACAACCCGGCTAAAAATAACACGGTCACTACTATGATGTTTACTTTCTTCTTCATCCGACCTCTCCTTATTGTTGTATTTTTTCCATTTTCACATTAAGCCGAGGTGGGAATTCCACCCCGGCTCATGTATGTAACCCTGGTTACCTGTTATTTATTCGTTTTTTACTTTCCTGTCAGGACTTACGCTCTTTTGCGTGTAGCAAAGAAGAGACCTGCCGCTGCGATCATGATCGCACAACCTGCGATGGTAAAGATGGTTGTACCGATACCACCGGTGGATGGAAGCGCGGAAAGTTTATAGTTTGCAAGTTGGGCTGTTGCAGTAACGGTTGCTGTTGCTTCCGTCATACCTTCTCCTAATGCTAATGTAGCGTTTACATCTACTCCACCTTCCTTATTAGCAATATGATATCCTTCCGGCGCAGTTGTTTCTTTAAAATTATATGCTCCAAGATCTAAACCTTTCAGTACTAAAGTTCCTTCATTTCCAGTAAATACTTCTGTAATACTACCGGTTGGATCATATGTATAAACTCCATTGTCACCTGTAAATGTCAATGCCTCGCTAGATCCTGCTTTTTTTACTTCAAATCCTGCTCCCGCAAGTTTCTTTAATTCATCTTCTACATCATATTTTGTCAGTGTAATCGTTCCTGTGTATACGTTTACTGGTTTACTATCAACTTCAACTCCAGAGATATGGGAACCAGCAGTATTGGTTATTCCATCCACTTCTGTAACTTTTACCGTATAAGTAACAATAATATCTTTACCTGCATTTGCATTGTTATTAAGAATCAGTTTCGATAAATCAATAGAAAAACCGTTATTGGTCACAACAAATCTTTCAGCTCCGCCAAAGACCGAGTCTTTTCCCATTTGAATACTTGCTTGTGCTCCTTCTCCTGTAAGGTAATATTCTGCACCGGTAAGAGTATCCGTAATTTCAAAAGTTTTGTCACTATTATTCGGGTCAATATATGGCACTTTGGTTTTGATGGTATAAGTTAAGATATCTCCTACAGCAACTACTTTGTCATTATCTGTAACTTGTTTTGTTACTGTAGTAGGGGTTTTCTTCGCCTCTAACACAGCTGATGTAAGTTCTGGATATGTACCTCCACTAACAGGGCCAAATCCAACATAGGCTGCCATATTATTATAAGTATATCCTTTCTCTTCTGCTATAATCGCATATATACCTGCACTACCAACGGTCTGTGGGTTAGCCATTACTTCAAAATCATTTTTACAACCATTAACGATTCCACTTAATGCAGCTGCAACCTCACTACTTAATCCATTACCATTTTCAATCAGTTTATTTATTGCGTCCTGATCATCACTTGCTCCAAACGCACTTATATATTTATTTGCATATTCTTCTTTTACAAACTCCCATCCTGTTACCTTCTTAGAATTAGGACGAATTACCTGCACATATTTAAAGGTTGCGCTTTCTGCATTGCTTACTGTAATTGTTACATTACTTGTACCTGCCGCAAATGCCGTCACTCCCATTCCCATTACCATTGCCATGGTCATTAACAGGGCAATTAATCGTTTCATTTTTTTCTTCATAATTATACACTCCTTTTCCGGGATTACTACCATTATTTTTTGTTTAAACGTACTACTTTTTTGTCTTTTACCATCTTAGCGGTTGGTTTCCGCTGAAAAGAATGGAAGAAAGAAATTATCTTTTCAGCAGTACCATCCGTTTACGTTTGTCTTTATACAGAATCAGGGCGGCTCCCATCATGAGAGCCATACCGCCGATTGTATACCAATAGATACCATTTCCTCCGGTGGAAGGAAGTTCATACAACATCTCATTTTTAATGGTCAACTCTGTTCCCGTTTCATTTAACTCCCACATCGTTGGCATTTTTTCATTACTTAAAAGCTTTCCATCTTTGTCACATAGTTTTATTGCTCCACTTGCTTCAACAATGAAATAAATCTCTTCCTGTAACAGCACGTGAGCATCAGGTGCTTCCACTTTCTGTAACTTGTAGACTTTACCTGTTTGAAGGTTGTTTAATTTTGCCGCTGTGTTGTTTTTATTTACAACAATTTCTATTGGTTGTGTCCATCCATTCTCGCTCTTCTCTGATAAGTTGAACTTCGCTCCGGAAATCTCCGGGTTACCTGTGGCAGCAGAAACTTTTTTCAAATTCAGACTTGCATTATAATGATTATGAAAAGCAAAGGTCTGTGTTACTGGTGTAGTATCTTTTGCACTGATTGTTGTATTAATCAGTCGACTTCTAGTAGTTCCGTTTGTTGTTTCCCCTCTAGCATCGGTATAACTCCAGTCTGTAGAATCATAGTTCCAGTTTATTCCTGTTGTCATATATCCGGATTCGCTCACGGTATACTTCATATCGAAAATGGCAAATTGCCAGCTGTAAGTCACTGAACCATCCTCATTGGTTAGCGATTTTTCAGCCTGTGCTAAGTTCTTACTTATCGTTGCCGATTCATCTCCTGTCAGGAAATTTCCCGTCACTGCTATGGAAAAGTTTTCTTTTACATTGTCCGCAATTACCTGGTTCGGAAAAGTTTTTGTTACGGTAAGAATTCCTCCCTTCGGAACCAGTTGAACTACTGGTTTTTCATATCCAACATTAGTAGGTTCATTTTCATTTTCCTGATAAGTTAAATGTGTATTGGCATTATCATTAGAGTAAAGCCCTGGTTTTTCGGAACTGGTTTGATTTCCCGGTGCATCCGTATCCGGATCTCCAATATGTGGATACTGATTATTATTCTTACTCACTGCTTGCCGGGCGGCACCTTCTTTTACCTTAATCTTAAAACTTATGCTATATTTAATCTTATCTTCTAATACACCCTTTGTATTTTCTAATTTTAACTGTAACTCGATCTTCCTTGCATCAGACCAGTTTACATTATTTGCACCATTTGGGGTATTTCCACTATAAACCTCATCATTATTGCCATTATATACCTTGATAATATAATCTGTTGAGTTTAAGGTTTTTTCTTCATTTGTTTCTGTGTCTTGCGCTATCACCCGAAACTCAGGATTTTCTTCTAACTGCACATAGTCGCTCAATGTATCTGTAATAGAAACATTTTTATACACTGGCTTCGTTATCTGACTTACAATGGTATCAACTGCAGTTTTTAATTCGTTTTTATCGCTTCCCATCAAACGCTTTCCACCCATAGCAGCTGCAAAATTTTTACAAATATCACTTCCTTTTGCTGTTGCGTCAATAACATAACGACCGTTGGCAGCTTTTAGATAAGTCGATTTATTCCATTCCTTCACTGCATAATCATAATTATTAGTACTTGTACTGCTATATGTTCCCCTCCCTTGTGTTACTGTACTGCTTCCCTCCAAATAACGATACGTAGGCTCGCCATCGGTTAAAAATATCACATATTTTCGACTTTTCTCTCTATTCTCACTTTGGGATAATAAAGTATTTCCTTTTCTGATTCCTGCCTGCCAGTTTGTTCCACCAGTACACCCAGATAATTGCCATGAAAAGTTGTTTAAGGATTCCCAACCATGTGACCAAGCATCTTCACTGTTGTCAGATATATCATAATCCGAATCCTTATCTCTTATTTTGCTTGTTCCTGCACCCGCTGCACTAAACGTAACCACACCCAGATTAATATCAACACCTTCCGGCGCATTCTCCTTTAATCCTTCTTTCAATGTATTTATTGCACTATTAACATTGTCCTCTCTTGTTTTACCTTCATCGGCTGGATCAGTCATACTTTTTGATTTATCCACAATCAGCAGAATATCCACAGGTGTTAATTCCCCTTGTTTACCGCTTACGTCCAATGCCAGTGTATAGTTATCGTCATTTTCATGATAATCAATATATTTATGATGCTCTGGCGTTCCCAGAATCTCCATCTCTGGTTCCTGTGGTGTCCCGGGATCCGGATTAACCACAACGTTCTTATCGTAAATTACATATATATTGGTTTCATCTTCCTCCCATTTCTTTTCCGTTCCATTGTCTCCATTCTTATATTTAATAGTCCATTGTTTGTTCTCATACGTAGCTTTTACCTGGCTGATGTTTGTTTTCTCAGCCTTTAAAGCAGCACTCTTATCTTCTGCTATCACAGTTTTGGCATATGTATAACCTGGGATAACCGGTTCCTCAATTATATGCCATTCACTATTTTTTAAGTTTACTGTTCCACTTTTTCCATTAATCTCACTTTCCTCGTTGCTGTCGATATAATGAATATTAATTTTGTAAGATCTCCAATTATAGTTCCAAATCACGGTGTAGACCGAAAAACTATTTGTCACAAACTCTGTCTTCTGGATTTCTTTTTGTGCAGTGGTGTCCATTGTTTTCAACTGACCGTTTTGGTTCATATCAACAACTTCTTTTACCTGCCCTTCCGCATTTTCTTCTAAATGAAGTACCGATACGTTAGTGTTGTTTACGATTTCTTCTGTCATCGCTGGCGCTACCGCCTGTTTATAGTCCATAGTCACCTTAACTTCACTGTTCGGTTCTACTTCTTTCCCGTCTTTGTCCATTAAGGTAATATCATAAGCCAGAAATCCTGCTATATCATATTTTTCCTGCGTCGCCTTCTCCTGTATCTTCTTTTCTACTTCCTGATACGCGGTCTTGGTCTGACTGTTTTCTTTTTCAATCGGAACGACTTTCAGCGTTGCTCCTGCCGGGATAGCGCCTTCGCTGATGGCGCTGACTTTAACGGTAACCTGATCATTTTCATAGATTAATTCCGTTGGTGCCGTTTCTTTTTCTGTGGCAGTTGAAGCTTCGGTGTTATCTGTTTTCTCCGTAGTCGTTTCCGGCGCTTTTTCTGTCGTAGTCTCTTCTTTCTTCGCTGTGGTTGCCTCCGGCGCCTTTTCCGTCGTGGTCTCTTCTTTCTTCGCCGTCGTGGTCTCCGGCGCTTTCTCTGTCGTTGTCTCTTCTTTCTTCGCCGTCGTGGTTTCCGGCGCCTTCTCCGTGGTCTCTTCTTTCTTGGCCGTGGTTGCTTCCGGCGCTTTCTTCGTGGTCTCTTCTTTCTTCGCCGTCGTGGTTTCCGGCGCTTTCTCTGTCGTTGTCTCTTCTTTCTTCGCCGTCGTCTTTTCTTCTTTTTTGGTTTTTTCCTGTCCGGTTGTATTTGCATTTTCTACTGCTGTTGTGGCCGGTTCATCGGCCAGGATGGACACGCTGTTACAAACAACCAGTACCATGCAAAGCAGGAAAGCGGTTATTCTCTTTTTTAATTTCCTTTTCATGGCTGCTCCTCCTTTTATCTCATTCACTCTCCACCAATGCTTCATCAATCAGCTTCAACATTTCCAGCGCGCTGCGGAAGTGCTGTTCATTATTTTGATCCACCCACAGGATACTTCCCTGCCACGTACTGTTTTGTCTATCTATTATTTTTATCATAAAGGTCTGCTCATCTTTGTGCCCTTTCCTCTTCATATATTGTTCCCCTTTCCCACAAAATCTCCTCTTTTTTCCGTCTCTTTTTTCTATATCTCTGTCTCTGATTGCTCATCAGATTTTTTCTTCAACGTGTTTTTATTATACCTTTATCCCCATTACAAGAAGCATTACACCACAATAAAATTATTAATTATTTTTAATATTTCCAAAGGAAATCTATTTTTATTTTAAAATAATTTTCAAAATACTAACAAAAACCGTGAACATTTTTATTTTTGCACAAAAATAAGGGACGAACCTTCACGGTTTGTCCTTCGTTTTCTGAACCCATACAGGGTATTTTTAATTTAACGAAAACGCTCTGTCTAAAATTTTAATAAAATCCAATGTACTGAAAAAATCCAGAACTTCTTCCTTTTCCAGCCAGTACACATCTCCCTGCCAGCAGGAATTTTGCCTGAAACGCACAGAAACAATAAAGGTATTTTTCTTTCCCCGATGTAGGATAACCTCTGTTTGTTCTCTACATTTTTTCGGTTTATGACGTTCTCCTGTCTCCATCCCGAAAAAACTCCTGCTCATGGTTGAGGACTGTGGAAAATTAATATCATCAAACAGGTTTTCCATCATCCGAAGAACCTGCATCAGATTAGAAAATTTCTGTCCATTTTCGGAATAACAGTGATAGATTTTTCCTGATAGCTCGCCGTTTTCCTCCTGGTCAACACAGATATTGACCAAATTGGGCGCAGAAATATTAATATGATTACGTTTTTTTTCCATAAAATCCTAACCTTCTTTTCCACTTCAATCCGTATCCCAATGGATGCCTCTCTCCTGAAATGCTAATTTTGTACTGTCGTTATCTGCATCGGCAATGGAAGTAATGTAATATTCCAGATATTTTTTCCAGCTTTTATGTTCTCTTGTGAAATATTTTTCTATACGTTCAAATATCATTCCGCAATTTTCTTTATTGGTTCCCACCAGTAAAATCAAAAACTGACTCGGATTATAGCGGCTAAAAGAATCGCCCCGTCGCAGACAGTGCCGGATCGACGTCATCAGTTCTTCTGAAAGCATATCAAGCTTAGCCTGATTTTCCATCGGCACCCCTTTCCCGTCTGTCAGAGAACAGAGCATCAAATAAACCGATTGTCCATTTCTTTCCATAATGCGTCGCACCAGCCGATAACTGTCACGAAAACTTGGAAAAGTCATATAAAATGCGCCGCTTTCCTTCTTTTCCTCCCACAGACGTCCCTTGATTTCTCCAATACTTGATGGTGTGGTACTCATTCTTTCACTCATATATTCGAACTGATGAATCATTTTTTCTGATGGGCTGATTCCCAGTTCTTCAAAGAATAATTTGGCCGTTGCCTCATATTCTTTCATGGCTTCCTCAAAACGGTTCAGGGCCATAAAGCATTCTATACGGACAGCCTGCCATTCATCGAAAGGATACATGCTGCAGGCAGGTTCACAGAATCTCAGAATTTCCTCATAGTCTCCCCGCTCCCAGAGATAATCGATGAGCGACTGCAAAATATCTGTATACAAATGTTTATACTGTACATTTTCAATTAATATCCATTCATCTCCTGAGGATCCCGGTAATAATTCTCCTTTATATTCCAGCAGCGCCTGTTTCCACAGTTCGGCTTTGACCTCTTCATCTTCTGTTTCTTCCGCCTCATCGATCAGACGGGTAAACTCATGAACATCCACGATGGTTTTCATTGGCGCATTCCAGTAGTAGGTTCCTTTGCTTATTTTAATGTAATTGTATTCCGGTAATCCTATATGCACGAGCATCTTTTTAAGACGATATGCCGTTACACGGAGACTGTTGGGCGCATCTGCCAGCTCATCAGCTTCATAAATGCTGTTAATCAGTTTGTTCCGTGCAACACCTTGCTCTCCATAATAGAGCAGACATTGCAGAAGCTTCATCGCCTTTGTTGTTGTATTCCTCGAAAATGCAATGGGCTGATCCCCATACATCAAAGAGAGATTTCCAAACATTTGTACTTTTAACGTAGGCATTTCTGATGTCATATTTTCTCTCCTTATGATTTTTATTTTGTGGCCATTTTCATATTTTATATATAATATTCTTTTATTGTAAAATCTAACATCAAAAAAATCAATAGCTGTTTATGTTAAAAAAAGCTCTTTTTATGCACCATTTGGGTAAACTTTTCCTTTAATGATACTCTTTTACAGCGAAATACCTTCTCCATCATAAGGAACATATATTTTCCCTTTATAATATTTCCGGGCTTCTTTTTTGTATAAAGATTTTCGTTTGCGGATATTTTTATCTTCCGTATGCCAGAGCAGAAGATTGTTTACCTGTAACTTTTCTGCCAGTTCTGCGGCGTCTTTTACCGTACTGTGAGAAATTTCATACGGTCTGAATTGTTCCCTCTCCGCATAAAGACAAAATGCTTCATGAAGCAGGTAATCTGCCTGACGGGCATAGGGATAACAGTGCTCCTGACAGGGTTCATCTCCGCAAAACATGAGTTTCTTTCCATTATTCAGGGTGGTCACAAACCCGAATTGCCTGGCTTTTTTAGATTGAATATCAAAGAATTTTATGGAATAATCCAGAATTTTTCGTTCCTTCTGGTCTTCCACCACCTGAAGAAAAATCCGTTTTTCAAAA
>ENA-ORTP01000615-ORTP01000615.1-human-gut-metagenome-genome-assembly--contig:-NODE-615-length-43065-cov-8.845013_pt1 | contig 43065 bp, 63 predicted proteins | sample MGYA00241913_ERZ509190 | MGnify/ENA primary metagenome ERZ509190 (study PRJEB26280, sample SAMEA2338839) | human gut metagenome | biome: human gut; feature: human-associated habitat; material: faeces...
CCGAAATGGGGTATCGTGTTGGATGGTCATGCTATGGAGCTGCCGATGTTGGAGCGCCACACAAACGAGAGCGAGTTTTCATTGTGGCCTACCGCGAGTGTATGTGGTAATTACAATCGTAAAGGTGCGAGTGCTACATCAGGTGATGGATTAGATACAGCAGTTAAGAAGATGCACAGCGTTAATTTAAGTCAGGCGGTAAATTGGCCGACACCAAGAGCAAGAGAAGGAAACAGCGGATCATATGGCTGTGCGAGTATTGAACGTAATGCAGATAGAAATTATCTGGATGGTGTTGTTATAAAAAAAGAAGAAAAACCAGGTAATCTAAACGCTGATTGGGTAGAGCTTTTAATGGGATTGCCTATAGGCTGGACTGACATCAATGTAGCAAAAGAGGATATTGAAAGTTGGCAGAGCTGGCCTGCTGCAATAAATATAGAGCAATACGCATATGAACCGCCAAGAGTAATAGTTGGGCAAAAAAACAGGGCGAAACGACTAAAGGCGTTAGGTAATGGTTGTGTGCCGCAGCAGGTATATCTTGTGTTCGCGGCAATTGTGGAGGTAGAAAATGAAGCGTGAAGCAGTATACACATTATTATTTATCTTTGCTGCAGGTTTCCTATGGCAGCTCGGCGGGAAAGTGGCTCGGTATCGGAGAGAGAAGAAAGAGCTTGAAGATGCCTTGGCGATGTACCAATGACGACGTGGAATGAACTGCCGGCACACCTTGTAAGTAAAATACGTTCGGACAGCGTAACGGCGCCGGCGAATTTACCCGGGGCTGTACCTGCGCTGAAATATGGTAATGCAATAACTGAGGTTGACGGGATTCGCTTTGATAGCAGGAAAGAAGCAAAATATTATGAGGACCTACTTTGGCAGCAGCGTACCGGTGCAGTAAAAAGCATTGAATTACAGCCTGAATTCGTTTTACAGCCCGGCTACGAGGTCGCAGGTAAAAAGATAAGGCCGATTATTTACAAGGCTGATTTCAGAGTTACGGAAGCCAGCGGCCACGTTTATTATGTTGACACCAAGGGCATGAGGACACAGGTGTATATGATCAAAAAGAAAATGCTGCTTTATAAGTACCCAGACATTGATTTCAGGGAAGAATAGGAGATGATACTGATTGACTGAAGCTGAACTGCAAAAGCGTATTGCCTATCAATTTGGTTTGATCAATGGCAACATAGTCTTGCCTAATATACTGTTGACCGTTGGTAGGGTTGGTCACTATGAAGCAGATTTGCTTTATATAACGCCTAAAAGATATTGCACAGAAGTAGAAATTAAAATCAGTATGGCCGATTTTAAGGCCGATTTAAAAAAGAAAATCTACCACAATAGCGACATAGTAAGAAATTTTTACTACGCTTTCCCGCATGAGCTGTACCAAGAAAACAGCACAGAGATTAACCAAATATTATTGGATTCTGATGCTGGAATAATGGCCGTCAGGGATTTTCAAGGGAGATGTGCAAGAATACTGCGCGACCCAAAAACCAGGCGGAATATAAAGCCGATAACAGAACAAAAACTATACGAACTGCTGCGGATAGGATGTATGAAGTGGTATACGGCAAATAGAATGTAAAGGCGGTGGAGTAGTGGACAAAATCACACAAAAAATTGTGCAAATTAAACCTATTGACAAAGTAAAAAAGGGCGTTAGATGTAAATGCTACAATAATTTTCGGTCAAGCGATAACAAGCCCCTAAAACTGGTGTTAGACAGCGAAAATAGACTGCTTTATTGCGACCATTGCGGTAACATAATAGACCCAATTATTGCGCTAGAGATGCTTGCTAAAACATGGGAAACTCTATATGAGGAAAGAGAATATGTTGTGAAGTGTATCCGTCGTGCATGGGAAATAGGGAGAAAGTACCGACCATGGAAACGGTCGTTAAAAGACTTAGAAAAGCAGATAGGCAGAAGAGGCGAAAACTTGCCATGTTGCCCCCATTGCGATAAGGCATTTCGCATTGAAGATATAACCAGCTTTGAATGTTCTCCAAACGGATACCGAAAATTCGGATACAGAAAATCCGGATACAAGCTAGGGAGTTTTAAGAATATAGATTAGGCGGTGGAGTAGATGAAAGCGTATTGCTGTAAGGAGCGTGACGGTGATGGATACGCCGTTATTGTATACGGAAAAACAAGAGGTCAAGCAAAACGAGAAGGGGCTAGCGAATTGGATATTGATTTTTTAGATGCCAACGTTAGCCGATTACCGTGGGCGGACGAATACGGCAGTATCAATAATCTTCCGTTAAAGGTCTACTTTGAAAACGGGTGGTTTTGTGAGTGCTGCAAGTGCGGAAGGCGTATCGACGTTGATAGTGAGTATCCGGAAGGTACTTTGGGAAAGTTTGACTATTTGTGTGACGAATGTAGAAAGGCGGTGTAAATTATGAAAAAACCTGAAATCAAGTACGTAGGCTGGTGCCATGAGTGTAAATGCCTAGGAAGTTTTATTTGTGGTAACTGTAAGCCTAATGAGAAATACAGTTTTGCTAGACCTTCTGAATTTATGCCTAAGGACAAAAAACGTTGGGTAAGAATGGAGGAATAAAAAATGAAATACTTAGACTATTGTTATTTATGCATTAATAACAGAAAGGACAGTGAGTTGAGCGAAACCCCAGAATGTAGTAACTGTATTCAGCTTACTGTTATGTCTATGCCAACTAAGTTTAAATCGCGTAGGATTACTTGGCCTGACAGAACGGAGCTAGAAAAATATGATAGCAATTAAAGAAATGGATATGCCTAAGAATTGCTTAAAGTGTCCTTTTATAGATGAAAGTGGGCAGTATTGTCAAGTTGATGGCAAAGCATTAGTGCCTAATATTCTTTGTATAGATATCGAGGGCGTACGAGAGAATTTTAAGGTTTTAGAAAGCGGTAGACATACATATTGCCCATTAATTGAGATCAAGGAGTGTAAAGAACAATGAATATCATGGATGTTATTTATTTACTAATGAATTGTGTCGTTACAGCATCTATTACTGTGACTATAGCGTCAGCTCTTTGGTCTATATTGGTACTTCTGACTGACAGCAGTGACAGACATAGCCGCTTATATGTCATTACTCACACTATAGGGGCTATAACACTTATGTTATTTGGAATAAAATTCCTCGTAGGATGGTTGAAATGACTAACTACGAAAGAATTAAAGCTATGAGCCTTGAAGAAATGGCAGCATTTGTTGAGGCAGCAGGCAGAAATACGTGTCATAAAATATGTGTTTACAGACAAGGCGATGAAAACTGCAAAAAAATGCCATGTGAAACTGGTATAAAACATTGGCTTAAAAGTGAGAGTGAATAGATTATGAGATTAATAGACACTGATAAGGCGAAAGCTGAGTTATTAAGAATGGTTGGAGATATACACGGTTGGGGTGAGTTTTTCGACGGCATTAGAAGTGGTTATCAAAGTGCTGCTGATAGGCTTGATACAATACCAGTTGTAGAAGAACGTAAGCATGGACGTTGGGAAGGTGGCGGTGCTTACTACTGTTCTAATTGCAACGCATATGCCGCAACAGATGTATTTGGCGGCGGGTTGGATATTACTGAACAGCATTATTGTTATAACTGTGGGGCTATTATGGACGGTAAGGAAGGTGAAGAAGAATGAGCGCATGTGATATTAAAATAAAAGAATTAAAGAAGCGAGGTTATATATCTGGTGTTATGGCAGGTAAAGAAATCAGGGCGTGCATGGAAAGAAAGCTGACCGATGGAAAGTTTAACGAAGGAAAGCTTTATGGAAAGATTTATCAATACCTTATAGATCATGCCAAAGAATACGTAACGGCGAACGCGGTGAACGTATGCGGAACGATCCGATGGTATTACGATAAAAATGATTTGATAAATTGGGTTGAAAATATGCTTTCAAATAGACGCTGGCTTGAAAGTAAATTTTCTAACAATGTTCGTTATTGTAAATACTGCGGCCAAGCTATATGTGATGATTAAGGAGTTAAGACATGAATTATCCTGATCTAATAAAATGGATATTTGAATTTGTATATGAACATTGGATATTAACGTTTTTGTTTATATTAGTTTTAAGAAGGTTTAGTATTTTTACAATAAATCTATCAGATAAGAAGGGCGATACAAATGTTATTAACAATAGAAAGCAAGTTTAATATAGGTGATAATGTACATGGGCCTAAGGGAGAACGTAAAGTACTTGGTATTAAATTAGATTCTAAAGGTATCTTATATTTACTTGAAAGTGCAGATGGTACGAGAGAATGGGTACAAGAATATTGGGTTGTTCGAGAACATGAACACGAAGAGTTTGAGGAGGCTATTTTGAGCCAACTCGTAGAAGACAGAATAAATCCTTGGAAGAATTATTTTAGGCGATTTAGAAAGCAAAGCTAGAAGGAGACTGATATGCTAATAGAACAGTATATTAAGCATGTAGAGCGGTACTTTTGGGATCGTAAGCAAATACAAAAAGTTGTTGATGAAGAAAAAGAGCAGCGTACTGCAAGGAAAGGGCATACGGGCGGTGGGGGTCATGCTTTTATCAGTAATCCAACAGAAACAGCAGCATTAAAAAACATTGAGCCAGTACGTATGATATCGTTTGGATATGGACCATATCAGTCGATAATAATGAACCCGGAGCTATGGCTTGAAGTTGTCGCAGAAACCTATAAGATACATGAGAACCAGCTTACTGGTAAAGTTATGTATCAAAAATATGAAAAAAGGAAGCCGATGAAAATAATTGCAGAATTAACCGGCGTAAATAGAGATACCTGCTATGAATTTCGTAAGGAGTTTCTCCGGGATGCTGTTGGTTTGGCATTGAAAAAAGGTTTGATAAAATAAAAAAGTTTCCGACAAATTACCTGTTCTGATGAGTTAAAATAGTATTATAAGTAAGTAGGCTTACAGGATGGAGTAAGAAATGAAGAAAGTTATAGGCATACTGATAGCATTAGCAATCTGCGTTGCAATACCAGTTACACACCATTGGGGCTATCATTGTTCTAAATGTGACTGTACCGACCTTGCGACACAGGGAATGTTCTGTAGTATTTGCCTTAGTTGCAAGCATGATGTATCAGATCATGTTGTTGAGGATTAACGAAAGCCTGCGGGCGAGTAGTTGGGGTCAAAAGCTGCGGCTGAGGGCTTTTAAATGATTTATCAAAAAGCATGGATTTTGATAAGTAGGGAAAAGCCACTTATCAAAAATCGCTTATTTTGATATAACGCATACGCAGTAACCCGCTCACTATCCGAGCAAGTGGCAAACCGTATGCTAATATATCGGCTATGGCGTTCGCCGTATGATGGCATATGATAGCTGCAATTTATCGTATGAATGATGCGGATAACTACCCATAGCACCTACCGTGCGGCTTGCAGCGGCCGCACTGGTAGTATCAAAACATCGCAGGGAAGCCTAGTAACGGGATAACCTGCAAAGGTGAAACGTTCAAGCTTAGCGCTTGGACACTGCCCTGCCGTTGGGGTAATACAGCGGCTTATTTATTGGAGTGTGATTAAATGCTAGTAAAAGAACTAATAGAAAAGCTCAAGGAAATGCCCCAAGATGCACTAGTGATGCATGATTATGATTGTGAACTTGTTCCTGTAGATAAAGTGGAAACGTATCCATTTGAAGGAACTATAGCTGTGGAACTGTCTACAGATTGGAATAAGAATATACGTTAGTCTACATGAATAATTCGGCGTTAAAAAGTTGATAAAACACGGCAATATATATCAAAATTTAGCATAAAACTTAATATAAAGGCACTTAACTTCGGTTAGGTGCTTTTTTATTTGCAAAGGTGGTGAGGAGAGATGGCTGCATTAAAAGATCCAAGGCAGGAGAAGTTTTGTCGGCTTATGGCTGTAGGTGGGAAAACGCAAGAGCAGGCAGCCAAAGATGCAGGATATTCAGCGAAAAGCGCTAGGCAGGCTGCGTCAAGGCTGTTAACAAAGGCGCACATTGTTGACAGGGTAGCAGAGCTTCAAACTGTTACTGAAGAAAAAATCGCAGATGAACAGAAAGATATCATAGATGAACTTAGCAAATTAAGGAAGTTCTGGCTAGAAGTGATAGACGATAAAGGAGAGCGTATGAATAATAGGCTTAAAGCATCTGAGCTATACGGAAAATCAATAGCAGCGTTTGTTGAGAAACGTGAGGTCAGCGGCAAAGATGGAGAACCTATTACATTCCGCTGGGCTGGTGATGACGGTTGAAAGTAATAACTATACCATACAAACCAAGACCTCTTTGGAAAGATGTAATTCATCCTGCGCTTGATAAATATCGTTTTGCTGTTATAGTAGCGCACAGACGTTATGGCAAGACCGTAGGGATGATAAACGAATTGAGTAAGAGCGCTATTAAGAATACGCTTATAAGCCCTCAGTTCGCATACGTGGCACCATTTAGAAACCAAGCTAAGATGATTGCATGGAACTACTTGAAATATTACACAAGCGCAATTCCAGGAAGAAAGGTCAATGAAAGCGATCTGTTTATAGAACTGCCGTCAAAGCATAAAAATGCTGTTGGGGCAAGGATATATATTATAGGCGCAGATAAACCTGATGCTCTTCGCGGTACTTACTGGGACGGTGTTGTTCTTGATGAATACGCTCAAATAAAGCCTGAACTATGGGGCGAGGTAATACGTCCGGCATTAGCTGATCGTAAGGGGTTCGCATATTTCATCGGAACGCCTAAAGGACAGAATCAGTTTTATGAGATATACCAAAAAGCTCAACGCAGCGAAGAATGGTTTACCTGTCTTTATAGAGCTGATGAAAGTGGTGTCCTGGACGAAGATGAGCTTAAATCAATGATGAAAGATATGACAAAAATTGAGATTCGCCAAGAACTTTATTGTGATTTTACTGCTTCTGCTAGTGAAGTTGTAATACCTATAGATCTTGTAACTGAGGCTGCACATAGGACGCTGGTTTCTAGAGATGTTATTGGTATGCCAACTGTTTTAGGTGTGGATGTAGCGAGATATGGCGATGACAGTACTGTTATTTTTGCTCGTCAAGGGTTAATGCTTCATAAGCCAAGAGTTTATAGAGAGCTAAATGTTACAGAGGTTGTTGACAGAGTAATCTTAGCAATTGCAGATTATCGACCAGAAATAGTATTCATCGATGTAGGTAATATGGGCGCCGGTGTGATTGATAGATTAAGACAACTTGGCTATGACAATGTTTATGAAGTCGCTTTTGGCAGCAACGCTATGGAACATAATAGGTTTGAAAATATAAGGGCTGAAATGTATTTCAAGGCCCGGGATTGGTTATTAAGCGGCGGTGCTATTCCGGATATTCCTGAATTTAAAAGTGAATTAAGCGTTGTCGAATATAAATTTTCTGATAAAACTTCTCGAATTATGCTTAAACCAAAAAAGGAAATAAAAGAAAAGCTTGGTAGAAGCCCAGATTTGGCAGATGCTTTTGTACTTACTTTTGCTAGACCATTATATGTACCCATTGATACAGATGATGTTAGGTATCAGTCGTATGATCCGTTTGCCGGTATGTGAAGGGAGGTGAGACTATGCATAAGATTATGATGCAGTTACACGGTGGCGGCGGTGGAGGTGGCAGTGTTGAGCCTATAAAACAAAGCGCACCTGGCAGTACAGCAGCGGCCACTATTGATAGTGCGACAGAGGGAGAGAGACAAAGCCTGCTTCAAAAACTCTCTAAAGCTCGTGGCAGAAGCTATACCAATAAGACTGGTGGGCAACTTACTTCTGATAGTGTCAAGAAAATGTTGTTGGGAGAATGATTATGGATATCAAAGATATGCTGTTTGACAGCGATAAATTAAGACGAAAACAACATACTATCTCCCAGCTTTATACATTGCGCAGCCAATATGAGCCAACGTGGAGGATGCTTAGCCGGTATATAAATCCGACAAGGGGCAGGTTTGAAGAAGATATCCAAAGCACAGAAGGGCATAGACGTGACGAATACCTTATAGACCCACATCCCCAAAAAGCAGTTGGTAAATGTGCAGCTGGTATCCACAGCGGGTTGACATCGCCGTCAAGGCCTTGGTTTGAACTTGGTCTGCAAGATGAAGAAAAAGCTAATTACCACGCTGTAAGGATGTGGTTAGATGATTGCCAGGAGATTATGAGCAGCATTTATTCTAAGAGCAATGCTTATAATATGCTGCAGCAGATTGAGGCTGAAATGGCTCAATTTGGTACAGGGGCTTCTCTGATGCTGGAAGACTACAATTATGGCATATGGATGAGGCCGTACACCTGCGGTGAATATGCTGGCGGTGTAGATGCAAGGGGAAGAGTTTATACGTTCGCTAGACGCTTCAGGTTAAGCGCAGACCAAATCGTTAAAGAATATGGTATTGATAACGTATCGGAAAGCGTGAAATCTGCTTATAATAACGGAAATATCACAACATACTTTGATATTGAAATGCTTATAGAGCGTAATGATGATTATGATCCTAACAAATTGGCTTTAGGCAATTTCCCCTGGCGCTCATATCACTATGAAAAAGGTGCTAATGACAAATTCCTGAAGATATCAGGTTTTAGGGAATGCCCGTTCCTCATGCCACGCTGGACCTTGATTGCAAATGGTGTATATGGCTCTGGACCTGGACATAATGCTTTGGGCGATTGTATGCAGCTGCAGAAGATTGAGAAGAATAAACTTAGGGCTATTGATAATGCTGCAGATCCGGCGATGGCATTTCCTGCTTCAATGAAGAAGCTTGACAGAATGCCAGGAGGACTAAATTTTTATCCTGATGGAACTGTACAGCAGGCTTATCCACTTGTGGACCCAAGAGCAAAGGCCTATGAAGGCATAGGAGCATTGTCTGAGGAGAAACGGCGGTCGATAGCTGAAACGTTCTATAATGATTTGTTTATGATGATTACATCTCAGGATGGACCTCAAATGACTGCACGTGAGATTGCAGAGCGGCATGAAGAAAAGCTCCTGATGTTGTCCCCGGTACTTGAGCAAATGCACAATGAGGTTTTAGAACCTATGACGCTTCGCACTTTTGATATTTGCTTGAGACATGGGTTGTTTCCGCCTATGCCGGAGGAAATTGACAAAAGCGAATTAAAAGTATCCTTCATTTCTATCTTGGCCCAGGCTCAGAAAATGGTTGAAATACCTGCTATTGAGCGTACAGTTGGATTTGTTGGTAATCTTGCTGCTGCTCAGCCTGAAGTGCTTGATATCATCAATCTTGATGCAGCTGTACGAGGTTTCGCAGAATCTACCGGTGTCAAAGAAAAGATAGTGCGTGATGAAAACGAAGTAGCTGAACTTCGCAAACAACGTGCTCAGGCACAGCAGGAACAAATGCAAGCTGAACAGATGGCTGCTGCTGCGCCTGCTGTTAGGGATTATGCTGATGCGGCCAGGTTGATGAGTGAAACACCTGCTAATGGTGGCAATGCATTAGATCAATTGCTGGGAGGCGGGATTTAATGAAAAATAAAAAAATGAATATGCTTGCACAACAAGCGCTGGACGACTTGGACGTTATTATGCGGACCGAGAACGGACGGCGTTTTATTTATGCCATTTTGGAAAGCACAGAGGTCGAAACAGCGGTTTTTTCAGCTGAGCCATACTTCAATGCTTTCTTATCAGGTAAACGTGCTGTAGGCGTTGATTTGTTAAAGAATATCCGGATGCTGAACGATGGACATTCTTTAGAGATGCTGATGCGTAATGAAGCAGAGAGCGCTAGACACCCTCCTGATTTAGAAGATGATGACCTTTTTAAAGTAGATAACGACATAGCGGAGGTAAGACATGAATAAGTTTACACAAATGTTTTTTGAAGCAGATGGTGCTGGTGGAGGCGGTGAACCTGCTCCTTCCGGCGACCCGTTTGTAACAGAACCTGCTCCGGAAGTTGAGCCGAGTGGAGAGCCAACGCCTGCAGGTGACGGTGACCCTGCAACTACACCTAAAAATGTATTTGATGATCCTGTGCAAGAGCCTACTGTTCCTGACAAATATGAGTTCAACCTACAGGAAGGGCTGGAACTTTCGCCTGAACTGGAAGCTGATTTTACAGCGATTGCTAAAGACGCAAAGCTTACTCAGGAGCAGGCTACTAAGCTGATTGATTTGCATAGCAAAGTAGTTTTAGACGTTATGCATAAGCAGGAGGAAATTGTAGACGGTTGGACTGCTGAATGCCAAAAGCAGGGTCTTATTTCTCGTGAGAACATTGCTGCTGCTAAATTAGCTGTTAATACTTTTGGCGGTGGTGAGGCTATGCAGGTACTTGTAAATACAGGTGTGGCCAATCATCCGGCAATACAAAAAATGCTGCAAAACATTGGAGGCTTGCTTATGGAAGACCAACCGCCTGATGGGCAAGCACCTAAATCTAAGGAACTGGGCGACGCCGAGTTGTTTTTCTCCGGCGGCGGGTTCAAATAAAAATATTAAGGAGTGGTAAATAATGCCAGATTTGACAGGTTTCGCAACCCTTCAAGACTTTGCGTCTCGTCAAGGGTTCGACAAAAAGTATCAAAAAATTATTGAACTGCAAACCAAAACAAATAAGATTTTAAAAATTATGCCGTTCAAAATGTGTAACTCTAAGGACTATGAGGAAGCTACATTGCGTTATTCTCTGCCGGAAGTAGCGTGGAGAATGATTAACCGCGGGACTAAGCCGAGCAAGTCTAAAACTAAGCAAGTATCTTTTACTTGCGGTGAGATGGAAGCGCTGGCTGAAATCGATGAAAAACTTGCACGAAAGAATAATATGCAGGCTTCTTGGATGATGAGTGAGAATGCTGCCTTTCTTGAAGCAATGAACCAAGAAATGGCGACTACGCTTTTCTATGGCGATGAGAAAATCAATCCTGCAGGATTCACCGGTTTAGGCGCTTATTTTTACAGTAAGACCAATCAGGAAGATATTTGGGCAGACCAAATCATTGATTGCGGCGGCACAGGTGATAATCTGACTTCTGTATGGTTTGTAGGCTTCGGAGAGCAGCAGGTATACGGCTTGTTCCCAGAAGGCGATACAGCAGGCTTTACTTATAAGTATTTGGGTGAACAAAAAGTAACAAATGATAAAGGCGAGGTATTCTTTGCTCATACTAGTAAATATAATTGGTCTATGGGCCTTGCAGTTAAAGATCCTCGTTATGTTGTGCGTTTGGCCAATGTTGATTTAAAAGATCCTGCTACTACTACAATCTTCGACAAATTGATCGAGGGTTATTATCAGATTGAAAATCCTGATAATGTCAATTTGCAGATCTTCTGCAATAAGCAGTTTGAGGCTTTTATGGCTAAGGCTGCACGTAATGACAAAAATACTATGCTGTCTATTGATACAGTTGAAGGAAAACCTGTTGTTAATTTCTGGGGCGTTCCGTTCCAGCGTTGCGCAGCTATTCTGAATACTGAATCTCAGCTTGTTTAAAAAGGAGGAATATAAAATGGCACGTATTGATGCTCAATTATTGCTGTCTGAGAATCAGGCCGTTACCGGCACAGACGCAAACAGCAGTGTTATTGATTTAGGAAGTACAGGCGGGTTTATGCATCCGCTGTACTTTGACGTAAAACTGACCACACCAATGACTTCCGGCAAGATTACTAAGGTTAAAGTACAATCTGCTGCAACTGAGGGGTTTGATAGTCCTGCTGATGAGGTTGAGGTAAGTGTACCTGATTCTCTGATTCAAACAAGGGCTTGTACTGTGGCACAATTCTTTTCTCCAATCAAATATGGTAATCGTTATATTAGATTGGTTTACACCGCTAGTGAGGCTGTGGGCGGCAAGGTCTTTGCTTATATGACTGACGGCATTCAGGTAACTTTATAATGGCTACTTACAAAGTAAAGCGTAATTGTTTTACTTTGGGTCGTATGTATAGACGTGATGATATTGTAACGCTTGCAGATAATATTAAGGTTCCTGAACATTTTGTGAAACTTAATAGACCAGCAGCAGTATCTTCCGGTAATGACGATCCGCGTTATCTCCAATATGAAGCAATGAACTTTAATGATTTAAAAGAATTGGCCAAAGAACAGGGAATAAAAACAAGTCAGAAATCCAGGGAAGCTATTATTAATGAATTAGTGGCACTGGCGCAAGATTAAATCAGCCGGGGGCATATGTCCCCGGCTTTCTTTATAACAGAGGTGAAATTATGGATAAGGTTGAGATTTGTAATATTGCACTTAATCATATAGGCGTAGCTACAATAGAACGACTTGACGAAGCCAGCGAACCGGCACGAGTATGCCGTCGCTGCTATGACTATGTTAGACAGGCCGTATTAAGGAAATTCCCCTGGACATTTGCTACAAGAAGTGTACAGTTAGCTGCTCTTCAAGATGTGCCTCCTAACTGGAAGTATGCATATCGTTATCCTGCTGATGCAGTATGCCTGAGAATGATGTATAATGAACATTTTTGTGGTCTGCCGAGGGATAACCAATATAAAATCGTTTCGGATAAACAGGGGAAAGCTATTTATACTAATATCGGCAATGCCTGGATTGAATACACTGTAGATGTTACTGACGCAGATTTGTATGATGCTCAATTTGTAGAAGCCTTTGGATGGAAGCTTGCTGCAGAAATTGCTTATGCGTTGACTGGCAAATTGGATTTAACGCAGATGTGTATCCAGGCTTATAACGCTTATTTTTCAGAAGCCAGTTCTACTGACGCTGATGAAGAACATTTGCTGGATCCGCACATTGACAGATTAGCGGCAGCAAGATTTACGGGGGCATAATTATGGCACTCTATCAATTAAAATCAAGTTTTGCCGGCGGTGAATTGTCACCGTCTATGTATGGACGTACTGATATTGCTAAATATGACAGCGGGGCTGCTGTTTTAAGAAATTTTTTCGTTCTGCGTTATGGTGGCGCTGCTAATAGACCAGGCTTTAAGTTCATAGCGCAGACTTATAATAATAAAAAGGCTGTGCTAATACCATTTATGTACAGCACAGATCAAAATTATATTGTTGAAATTACTGCTGGCAGATGCCAGTTTTATACAGATGGTGGTATTGTTGTTAAAGAAGATGGCACACCATATAGCATAGAAAACTTTTTTACTGATAAAGATTTAGAAGATGCTGCAAAAATAAAATATACACAGAGTGCTGACGTGCTTTTCATTGTTCATCCTGCACATGCACCAATGACACTTACAAGATATGGAAGTTTAGATTGGCGCTTTGAGGCAATGGATATTACAGGTGGACCTTTTGATGCTTCTAATTTTAATAGTGCTTATATCGTTACAAAAACGCAGCAATGGACTACTCCGGGAACATACACTGTTCATATTCCAGCAGGAATAGATTCTATAGAATATAAAATTGCTGGTGCAGGCGGTGGCGGTGGCGGAGGAAATCATATGAGCCATGGACCATATTTATATGGTGGTAATGGTGGTAGTGGCGAACTGCTCACAGGGAAAATGACTGTAACCAGCAATAGTGACTATCAAGTGATAGTTGGCGCCGGTGGTGCAGGCGGTGTTGGTGTAAAATATAGTGACAGTCAGACTAGCGGAAAATCAGGAGGCAATTCTTCATTTGGTAATATTTCTGCCAGAGGTGGAGGCGGCGGATACAGAGCTACTACACCATCTTACTCGAGTAGTGAAGGAGAATGGATTGGCGGTAGTGATGGTGCCAATGGTACTTCCTATGGTGCAGGCGGTGCAGGTGGTAATGGTACTAACTGGGGGGGCGGAACAGCAGGCAGCGGTGGTAATGGTTGGGTAGAAATTTTATATAGTGCGTCTATTGGTGATAACACAACAGTAAAAGCATCTGATGTATATGGTGATATAACTTTGACGGCTTCTGATGATATTTTTGCAAAAAGTGACGAAGGAAGCCTTTTTTCCCTAACTCACTTTTTAGAAACAGATTATAAAAAGGGGACACCAAGCAGTACGGGCGGAAATTTGCAGGTTAGTGTATTACCGAAATCCAATGTCTATGTAGAAAGTTTTGGTTTTTGGGATGGTAATTTTAGTTTGGAAAAATATGATCCTGTTTCTTTACAATGGGTAAATGTAAGAACACAGAGTGGGAACAGAAGCCAGAATTATAGCTTGACCGAGGAGAACACGTCTGAAAGTATTGCCAGTTACAGAGTTACTTCTACTGAATTTAATACAGGCGTTTGGAGTGGTGAAAATGAGAAGCAGAGAGGTTATATAACCATTCAAAGCATTGGCGGAGATTATACGGGCCATGTATTGATCACCGAATATGTTAGTCCTACAGTAGTGAAAGGGACTGTAAAAAAACAGTTAGCTTCTACAAACGAAACCCGCGATTTTGCTTTTGCTGCTTGGAATGGTGAAAAAGGGTATCCTTCTGCAACAGGCTTTTATGAAGACCGGTTAGTATTTGCGGGAAGTAAAGGATTTCCGCAGACATTCTGGACAAGTAAAACAGGAGACTATTATAACTTTGGAACAAGCATTCCATCTGCCGATGATGATGGAATTACGGCCACTTTAAACGGTGGACAAATGAATGGCATTAAGGCAATTATAGCTTTTGGTGAAATGCTGCTGTTAACAGCCGGCGGAGAATTTAAAGTAAGTGGCGGCGGCAAAGCCATTACAGGAAGCAATGTTTTAAGTCAACCACAGGAATATAGGGGTGTGTCAGATGTTAATCCTGTCACTATCGGCAGCAGGATTATTTATGTGCAGCACCAGGGCAATATCATACGTGACCTTGCTTACAGCTATGATGTTGATAAATATACCGGTGATGATTTAAATTTATTGGCTTCGCACTTGTTTGAAGGGCATAAAATAATATCTATGACCTATCAGCAGATACCTAACAGTATTGTTTGGTGTGTGCGTGATGATGGTTTGCTGTTAGGGCTTACCTACATAAAGGAACAGGATATCTACGCATGGCACCAGCATACCACGGCAGGCGGGAAGTTTGTTAGTGTATGTAATATCGGAGGGTCAACAGAAGATAAGTTATATGCAGTAATTGAGCGTGGCGGGCAGTATTATGTGGAAATAATGGAAAGCCGTGATAAAAGTACTAATGTAGAGGATCAGTTTTTCGTCGATAGTGGGATAACCTATGAAGGAGAGCCGACCGATGAAATATCAGGTCTTGAGCATTTAGAAGGGTATACTGTGGCTATATTGGCAGATGGAAATGTACTTCCTAAGCGAACTGTAGAAAACGGCAAGGTTCTTCTTGGAAATAAATATAAGAAGGTTCATGTAGGGCTGCCTATAGATGCGGAAATAAAAACACTGCCTATAGATTTTACAGCTCAAGATGGCACATATTTAAGTCGGAAGAAACGAATTGCTACAGTTACATTATTACTTAAAGATAGCCGTGGTGGATTGTTTGGAATGAAGGAGAATGAGTTAAATGAATTTAAATGGCGCAGTAATGAAGCCTATGGGGAACCGATTAGTTTGCAAACAGGCAAGTTTAAAGTAACGATCAAGTCTGCTACTTATGATGAAACTCAGCAGATAATAATTAAACAGCCTGACCCGCTGCCGATGACTGTATTATCTTTGATTCCGGAAATAGAAGGGTAAGGTGTATTATGGCAAAGTATGAATTTGTAAAGCCCACAAGGGCAGATGCTGAGTATATAGCGGCTAATCTTAAACCAGATAATTACAGTGAGCTATTTTGTGCTATTGGCCCTAACGCTCTTGATGATATTTTGGATGGATTGAAGCACAGTGATGAAATCGGCGGCCTGCATATCAACGGCGTACCCGCTGCTGTATATGGAGTGAGAAAAGCTTCGATAATGAGCGACGAGGGGCGCGTATGGCTGCTTATGACGAAGGAAACGGAGAACCATAAGGTATTTGTCGGAAGGCAGACTAAAAAGGCTGTAAGAGGGCTTTTAAAGAGATACGACAGGTTATATAACTGGGTAAATGTTGGAAATGATAATATAATGCGTTGGCTTAAATGGCTTGGCGCAGAAATACATGAACCAGCGCCACATGGAGTTTATAATCTGCCGCATCACTTTTTTGAGTTTAGAAAGGATGATGAATAATGGGCATAGCAGCAACAATAGGAGCCACTCTTTTGGGTGGCTTTATTTCGGGCAGAGCGCAGCAGCAGCAATATAACGCTGCCGCTCAACAGGCAGAGGTAAATGCTCAGATAGCGAATCAGAACGCAGATAAACTGCAGGCGCAGGCTGAAGAACAGTCTAAGTCAAATACTATCAACGAAGAAAACAAACGCCGTCGTATGAATGCTATGTTAAGCCAGCAGAGGGCTAATATAGGTGCTTCCGGTATAACAGCTTCAGGCAGTGCGGCAAACGCTTTAGCTGACAGTGCGTATAATATGGAAACAGAGCTTGCTATCGAACGCTATAACTCAAGGCAAGGCGTTGAGAATATTTTTCAGCAGTCTACTGACCTTGTTAATCAACGTGATATCTATAATCAAAATGCACGCAATTACCGTAAAGCCGGTAAGCGTGCACTTATGAATAATATGCTTATGAGTGGGTTATCCCTTGCAGGTAGTTTATACAGTCCTAAGAGCGCAGGAAAGCAAGGTGCTTCCTCTAGTTCTTCAACTCCTAGTGTAACAACAGGTGCTACATATCAATTCAACAGTAGTGGAACTGGCTATAGACAAGGCAATTACAGTTATTTCCCGATGAAGCCGAAAACTTACTTCTAAAGTGAGTTGATAAAGAGAGCATAGTTAAGTAATACGGACTGTACTTGCATTAGTACGAAATGTATTATATAATAAACAAAAAGAGATAGCTTGATATTGGCGTGTCAGCTCTCTCCTGAATAAGTTAAAACTTGAAGAAAAGGCCGACTACACCGTTAGTGGGTCTTTTGTCTTATATAAGTAAAATTATTTACTTTTAGACAAAATGATAGCAACGAGTGTACCAAAGGTTACCATCAAAGATAATGCTTCGTATACAGTCATGCTATCACCTCCCTTGACAGGGAGAGAATCCGACTATCAAACTATCTCGGACAACATTATAACACACCTTTAAGCGCTTAACAATTTGTTAAAGCGCTTTTTCTATACCCAAAAGGAGGCTAGAATATGGCAATCGACATTTTTCAAGTAGGTGCGCAGTTAGGAGCGCCGGCAAGTAAAGTATCTAATGTCCGCTATGATAACAGTGGGCAGCAGGCTGTTGCAAGAGAATCATCTCAGACTGGTAGAATTATTCAGGCCGGTGTTGAGCAGGTAAGAGAGCAGATCATAAGAACCGACGTTCTGCAAGCTAATAATGAGTATGTAAAACGTACTAACGATCTAAGAATGCAGTTGATGCAGAAAAAAGAAAAAGGTGCTCTTGACATTGTCGGTGAGTATGAAGCTGGTGAAAGAAAGATACGCAGCGAACTTATGGCTCAAAGTCCTCAAAGCGTAAAGTACGGCAAAGGTGCTATGTTATTTGATTACAGCACCCAGCAAACTGATAATGCTAATCGCAGAGTTTTGGGGCAATACAGAGCGCAGCAGTTTGAAGCTTGGCAGAATACTACTTTTGCTAATTCTATAAATAGTTCTGTTCAAAAGGCTGTTTTATCTCCTAATGACCCTGCAGTTATAGCCGATGTACAAAAAGAAATTGATTACGCCATAAATTCCAGATATGGAACATATGGAAGAGAAAGGCTTGATTTAGAGTATAGAAAATGGACTGGAGTATTAGGTCAGGCGTTGATAGACAGAAGTTATGCTAATGGCGATATAAATACGGCCGAAGCTTATGTTGAAAAATATGGTCCTTATATGGATCCGGGCGTAACGAGTGCCTATGCTAAAAATGTTTATGCTCGTAAACAAGAAGAACGGCTGTTTAACATGGGACAGAACCTTTATGCTACTTTTGGTGAGGATGAAGGCGCTGCACGTGATTATATCTTTGGCGATAATTTTTCTAATGAAATAGATACAAATGCAATTTTAAAAGCAGCCAATGGTGATATAGGTAAGAATTTTGGTGAAAATCAGTGTACTGTAGGCGTTAATCGTTGGTTGAAAGCAGGCGGGGCTAAAGAAGGAAATACGTGGGCACCAACCAATATGGAAGATGCAAAGAAAAATGGAGTGTTTTTTACCCAACAGAATCAGCTTCGAAATGGTGACATTGTTTATTGGGACTGGGAAGGTAATGATGACAGTGATCATGTTGGTATTTATGAAAAATCTACAGGGAAAGTTATTCAAGCTGGTTCGCACGGAACAGCGAAACTTGATTTAGATCATTATAAAGTTTTAGGGTTTGCTCATCCTATAAGTGCTGCTCCTACATTAGAAGATAAGCAGAAGGCCTGGAACAATTATGTGCAACAGGTAAATATTAATAAATCCATTAAAGCTAATCAGCAAAATATGATCATAAAAAATATAGAACAAAGATTATGGGACAATTTTAAAACAGGTATTATTGATTCGCAGGATATGAGAAATATGGTTTTTAGTGCTTCTGGTGGAGATGCAGACGTAGAACGGACGCTATTAAAATTCGGTGATGATTTAATAGGCATTCAGACAAAAGCTGCCGCTGCGGTATCTAATAGTGGCATTTATAAATCAATCAAGGATGCAATTACGAATAGCACTGTAACACCAGCCGAAGCAGTATCATTAATCAACCAAAACGCAACAGTCTTGGGTGAAGCAGATAGAAGCAGGTTATTGGCTTTTGCTAGAAATCAAGATCCAAGAAATAAGGATATTGATAAACAGTTAGCTACTATGATCAATGAAGCACTTTCTGATCCAGTGGAAAGAGGAGAAGCTCAAATTTACTTGGATAATGCAATAGAAGATAAAACTGATCCTCAGAAAAGATACGACGCTGGATATGGTGTATTGTATGGAACAAAGGATAAACCGGGAATTTTGCAGAATAAAGCTATTTTTAAAAATTATAATAGCAAACAGCGTGAATGGGGTTCGTTAAAGAGCAGTCTATCTCCTAAGATTTATCCTTATATAGATGCTTATCAGATACAGAACGGCAATAATATTGATTTGGGACAGGCAAAAACAATCTTTGAATCCATAAACCCGAATGATAAATATCAGATTTCAGCGCTTCAATATGCTACGGTTTATAATAGTCCGATGGATATTCAAGAACTCAATAAGCAAATTGCGGCTATGGCAGTTCGTGATGGTGTAGATGCTGCACCGCATTTGCTGGATATTCCGCAGCAGAGTAATACGGCAGTACAGCAAAATGAAAGTACTCCATGGTTCAGTGATTGGGGCGCCAGTGAGCGTACTGGTTTGGCGGCAATGAATTTCAGTGATGCTATTGAATCTATCAAACAACGTCACTTAGCGGCATTAAGAGGAGAAATTAACGAGGAGTGGTAATATGGCAAGGTCTGTATTGTACGATGTAGCAGCGGCAGGAAAGTTTATACCAGACGATTTAAAGACTAAAGCATTACAAGGAGCTAATGCAAATAATATATCGCTTCAAATGGCAGCTCGTAATCCTGATTATTATTTACCTAAAAACTTTGATTATGACTGGAATAAATATGAGAAGATCGCACCAAGAACAGCAGAGGCGTTAAAAGACCCTGTGCTTATGAGCATTGCCGGTACTAAAGCTGCAGAATTTTGGGGCGAGCAAGAAAATAACTGGAAAAGTATTACAGCGCTGAAAAATGGTTTTAAGAATGTTGCTCGCAGCGGTTATGGTGCAGTTGCACTGCTTGCTGATTTGGGTGCAGATAAAAAAGATGTTGACTTGACAACGGAATCCAAGGTTTTTAGCGCAGATACAATAGGACGGCTTTTGTATGCTGTCGGTGGAGATAAGCTAAAAACTATTGGTACTGAAGCTAAACGCATTGGTGGCAGTGAAATATTTAAGCCAGAAGAAGTAAAGGCTGAAACTGCGGCAGGCCAGTTTTATTATGACTTACTGCAGAATGCACCACAATTAGCGGCACAGGTCGGCGTTGCAATCAGTACTGGCGGCTGGAGTGCTGCTGCCTTTATGGGCAGTCAGATTGCAGGCGGACAATATTTAGACCTTACTGAAGCTGGGGTATCTAATGACAGGGCCAGAGCTGCGGCGTCGTTAAACGCTGTTGCACAGTCTGCTCTTGAAAAAGTGGGCTTGGGCAAAGTCATGGGAGCAGGAGCAAGAGCCGCTAAAATTGCAACTATGGGCGGTAAAGCAAAAGAAGTTTTAAAAACTGCGTTGACAGAAGGCATTACTGAATGGATTCAGGAATACCCGGATGCTGCTGCTGAAATATGGGCTAAAAATGCGAATCTTTCCACTCAAGAGCAAATACTTAAATTTTATCAGGAATTTGGAGAAATCACTAAAAGAGGCGCTTATTCCGGTGCTATTGGTGCGGTGTTTGGTGGTCTTGGAGGTTCGGTAAGCATTGCCGTAGACCGTAATGCAAATAGAGTTATGCAGGAGCAGGCTGTACGTACTGCGGAAACGATGAAAAACAGTAAGGACGTAGATATTACCGCCAGCAAACTAGTACTGAACCAAACGACAGAAGAAAAGGCTTATGTAGATGCTGAAACCCTTTTTACATATGCGCAGGCAAATCCTAACCTGGATGTAAAAGATACCTTTGGTATAGAGGTTTCTGAACTGCAGGCTGCTGCTGTTCGTGGTGAGGATATTGAAATGCCAATGGGTACGTATTGTGCGGCAGAGGCTCAAAATCCTGGCTTTTTCCAGGCTGTAAGCAATAACGTAGCTTTTGAACAGGGCGGTTATACAGAAGAACGCGCCAGAAATAAAAAAGCTCTCCAAAGCGCTTATAAAAAAGCGTTGGAGAACGACGAGGAATTTAGAACTGCAGTTGATACTTTTAGAAATGAATTGACCGAAGCGGGACTAAATCAAAAGGAAACAGGTGACGTCCTGGCTATTTTAACCAGCCGTGCTATGATTGCTAATCCTGATGACCCTATGCAGTATTTCAGAGATAACCCTTTAAGCTTCAAACGAGTTGTCAGCACTCCTAATGGCCGGTATATGCAAACTAAAAGTGCTAACGAAAAATTGCTTGAGGATGAAAATAACTTTTCTGGTATCGTAGATGAATATAAAGCCGGTACGTTGAACGAAACGAAACCATATAAGGTAATGACTACGCCGCTTGCGATAAACCTTGCAGGCGGTAAAATTTTGCCTGTAACTATTGACGGTGGCAGGATCAACCATATTTTTGAAAAACACTTTGATGGTATGACACCGGACCTTTTGAAACAATTACCACGGGCATTTGCTGATCCTATAATGGTATTAGATTCTTATTCAGGGCGGAAGGTGGTAGTGCTGGATTTGAAAGATGCGCAAGGCTCTACTATCATTGTTCCACTTGATCTTGATGTAAGCCGTGACCGTTATAAAGTAAATGCCATTAACAGCGCTTATGGTAAAGGCGGTGCTAATGGCACAAATTATAATTGGTTTATTGAGCATAATATCAAAAAAGGCAGAGTTGCATATGTAAACAAAGAAAAAACCGCCAAGTGGTTACAGTCTGATAGCAGCGATTCCGCTATCAAAGGCACCGACCTTGACGGTTTTCTTAATAATAGTATACCAGATGAAAATGCACTTCGCAAGAGACGAGAAGAAATGCAGGGATACTACCAGGCCGAAGGGAAAACTAAAGGCGCTATCACCTGGGACGAAGAAGGCAAAGCAATTATCAGCCTGTTTGAAGGTGCTGATATGAGCACTGTTATTCATGAAGCTGTCGGACATTACTTTATTGAGAATCTCATGCGTGAAGGGGCTCTCCCTAATGCTACAGAGCAGATGAAAAAAGACCGTCAGACTATGCTTGATTATGCAGGTGTAACTAAAGACTGGGATAGCTTGTCGCAGGAAGAAAAAACAGCAGCACATGAACGCTGGGCAGAGGCCGCAGAAACTTATATGCTTGAAGGCAAGGCGCCCTCAAAAGAGCTGCAGCCGGTATTTAACAGGTTCAAAAAATGGCTGCTTGCTGTTTATAACGCCGTTTTTTCGGATAAGCGCAGTAAAAATGCTGTTCCAATCAACGATGAAGTAAGGCAGGTTTTTGACAGGATGCTGGCAAGTGAAGAGCAAATATCAGAAATGGAGCGTATTGACGGTTATTTTTCTGCTTTGCCAGATGTTGTGTTAGATGCACTTTCAGAACCACGTAAGCAAATGCTGCGTAATTTTGCTGCTAAAGCTCACAATAAGGCAGTACAGTTATTAACAAAAGAAAGCCTTGTTAATTTCAATCAGGAGCGTAAAGACCGAATTCAAAAATATCGTGAAGATGTAGAACCGCAGGTCAAAGAAGCGATTGCAAAACAGCCGTTATATATGGCTTCGGAGCAGATACTTGATATTGCATCTGATTTAAAAACGGCTAAGGGCATAGCTAACAGATATTTAGAAGGTAATTTTGATGAAAGTAAAATGGCAACTTTTGATATGATCGCTGAAGCTAATGGTTTTACTTCCGGTGACGAGCTGGCTAAAACGATTATATCAGAACCATCTTTTAATGGTGCGGTTAACAGACATATTGATGAAATGGTGCAAGACGCCTTCCCTGATATTTACAAAGAGAGAGGGCTTGCTGAAGAAGCTGCACGTGATGCTATGTATAATGACGAGAGCGGTCTTTTGATAAATACAGAAGCACAGCTTATTGAGGATAAAGCACAAGGCTTGTTAAAGGGTCAGCGTGATGCTGAAACTCTTAGAAAACTTGCTGTTGCACGCAGGCAAACGGCTAAAATACAGGCACAGATGGACCTGCAGAACAGAGTGAAATTAAAGGAGGCTTTGAATACCCAAAAGTATATTACTGCCGAACGAAACGCTGCGGCTAAAGCTGCTGTGGCATTGGAAAATGATGATTATTCTGCGGCGGTCCGATATAAAAACGTCCAGGCGTTTAATCATGCTTGTGTAGTTGAAAGCGTAAGACTGCGTAATCAGTATGCTAAGTGGCAGAATTATTTCAGGAAGCAGGCTAAAGCTAAAAGGGAAACGTGGGGTAATGAAAGAAACTTTATTCAAGCAGCAGCAATTATGGAAAGGTTCGGTTATAAGCGTAAAGATTATTCTGATTTTGAAAAGACAGAAACTTTATCAGACTATCTGAATGATATGGATGATCTTTATGACAATGTTGCAGTTGCTGATTGGATAATGGATGAGGATGTTAGCATTACAAATCCTCGTGAACGTATGACGGCAAGTCAGCTTGAAGATGTAGTAAACGCGCTTAAAAATATCAAAGCGATCGCTAAACAGGAAATGAGTATCAATGCTTTACAGAAAGGTGCTACCTATGCTGAATTTAAAGCTGAAGCACAGGAAACACTTAATAAGCTGAAAACTATCTGGAAACCGCAGGTTGGCGTTGCACAGCAGCCTACAGTAATGGAGAAGCTAAAAGCATCTTTGCGCAGTACGGACAATCTTTTTGAAATGATGGACGACTGGCAGTATGGATTTTTCAGCAAACATTTTGGCGCAGCTATTCGAGAAGCAGCCGATAATGAAACAAGAAAAGTTTTAGAATATGAGGAAAAAACAGCGCAGGCTTACAGGGAATGGCTGCCGGATAAAGCTGCAGAAAAGGCGGCCGATTATCAGGAAAAATATGATGAGCTAGGTACTTCTGTAGATAAGCACGTTTTAGTAAAAATGCTTATGAATTTAGGAAACGAGAGCAGTGCCAGAGTATTGTGCAGCACTAGACCGGTAGGCTTTGAAAGTTCTGCCTTGTGGGTAGATGGCGATATCGTACAGACTAAAATCAATTTACTTGACTTCTTAGGGCGTAATCTTACTGAAGCGGATATAAAATATGCACAGGCTAAGATAGATATTGCAGATATGTACTGGTCTGAAATGGAAGCTCTTGAAACTCGTTGGACAGGTTTTAGTCCTAAGAAAGTAGAAGCGTCGCCTGTAGAGCTGACGTTATCAGACGGCAAGACTGTTGTTATGCGTGGCGGTTATTTCCCGCTGATGCGTGACGGTGATACTGGTTCTAAACACGCTGGGCAAGAAGTTATTTCTGATACTGACCCCAGACAAGGACGCAATATTAGAACAATGAGCACTAGACGAGGTCATTTAAAAGAACGTGTTAAGGCTAAATATCCTGTTAATCTAAAACGTGGAGCAGAGTTTAATGTTGCTATGGATGCGATACATGATCTGTGCTTCCGTGAGGTTATGGGCGATTTCCGCAAAATTATGAACGATCAGGAAATGTATACTCTGATTAAAGAAAAATTAGGCCTGGCCGATTTCTCCGCCTTTAAAGAATATCTTGAACGTGCGGCAAATCCTCAAGGTACTAACAGCGGTTCTGTTGGTGAAAGCTGGATGGGCAGTGTTGCTAATTGGCTTAGGGCTCGTACTGTAAATGCTGCTATTATGCTTAACCTTAAAACTGCCGTTCAGAACTTGGGTAATCCCTTGCTTTATGGTAATGCTGTAGATGGTTTTGGATATAGTGATGTCGTTGCCGCTGTGAGTAATTACAGTATGAATATGCAACTTGCAGAGGGATATAAATCGGCTAAGGAATTTGTTTACAGCAAAGCCCCTTGGATGAAAGAAAGGTCTGTGCTTCCTGATATTTCCCTGCGGGATATGAAAGAAATGGAAAGCCTGAATCCTATAGAAAAGAAAGCTGTTGAATTTGGCACAAGATTGCTGGTCGCTACTGATAATCTTTCTGCTATTCCGGTATGGATGCAGGCGTATGGCAAAAAAATAAGGGCTGGTGCAGGCGAAGCAGAAGCTGTGGACTTTGCCAATACGGTTATTAGACGTACACTTGGCAGCAGCAGAGTTACGGAGGTTGCACCGCTTTTGCGTGGCGGACCTATGCTTAAACTGTTTACTACCTTCCAAGGTTTCTTCAATACACAATATAATCAGTGGGCCAGAGAGTATAATATCTTCTTAAAAGAAAAAGACATAATGCGTCTTACTTCGTTTGTGGGAGCTAAGTTTGTAATGTTTGCTTTTATAAACTTGATGTTGTCGGGCGAAGATCCATTTGAAGAAGATAAGGATGAATATCAAAAGATATCAAAAGAACTGCTTACTTACCCTATGAGTTTAGCCGGACCGGTTGGACAGGTTGGTAATGCTATCTGGAGCAGGGCTTTAGGAATGCAGACTTACGGGTATAGAATGACTGCGGTACAAGGCACGATAGAGCAAATGGAACGTGCCGCCGGTAAGGTGCAAAAGGTTTACCAGGGCAAAGCAGATTATGACGAATTGGTTGAGCCTACTGCAACATTTGTTGGAACAGCATTAGGCGTGCCTGCACAGTTAAACAAATTATTCTTTAACGGATATGATATCTTGTTCAATGATATGGAGCCGGAAGTTGGCGACATCTTTAGACGTCGACCAAAAAAAGAACGCTAAAAGAAAATACCCCCCCTCAAATTTGAGGGGGGTATTTTATCAGAATCCATTATTGTATCTATAAATTGCGTCATTTGCTTCACGGATAGCCGCAGCTTGTGCTTCTTGAATACGCTGGATATCATTGTTACAGTTTTCTACATATTTTCTTGCTTCTTCGACATAAAGTTCAACTTCATATTTACTCGGGTTGTAAGGTAAATATGAATTGAATTCTGGATACATTGACAAACTTAAATTAGATCCACCAAAAACATATGCAAACGCTATACTTGAACACCATAAAATAGAAATTATTGAAATTATTAGAATCCTTTTAAGCATTATCGTATCCCCCAATTTTGATTAATTAAGTGTGAAACTTGCGATTTTTAACATTTGAGTTTTAAATATTTTGTGGCTACCCAACCCAATTTTCCATTTTCTAGTATGACTCTACACCAATTATAATTATCAAAATTTACATTATATGAATCTTTTGAGGTATCTGGTTTCAGCATATCACCTTTATTTAATGTTGTTAATATTTCTCCATTTATACTAGGCGTTCTTCTCAAATGCAACTCATTTGTAATAACTTCATACATAGCCCCTTTAGAATTATATAGTTTTTTATTACTATCTAATGTTCGACCGAAAATTGTGTATTCTTTTTCTATATCAAAGAAATTAGGATCACTCAATTCTTTATGTAATGGCTTTATGGAAGGATCTGTTTTTTGTGTGTTACCAGCAACAGAATATATTAATGGTTTGTTTGAAGGGATTTTTATAGGATTGTTATTAATGTCACTTAAATTTTTTTCTTTTAATGTTTTGACTAAAGCATTAAATTTTAACTGCTGATCTGGTGTCAATTCTCCATAAAAATCTTTAATATAGTCTAGTGCTTTTCCTGGATTGTATGGAAGAAAAGAAATTACGATAGGATCTTTTAAATATTCATTTGTTGCAGGAGCATATTTTATTTTTGGAGATGGAGGAGTGATGAAATAGAATATAATAAATATAAAGATAACGAATGTAATGACTAAAATAAATTTCTTTGGTGGCACATTAACTATTGACTTTTTTCTCGTTTGTTCGTTAATAGTGTTATTTGATGGTTGATGTATTTCTGAATTTTTATAGATATTGTCATAATTAGATCGTTTTTGGAAATCAGATAAAATTTCGTATGCTTCATTTATTTCTGCCATTTTATTTTTAGCAAAGTCTTTATCAAGTTTTGTAGTGTCTGGATGATATTTTTTTGCTAATGTGGCATATGCTTTTTTTATTATTTCTTGAGAAGCATTAGGATGCACTTCTAATAATTCATAATAATCTTTCATGCATCATTCCTCCGCAATTCGGTATTTTTCACAATTATATCACAGTTATAAGTTATTGAAAATAACGCTTGACTTTATGCAAGGCATAAAATATAATAAATGCAAGGCATAAAGTGAGGTGAAGATAGTGAGCCCTAGAACGGGAAGACCAAGACTAAATGATCCAAATTCCAAAAATCTTACAATTAGAATTAGCAATGAATTAAGTGAGAAATTAGATAAGTATTGTAGAAAAAATAAGGTTACTAAAGGTGAGACGGTAAGGAAAGGAATTGAAAAAGTCTTGGCAGAAAAAGAAAAATAGATAGATGCCGCCGTGGAAAGCATAGCATCTACCTATTTTGCACCAACCACAAGAGTTGATAAATTTATTATATCATACTCCTGTGGGAATGAATAGGAGCAATGATATATGAATAACATTAAAAGTTTAACTTTAGACAGTCGTGAAGTTGCTAAAATGCTTGAAAAGAGGCATAGTAATTTATTAAGAGATATTGAAACGTACATAGGGTATTTGAGGCAAAACTCAAAATTGAGTTCTGATGATTTTTTCAAAGAAACATCATATAAAGCAGGTAGTGGCAGATTTTATAAAACCTATAAAATTTCTAAAAATGGTTGTGAGTTTTTAGCTCATAAGCAGACTGGAGAAAAAGGTGCAATATTTACCGCATCTTATATCAACCGTTTTCACGAAATGGAAGCACAGCTAAGCAAAAAGCCTTTGCAGCAAACACTTATTGAGGAAGCTTATAAGCCTACGGTAAAATATTGGAAAGGCGTACCGGTGTTAACTAAGTTAGATGTAGCTATGATTTTAAATGTTGATGCGTCGTCGATTCAAAATTATATTCGTAGACCGTGGTTTATGACAGAGAATGTAGATTTTTACTTCTTGCGTGGACATGACTTATTCGAGTACCGCAGAGAGAATAAAATCAAGTCTACAATCGCTGCCTTAATAGTACTTACCGAAAGTGGAGTTAGAAAGATATACGAAGCGAGAAATCAAAAATTTACACCTGCTGAATTGTTCCCGGTGAAATCGTCGTGTGAGCCACAAAGACCTATGCTTGTTAATGCGCCTATGAATATAGAGCTGCAGAAGAAGATAAAGGATTTAGAAGGCAAGCTGATTGCTTTGCATGAAGTATTAAATTTATATAACCGTTGTAATACTTCTGAAAAATCTCGTTGTTTTGCGAATACTCTTAATGAGCTGGGGTTACAGATATTCAGTAATATTCGTGCAATTAGCGATGTAAAATTAACTTCATATGATAATTATGAAATTGGCTTCCGTTTGGGAAATATGATGACTAGATAAAATGGGAGGCATATTTTTATGAAAAATGAACTGAAGATTTTTGAAAACAAAGCTTTTGGTAAAGTTAGAGTAATTGAAAAAAATAATGAACCGTGGTTTGTAGGCAAAGATGTTGCGGGGATTCTTGGATATAGCGATTTAAACAAAGCCATTTCAATGCATGTTGATGAAGAAGATAAAAAACTCAACGACAAAACGTCGTCGAGTTTTGGGCAACGTGGGGCTACACTTATTAACGAAAGCGGATTATACTCATTGATTCTATCTAGTAAACTACCTGCCACAAAACAATTCAAACGCTGGGTAACAAGCGAAATACTTCCTACGATTCGCAAAACTGGATCGTATTCTGTAAATCAGGATATGAAGGCCAAAGAAGTAGAAGCTCGATTAAATAACAGCCGTGCAAGAGTTGCATCGACATTCCTTAAAGTTGCTCAAATGACTGATCTGCTAGAATATAAACATATCTGCCAGCAGAAAGCAGCAGAGGTTTTGAGCGGCGTACCATTACTACCGATGCAGTCTATAAACGAAAATACTTTATCTGCTGATGAGGTTGGCAGAGAACTTGGAATCAGTGGTAATATGGTTGGCAGGATTGCGAACCAGCATAATTTAAAAACTGCTGAATATGGTAAATATTTTTATGACAAATCACGTCATTGTCAAAAACAGGTAGAAACATTTAGATATTATAGGAAGGTAATTCCAGTAATCCAAAGTATTATTGATAATAAAAAAGTAGGAGCGTAATATAAAATAAGAAACACCCGCCGTCCGTGGAAAGATAAGCGAGTGTTTCAACCACCAGCCGAAGCTGATAACAATAGTATAGCAGTTTTCGGCTGGTATATCAAGGAGGATATACCATGAACGGAAACAGGTCGTCGTGTCCTGACGAAGAAAAAAGGGCATTGGAGAAATTTGTCGAAGTTGTAAGAAGCACATCTCAAGAAGAATTTGCAAGAAAATATATAAATGAAGATAGTGATAAAATGACAGAGACAAAAAGCGAGATCTCCACCGCTGATAGAAAAGAAGTAAAAGAACAAATCAAAGGCGGTGTAAATAATGAATAAAGTGCGGGAATCATTTAGGGAGCTGTTGAACAAATTGTCTCCGGCGCAGCTTGAAGAAGTAGCAGCCATAGCATATGAGATAAAGAAAGAACGTGAATCGTCGTCGAAGGTAGTTCGATTTATGGATAAGTCCAGCCGGCGTTGTTATGATCAGGGGTATAAGCTTGGTCTGATGTTAGGAAATAAATTTTAAAAAGTTTCCGACAAAATGCCCTTTAACAAGAGTTAAAATAGTAATGTAAGGTTATTGGATATGAGAGCAGAGGCGATGTAAAAAAATTAAAAATGTATCCGACAAAACCACTATAAAAATGAGTTAAAATAGTATCATAAAGTTAGTTAGAACTTAATAGAAAGCGCTTACTTCGGTAGGCGCTTTTTTATTTGGAAGGAGAGGCTTATGGAAAATTTAGTGCAAATCATTGACAGGCAGGTAGTTGTTTCTAGTCGGCAGGTGGCGGAGCATTTTGGGAAACGTCATTCTGATGTAATAAAGCTGTTGAAAAACATATCTTGGATTTGCAGGCAACCGGCGTAAAAGTTCGTTGGTTTGATGAACACCAGTACATAGAACAGGAGTGAAATTATGGATAAAGAGGCTATCATACAAGACCAAATAAATTTACTGTTGGATGAGCAGAAGAAGGCTGCATCTTTGGACGAGAAGTTAAAGATAGCATCAACTATAGCCAGTATGCTAAATGCTACTGTGGTTAAAGATGCTCCGGCCTCAGCAAAAATATAGGGGGGTGAGCATATGACTGTACAGAATACGACAGTTAAAGATATTTATGTTGGTAATGGAGCGACAACGAAATTCCCAATAACATTTCAGATGACGGATCATCCTGAATATATAAAAGTATATATTACAGGTGATGATAGCGTTGCCGTAGAAACGGAGAATTTTTCTGTTGATCTTGGAGCTAAAACAGTTACTTATCCAGCTAATGGCGATCCGCTGCCTGATGGTCATAAAATAACTATTTATCGTGAGCTGCCATTGTATCAGCTAATGAACCTGGTTAACCAAGGCCCGTTTTTTGCAGAGAATATTGAATTGTCTTTTGACGATCTAACTTTTATATGTCAGCAATTAAATGAAAAATTGAATAGGACATTATCTGCTGGTATTGATGTAAGTAATTTTAATAATACTTTTCCGGTAAAGGCTGGAATGAGTTTTAGAATCAATGATGCTGGTGATGGGCTTGTGCTGACGGAGGACCCTGCTAGGGTGTTACCTTTAGCTAAAGATGTATTAGAGCAAACGAAACAGGTCAAAGAGAGCGCCGTTAACGAAACAACAAATGTTAAAAATACTGCAATCGAAGAGCTGACCGCTATAAAAAATGCTGCGGTAAATGAGACTACGGAAATAAAGGATGAAGCTGTCGCTGCTAAAAATACCGCTGTTGAAGCTGCGACTACTGCGGCAGAAGATGCTGTTAATAACGTTCAAACATTACTTGATGAAAAAGTGGCTGCCGCAGAAAACGCAAAAAGTGCAGCTGTTTCTTCTGCTGAATCAGCATTAGCAAGTAAAAATGCTGCGGCTGCATCACAGTCGTCTGCTGCTGCCAGTGCAGAAACAGCCCAGGCTTCGGCAGAATCAGCTTCTAGCAGTGCTAATGCAGCATTAGCAAGTAAAAATGCAGCATTAACAAGTGAGAATAATGCGAAAGCTAGTGAAACCAAATCTGCAAAAAGTGAAGAAAATGCTAAGGCTGCTGAAACTGCTGCAGAAAATAGTAAAAAAAGTGCTTCAGATTCCGCTAGTGCGGCTTCTAGTAGTGCTGAATCTGCATTAGAATCTAAAACGTTAGCTGCAGCATCAGCAAATTCAGCTTCTGCGAGTAAGACAAGTGCAGAAAGCAGTGCTAAATCAGCAGCATCTTCAGCAACTACAGCTACAGAGCAGGCAGACAGAGCGCAGGGTATTGCTGATAGCTTAGAAGGTTTAGCTGGTATTACTGGTATAGCGACAACAGAGGAAGCTATTGCCGGTGAATCTGATACTAAAGCAATGACGCCATTAAAGACTAAAGAGGCTATTAATGAACAAACACAGAACAAGGCTGATTTAGTTGATGGAAAAGTTCCTAAGGATCAGTTGCCTAGCAGTGTTTATATCCCTGCAAACAGTAATCTAGATTTGTATTTGGAAACAGGAAATTACTACAGTCCTACTGACTTAGAGGCTGCTACTATTCTAAATGCGCCACTAAAAACGAGTTTTTTTCTTTATGTTGATCAAGCTACTGAATTAAACTCAAATCAGGTTATTATCCACTATCCATTTAACGGTAGAGTATTTGTAAGATTATATTATGCAGGAGCGTGGAGCGAGTGGTCAGAACTTGGAGGTGCTAATATAGGAGATATATTTTATCGTCCATTCCTTATGCCTGGATACGTAAAGGCAAACGGTGCCACTGTTATTCGCACCGATTATCCTAACCTGGTTACTTATGCTAATAATAATAATTTATGGACAAGTGACCCTGATATTGAACCATGGAAATTTGGTGTTGGAGATGGAAATACAACGATGATATTACCAAATTATTTAAATCGTGTATTGCAGGGCGGTGATTCGCCAGCGGTGCTTGCAGCAGGACTGCCAAATATTCAGGGCACGCTAACAGGCTTGGCATATAGAAACAATTATTATGGTGTTGGAACAGGTGTGTTTAGCACTTCGCGCAGTGGCGGGCAAAGTGCATTAACATTAGATGGGGTGGCTAATGATCTGATAAACTTTAATGCCACAAACAGCAATTCAATCTACGGTGCAAGTAATACAGTGCAACCGCCAGCTATTGTACTTATACCGCAAATTAAATATTAAGAGGTGCAAACATGGAAACTAAAACAGTATACAAATATGACTGGAACGGTTATTACATCGGTATTTTAATTTTAGACGATACAGATAAAAGCCCGTCGGGACGTTATAATATTCCTGCAGATTGTACAAATGTAGAACCACCAGAATCAAAGGATGGTTATAAAATTAAATGGAATGGTGATAAGTGGGAATATGAAGAAATACCAAAAGATAAAGAACCTGAGCCACCAACTTTTGACGAATTGAAGGTGGCGAAGCTGGCAGAGGTTGACGCATGGACAGCAGATAAAATTACTGGCGGGTTTACTTCTCGATGCACTGGTAGCCATGTGAGGTATGATAGCGACAGAGATACACAAAACACAGTTTCTAGCGATCTCAACACAATCTATCTTTCGCCTGAAAAATTTAATGAAAATTTCCCCAATGGATACCCAATGAGAGGATATCCAGAAAATGCAAATATTAAGCAGGTATATTTTTTAACAAAAGAACAGTTATTGCAGTGGAATGTTGATCTAGGACTTCACAGAGGCACTTGTAAACAGAATGGTTGGATAAAACAGGCTGAAGTAAATGCAGCCCAGAGTAAAGAAGAACTGGACGCTATTATATTAGATTAGGCGGTGCATTGATATGGCAGAAGGAGATACTAAAAGAATTTTTGAACGATTAGACCAAATGGGTCAGGAGATAACTAGGCTCGTTGTCTTGGGTGAGGCGAAAAATAGACAATGTGATCAGCAAGAAAAAACAATTGCCGATCACGAGGAGCGTATAACAAACTTAGAATGTCAAAGCGGTTGCATACGCGGAAACGTAAGTTTATTGGCTTGGTTGGCGACATTAGCGGTAGCTGTTTATGGTGTAGTTATAAAGTGAATGATCAAAGGGATAAGTGATATTTATGTTTGAGAAAATAAAAAACTTAATAGTGAGTGCCAGAAATAAAGTAGCCTCAATGTCGCCCAAAATAATGGCTGTCATTGTAGGCTATTTTATTGCAGTCGTTTTACTGATACTGACCTATTACGCTGCATGGATGTATATGTGGTTATGGCTAGATAAGATTATTATGTCTGACCTGCTGGCGTTGATACGTGAGATCACAGGTCCGGCTATGGTTGCATTTGTGACTTTCATAGCTACGAGTTTAGTAGATAAAAACGGGGACGGTGTCCCTGATCCATTTGAAAAGGAGGCAGAGAATAATGGGGACAGTAACAAAAAGAATCACTTTAGATGAGCTACGGCAGTTAGCAGCAAGGGCTAGAGGTAATATTGATAAGATCTATCTACATTGGTCAGCTGGTTATTATCACCAATTTTTTAGTGACTATCACCTAAACATTGACAGCGACGGCGCTGTTATGGCGACAACCGATGATTTAACTGAATATAAGGCTCATACATGGCGGCGCAATTCTAGAGCTATTGGTATTGCTTTAGCGTGCTGTGTAGATGCTGTAGCCTATGCTGATGGGCATATCGACTTTGGCAACGTGCCACCGACAGAGTTACAGATAGATAGTATGGCGAAAGTTGTAGCTGTACTGTGTGAGGAACTTGAATTGGACATTAATGCCGATATCGTAATGACACATGCAGAAGCAGCAGACTTAGACGACTATGGCCCGGCAACTACTTTTGAACGCTGGGACTTGTGGAAATTGCCAGATGTGCCAGGCGACGGAGAACTGAAACCAGGCGGTGATGTTATTCGCGGGAAGGCTATCTGGTGGCATCATAATTGGTAAAGATTGTATAAGGAGGTGACTAATATGGAAAAACAGCGTATTTTGATTTGGGCTGGTATTGCTCTTGTGATTCTGGTAGGGTGCATTACTTATTACAATCTGTAAGATAAAAGCTAGCCACAGAATTAGCCTGTGCGTTGTTTTATCTCTAAAACACTAGGAAATATAAGTGGGAGTATAGAAAACGGCGCACAGGTTGATTATATTGAAAATAGAACTATCTTAATGATAATGAAATAGAATTTAATTTGAAAGAAGGGCAGAAAGTGAATGAAGAAAAACAAATCAGGTATAGCAAGTATCTTGTTATTAGTTTTGCCCTTATTGCTGTGCTTATCATTTTCTTTAAATTGTTTTGCGGAGGAACTTCCGGAAACAATAACGATGTCCAGGGAACAGTTCATAGAGTTATGGGAGATAACCGAAAGATCGGAAAGTCGATTGATCAAGCTGTCGAACATATTGGAACTGCAGAAAAAGAAATCGAACGAGCTGATGGAGCTAACCGAAGAGCAGCATTTATCCTATCAGAAGGCAGAGAGCGAGCTAACGAAGGGGAAAGAATTGTTACAGAACTCCAACAAGACAATAGCAGAGCAAAACAAATCCTTAGAGATATTGAGCTCTCAAATAAAAAAGGAAAAGTCCAGAAGTGAATTAAAGCAGAAACAGAAGGCCTTTTGGGGATTTGCAGGAGGGGTATTAGTAGGAGCGATAGCAGCGAGCAGGTGATTATATGGATACTTGCCGTTTGCAGGCAAGAGATTGGCTTTCGCAGTCCACACGAAAGGAATTTGAAGCCAATCATTTCAGAAGCCAAACTAACGCCGCGGCAAATAGAAATTATAGAACTCAAGTTTATTCACGATCTTAAAAACTATCAAATAGCGATGAAAATAGATACGTCAGTGCAAACGGTCGAAAGAGATCTGCAGCAGGCGTATAATTCAGTTAAGAGAGCATTAAAGGCAGTCACATAATAGTTGTGGCTGCCTTATTTTTTATGTTCATATTAGGGAATTATGAGGGAATGTTTACGGATTATAAGAGCTGATTTAGGCGACAATATAAGTAAGAAACGGAGGCGATAACAATGTATGTAAATCCTTATGCTCCTGTTAATCCAGCAATGATGGGAGTAACTCAGCAACGTTTAAATAATTATCAAGCTCAAATGCCGCAGGTGCCGGCGTATCAACAACAGCAGTTTGTTCCACAACCGCCTATGCCCCTGATGATGAAAGGGCGTACAGTTGCAAGTTTAGATGAAGTAAAGGCTGCCCAAATTGATTTAGATGGAAGCCTGACATATTTCCCTTGTCCGGCCGATAATTGTATTTACGCAAAAGCTATTGATATGAATGGTATGCCGGTTATCCAAACTTATAAACTTTCGTTTGAAAAAGAGGCTATACCTAAACGTTATGCCGATGCAGAAGTAGTAGAGGCCCTGCAGCAAAAAGTAAGCTCATTAGAGCGTTATATGAATATGAAAGGGGAGAATATAAATGCAAATGAATCCGTTCACAATGATGCAAATATTCAATCAGCTTCGCAGCAACCCAAACCCGATGGAAGCAATGCAGAAAATGCTGGGGAACAATCCCCTGTTTGGGCGCGCAATGGAAATGGCGCAAGGTAAGTCTCCAGAACAGTTAAAAGAAACTGTTATGAATCTCGCCCAGCAACGTGGTATTGATCCTCAACAGGCTCAACAGCTTTTATCGCAATTTGGTATTAAAATCTGACCGGTGGCCACCAAAGGATTTTAAACAATAAATCTAAAGGAGATGTTCTATATGACTATGGAAGGTACTGGCGTAATGCCTGTATACGATTTGAATAACCGTACCGCAGCAGCAGACGGCGCAGGTTTTGGCGGCGGCTGGATGTGGGTAGTAATGTTATTCTTTCTGCTTGCCTGGGGCGGCGGTGGATTCGGTGGTTTCGGAGGCGGCGCCAATGGTGCTGTAAATACTTTGACTAATGAATTTCTCTATACCAATCTGAATAATACTTTAAATCAAGGTTTTACTCAAGTAGCAAACCAGAGCTTTGGCATTCAAAAAGACCTGTGTCAAGGTTTTAGCGGTGTACAATCTGCTATTGCTGAAAGCCGTTTTGCCGCTCAGCAATGCTGCTGCGAAACCAATCGTAACATTGATGCGGTTCGTGCAGAAAATTACAAGAACACTTGTGAGATCACGACTGCAATTCATGCAGAAGGTGAAGCAACTCGTGCTTTGATTACTGCTAACGTAATGCAGGAATTGCGCGATCAGCTGCAAGCTGCTCAACTGCAACTTGGTAACGTTGCTCAAACTACCAACATTATCAATGCAGTACGCCCGTTCCCGCAACCGGCTTATATCACTTGTAGCCCTTATACGGCTATGAATGGCTATGGCTGCAACGGCTGTGGTAACTGCTAATATCCGCTGAATGCGTGACTAAGAAACAGGGGAGCTGTCACGCTTCCCTGTTTTAATTTAAGGAGATGAATTATAAATGGCAACTTGTAATTGCAGAACTATATTGACCACGGCTGTAGCAGTAAGCGGCAGTAACTTGGTGTTGACCATTCCTGCCGGCACTTATGAAAACTGCGTTAGATATTGTATTAGGATAGCGCAGGATATTCCTTCTACTGCTACAAATCTTATGCCAGTAGTTATTAAAATCGGTACTGGTGCTACTTTGTATAATGTAAATCGTAAATGCGGACATCATTTATATGCAAATCAGGTAAGAACGCGCCGTAATTATTCTTTGCTGGTAGCTGCTGACAGTGCAACCTTTGTTCTTGAATGCGGCTATATTGCTGCCTGCAACTGTGGTACTGTAACCGGACTGCCTGTAGCAACAGCAGAACCTGCAGAAGATAATACTGAAGTTCAGACCGTAAAAAATACTAAGGCGGTGAGCAAGGATGCATAAGTACGAAGATTATATTGATATCGTGGACGGCGATGAAATGAAAGAAGATGAAATAGATTGTATCGTCTGTGGAGCTTTGGAAAAACTTAAAGCACACGATGAAGATGATTATGAAGCTGTAATGATGAAAATTCATTGCGTAGCTCATGGACCACACTTCGATGAGCATCTTGCTAAAAAAGCCGTTTCGGAAATGAAAAATGTTGACGGCACTGCTGGCGAGCATTGGACGTTAGAAGAAACAACCCGTGTCATGGATCAAAATGGTATTAAAGCCAATAAGTATGATTGGTATTACTTATTGAATATGTTACATAGCGATTATTCTCACCTATGGGGAGAAGATGTTGCTCAGTATGTTAAATTTGCTAAAGCGTACATCAATGATCCTGATGCTGGTACAGGTAAGGTATTTTATCTGTGGAGAGCTGGGAAGCATCATCATTAATATGTCAAAAGTGGTCGCAGTTTTGGTCGCACTTTAGCGTTTTTTAATGCCATTTCACGACTTCTTACGGCACTATCAAGAATATGATTCACAAAAAATAAAAACCGTCAAAGCCCTTGAAAACTAGGCTTTGACGGTACTTTTTTGCTGGTACGCCCGAGTGGAATCGAACCACCGCACACGGCTCCGGAGGGCTTGTTGTAAGCTTTAAAACCATTGATATAACTAGCTTTGTTGATTTATGGTCGCAGTTTTGGTCGCACTCTTTGTTTTTTTCTTCTGAAAAAGGTCTATTATATGTCTGTTAAATCCTGGCATTGCATGTCCATACATTTTAAGTGTTGTGTTTGCATCAGCGTGTCCAAGACACCTTGATACTTCTAAGATGGGTATATCTTTGGTGAGTGCTGCTGTTGCAAATGTATGCCTGAATGTGTGGATATTTTTATTTACTCCGGCCAACTCACATATCTTTACCCAAGCACGTCGGATATTTCCATAGTTAAGGGCTTTGCCGCTTTCGGTACAAAATACGAAGCCGTTTATATAAGTGATTTTACCACTTGTCTGCATAGCTTTTAGTCTTTCTATGCATGCATCATAGACAATCGGAATATAACGTATACCGGCTTTTGTTTTAGGATCATGGAATACTTGACCAGTACCACTGTCTTTTGCGCGTTGTATACAAATTTCTCTTTTATCAAAATCAATATCTTCCCATTTTATTGCAAGAAGTTCACCTATCCTGCAGCCAAGTACAAGGAGCAAATAAAATAATGTGTAGTATTTTTTATAGTATTTATTGGTCCGTAGTACACGGAAGATGCGAAGCAGTTCACTAAAAGAAAATACTGACATTTCTTTATATTTGATTTTCACCGGTTCAACAGCTTGCATTGGATTATATTGTACCATTCTCAGAGCCACAGCTTTCTTGTAAGCGGCGAAAAGTAACTTATGTATCTTACTTATTGAAGAGGTACTTAAAACACCGTCATAGCTATTATACAGCTTTTGTATTTCTTTGCCGCTGAGTTGGTCGATTGGTATATGCGCAATAGGAGCAAGCTTATTAGCACTTTGTTTTTGCCTTGCAAAACTGTTGCTGCGCAGGTGTGGTTTTTGATATGTTTCTAAAAATTCTATTACCCATTCTCCAATGGTAATAGAAGAGGATGTAAGATTTCCTTTATCACGTTCTGCCCGTATTTCTTTCTTAAATTCTTTGGCTTCTTTTTCGGTGGCAAAGCGTTTACGGTGACGTTTACCGTCGTTGTCACAATAGTCGTAACAATATTTTTTTCGTGCTTTGTCGTACCATATTGTTCCGTCGCCGTACATTGCTTCACGTCCTTTTTTATTATATTTTTAGGGATGTTTTTACAAACTTATAAGGTAAGACTGTATATCAGACAGCTCACGTTGAATGTAGCGCAAGTCGTCAGATACATCATCTATATCAGATTGAATAAGCCAAAGGCTATCAATTTCTTGTGATATTAAATTTATTTGATACGCTTGGAAACAAAGCATACATATGATAATTAATAACAAAATGTTAGTAAGATTAATAGTGTTAATTTTAAATTTATTATCCATAATTTAGTGCCTCTATACTTATAGTTTTTATTAAATTCATTTATGACGTTGAGCTTCAAGTTCATCAACAAAACAATAGTTATCAAAGTCATTATTTATAATATGCTCCTGCTCATGCAGAAGAGTTTTTCTGTTTGCTTCATAGGTAAGACGTGCATTCAAGACACATATTTTTTCTCCATCCGCATTTGTAACGCAATATCCACCTATTTTGCAAGGAAGGTCTGCAAGAACCACCCTTGATATCATGGTTATCACTCCTGTTACTCTTCGTATTCTTCTTTCTTTTTCATTCTTGAAATGAGTTCTGCAGCTACTTTTAAATCTTCCGGAGATACATTTTTGGCCGCATCAAATAATATACGCATACCTGGATTTTCATAAAGTTCTTGGGCCATCTTTGCTGCCTCAGGATCAATGTAATAACCCTGTTTTTCGGTAAGGCCATTATCTTCAATGAGATTACTTTTTTTTAATCCAAAATGATCTGCTATTTTTTGAATGGCACCCATTCGCGGTTCTTTTGCACCACTTTCCCATGTAGAAACAGCCTTATCCGTAACTCCCGCGATAAGGGCCAAATCTTTTTGAGATAGTTTATATTTTTCTCTTAGTAATTTTATGTTCTCTTTTATTCCCAATGATTTCACCTCTTTTTATATAATACACTGAAAGTAGAAGAAAATCAATGATGATATGAAAAAAATCTACTTTTAGCGGTTGACAATCTACCGAAAGTAGATTAGAATATTATCAGAGGAAACACATAGGAGGCGATAAAATGGAAGATATTTCGTTAAAACAAGCCAGATTACTTAGAGAAAAGACACAAGATTATATGGCGGAACTTCTAGGAATCCATGTTCAAACGTATCGTAAACTTGAACAAAACCCAGATAATGTTACCGTTGGTCAAGCAAAGGTTATTTCGAAAAACTTAGGCTTTCCGTATGATACTATTTTTTTTAACAAGTAGCTCTACTTAAAGTAGAAGGGATTGGATGAAATTGAAAGAAAGGAGGATCAGGAAGATGGAACTTGTGACGTGTGACGAGTATGCGAAAAGCAGAGGATTATCGTTGGTTACCATTCGAAGGTATTGCCGTGAAGGAATTGTCCCATACCTTCGGATTGGTAAGGTATATAGGTTAGATCCTCCGCTAGTTGATGAAGCTTTAGCACAAGTTATGCGTGAGAATATGGAATATCGCTCTAATGGGATAAAGCGAAGTCGTAAGCGAAGGAAAAATTTTGATTTTGAAGCAGCGTTAAAGGCTTTATAGGAGGTTGAATTATGAAAGTACTAATCAAAGTAGCAGGAACAGCAGTAGTGATGAAAGAGAGTATTAAGGAGCAACCTTGTGTATGGGCTTTGACCGCTTTGTCTATAGCAACAGTAGTTAAGCTGATATATGACATAGGTTACGCTATGGGGCAGGTGGCAGGCTTATGATTAGAGATTTTACCGTAGCAACTACTGCAATATTTGTCGGAACATACATTGCTATTATGGCTGCTGTAGTGACTGTAGGGGTGTTGAGATGATAGGCAAAAGAAAAAGAGCTACCGAAGTTGCAGCTTCGATAGCTCAGGGTGGACTGTAAATTTTACGAAGTTTAGCGTCCACCTTCATTTTAGCAGAGCGAAGGTGATTTGTAAATGGATAAGTTACAGCAGGAGTTCGAGAGTAGGTTTGAGAGTAGTGTAATCTTCAATGGTACTCAAACAAAAATCGATCGTTTGAATACTGCAGTAGAAATAATAAAAAAGACGTTTTCAGAACCAGTTAAAATTCCGGTCCGTTCATCTCCGTATCCGGTCGTTGTATGTGCGCATTGTGGATGTAGAGTGCCAATAGAGGATACACGCTGTAGATGCGGCGGTCAAACTTTTAGAGAGTTTTAGGAGGACATAGAAATGAATGAGAAAGAAAAGTTAGCGGCCTTTCGTGCACTTCAGCAGGCATACGGTGAGCCTAAAGTAACCGCAAAGCAGGCTGTTAAATTGCTTAGACGTGCAGAACGGTGCAAAGGGGGTATAGGCAATGAAAGAAATAAGACTTCTTACTGCAGATGAAGTTGAATGTCGGGTCGCCACGGTAAAAAAAGATAACAGCGGGTGTTCGTTGTTGTTGTATAAGGACGCTAGGGTCGATATGCGCATTCTTGACGAGACATTCGGACCGATGAATTGGCAGCGGCATCACGGACGGGATAACGCAAATTGTATCATCTCGGTGTGGGATGATGATAAAAAGCAGTGGATCGAAAAAGAGGATACTGGCACTGAGAGCAACACAGAAGCCGCCAAGGGACTGGCAAGTGATAGTTTTAAACGTGCCGGGTTTAACTGGGGCATTGGACGTGAGCTATACGATGCTCCGTTTATATGGGTGAAGCTATCGAAGCAGGATTTATCTACCAATGGGAAAATCACTGCAAAGTTTTTTGTGAAAGACATAGAGTACGATCGGACTAAAAGTGAGTTTGTGAAGCTAAAAATCGTGGACAGTAAGGGTGTTGTACGGTTTGAGCTGGGTAAAAAAGTTGATGCGCCTGTAGCGGAACATAAAGCAACATCACCTACGCCAATAGAACAAACACAGCCTGCGTTTCCTGACGAAAATACTGGACCACAATTTTTGATGTGTCAGGAATGCACGGTTGAAATTGGCCAAAAAGTACATGATTATAGCGTGCAGAAATTTGGTAGGCCGCTCTGTATGAAATGTCAGAAGGCAATAGCAAAATGAAGTTCACGGTTAAAGGGTTACAGACATTAAAAGGGATGGGATACATAAATTTAGTGGTACCTGTCCCTTTATCAGAGGAAGAAGAAATCAATAAAATCGATCCTGAAAAGCAGTATGTTGTAGAGGTCAAGCAATGGCGCAAAGGGCGTTCTAACGACGCTAATAAATACGCTTGGGTATTATGCCAAAAGATAGCAGAAAAGCTGTCAGAAGAGAGCTTTCACAGCAAGGAAGATGTTTACAGGAAAGCGATCAGGGAATGTGGTTACGGCAGAATATGGCCAGTGCCAACTGACGCTGTAAACAGAACTATTGAAATTTGGCAAAGTAATGGTGTTGGCTGGATAGCTGAATTGCTTGGTGAATGTCAGAACATTAAAGGCTATAGCAATGTAAGGGTATATTACGGTAGCAGTGCTTATGACACGAAAGAGATGAGCCGTTTTATAGATTGTTTGGTATCGACGGCAAAAGAGATTGGTGTAGAAACAAGGCCGCAGGAAGAATTAGATGAGCTGATCAAGGAGTGGGGCGTTAAAGATGATTCCAAAAATAAAGAGGATAAGACTTAAGGGTAAAGCGCTTAAAAAACTCTGCGAGGAAGTATATCGGCGTGATGATTGTTTGTGTGTAAACTGCAATAGCTTTGTTGAGCCTGGAGTTAAGCCACACCATGAGCCACTAAAGTCACAAGGCGGACAGGATAGATTGGAAGATATGGCAATGCTTTGTAATAAATGCCATTACCTGCGCCACAATGCCGCCGAGGGCGTTGTAATTGGGCAAAAGGTAAAAGCGTATTTATCTACAAAATATGACCATCAGGAGTAAAGTGCTATGAATACTGGGTTTATTGCTTTACATCGAAAATTGTTAGATAGTCCGATTTGGCAGGTTACGACAGTTGAGCAAAAAGTAATTTTAATCACTCTGCTTTTAATGGCAAATCACAGTGAAAAAAAGTGGTATTGGCAGGGAGAAGAATTTATTTGCCAACCGGGACAATTTATAACAAGCTTGCCTAATATCGTAAAAGCTTGCGGAAATGGACTAACAGTCCAAAATGTAAGGACTGCGTTAAAAAAGTTTGAAAATATGAATTTTTTAACAGACCAATCAACAAAGACTGGAAGGCTGATAACTATAGTAAACTGGCAGGTTTATCAAGGAAAAAGGGAAGTCGATAACAGACAACCTAACAGTCAGCTAACAGACGGTCAACAGACACCTAACAGACAACCTAACAGTCAGCTAACATCTAACAATAATGATAATAATATAACAATGATAAACAATGATAATAATAATAATAACGCGCACGCACGCGAGCAAACCCAAAATGGATTAGAGGTTAACGAAAAAGAAAAAGGCTTTGAATGTTTTTGGGAATTATATCCGTCGAAAAGGAAAAAGCCTGTTGCAAGAATAGCATGGA
>ENA-ORTP01000616-ORTP01000616.1-human-gut-metagenome-genome-assembly--contig:-NODE-616-length-43037-cov-3.039900_pt1 | contig 43037 bp, 49 predicted proteins | sample MGYA00241913_ERZ509190 | MGnify/ENA primary metagenome ERZ509190 (study PRJEB26280, sample SAMEA2338839) | human gut metagenome | biome: human gut; feature: human-associated habitat; material: faeces...
ATGCCCGATTATCCCGCGGCGCTGGCGTTCTTCGCCGCCTGCGGCGTGCCCGTGGCCGGCCCGAGCGCCAACCGCAGCGGCCGCCCCAGCCCCACGAACGCGCAGACCGTGGCCGAGGACATCGGCTCCGCCGCGGCGATGATCCTCGACGCGGGCGAGTGCCGCGTCGGCGTCGAATCGACCGTGCTCGACGTCAGCGCCGCCGTGCCGGTGCTGCTGCGCCCCGGCGGCGTTTCTATGGAAGAGCTGCGGGAATTTCTCGGCGAAGTGGCGCTGCCCGTCGGCGTCAACGAACTGAAACGCTCGCCGGGCACCCGCTACCGCCATTACGCGCCCGCCGTGGAAGTGCGCGTCTGGGAGCCGGGCGCGGCGTTCGCGTGGCCGGAACGGTTCACGTACATGGGCGTGGCGGCGTCGGAAAAACTCCCTGCGCGCCAGATCCATTTTGACAGCTTCGAAGCGTACGCCCACGGCCTCTTCTCGGCGCTGCGCGAGCTGGAAAAGGACGGTCTGCCCATCGTCGCCCAGTGGCCGCCGAGCGGCGGCATCGGCCGGGCACTGCGCGACCGCATCTCCCGCGCCGCGGGGCTGGCCTGAGACGAAAAAAAATCCCGGTGAAAAAAGTTTTTGGGGGCTTGTCAAAATCGAAAAGATCTGTATAATAACCACGTGTTCAGGAAACGCCCGGGTGGCGGAATTGGTAGACGCGCTAGATTCAGGTTCTAGTGGGCACTAGCCTGTGGGAGTTCGAGTCTCCCCTCGGGCACCATCTTTTTTTCAAGATGGCAATGTCACCGATACGCGAGGGCTGCATCAAGCATTGCTTGGTGCAGCCTTTTTTTGTATTTTGCGCGGCTTTTTTCGCGGCGCGCCGCCCTTTTTGTAAACGGCGGCGAAGCCCGTGGGCGACGGATTAACCACTTAAATTCACTGAACGCTGAAAGTGGAGAAATCCGTGTCGAAATTTTCTTTCTAGTGAGACTTTTATTCTGGATGTGTGGAGGTTGAACACGCATGGCTGAGTTTGTTCCGGTGAGCAAGGGGCGTCAGCGTCTGATTTTCGGCAGCGGGCACGATGTAATCCCGCTTCCCGACATGGTGGAAGTTCAGCGCGAGTCTTACCGCAGTTTTTTCCAGGAAGGCGCAGCGCCGGAGGATCGCGAGTCCGTGGGCCTTCAGGAGCTTCTCGACGAAATTTCCCCGATCAGCAATTTCGACGGCAGTTTCCGTCTTGAGTTCTTGGGCTACGAGATCGACGAGCCTTCCATGTCGCAGGAGGAAGCGAAGCGCCGTGACTGCACGTGGCACCGTCCGATCAGGGCCAAGGTGCGCCTGCACAACGACCGCGCGCAGGAAGTGCGCGAGGAGGAAATCTACCTCGGCGACTTCCCCGTCATGACTCCGCGCGGCACCTTCATCATCAACGGCACCGAGCGCGTCGTCGTCAATCAGCTGGCCCGCAGCGCCGGCGTTTATTTCAAGTCCGAACCCGGCGCCTCGGGCGCGCAGAATTATTCGGCGAAGATCATCCCCGAGCGCGGTGCCTGGGTGGAGTTCGTCATGGCCGGCGATTCGCTGTCGGTCAATATCGACAGCCGCCGCAAGCTGCCCGCCACGCTGCTGCTCAAGGCCTTCGGCCTGGGCACGAACGAGGAGCTGCTCAAGGCGTTCGGCGGCGTTGTGGAAGATCTGGACATCGTCACGGAAGAAGCGGCCGGCCGCCTTCTGGCCGAGTCGGTCACCGATTCCCGCGGGCAGGTGCTGCTCCACGAGGGGACCCGGCTTGACAAGGACGGGCTCGAGCTGCTATGGGAGCAGGGACGCACGTCGCTCAAAGTGTGGAATGTAGCGCCGATCTTCGTCTCCGCGCTTGAAAAGGAGAACGCCAACAGCACCGACGAAGCGCTGCTGGAGATCCTGCGCCGCATGAGGCCGAACGAGCCCGTGCGCATCGAGGGCGCGCGCGAATACTTCGACGAACTGTTCCTCGACGTGCGCCGTTACACGCTGGGGCGCGTCGGGCGCTACAAGCTGAACCGCCGCCTCGGCCTGAGCCTGAAGAAAGACGAGTACCTGCTTACGCTCGACGATCTGGTCCGTATTGTCAAGGGGCTGGTCGCCCTGCGCGACACGGAGGAGCAGCGCGACGACATGACGTTCCCCGAGATCGGCGAGGAGCGTGTCGACGACATCGACCATCTCGGCAACCGCCGCGTCCGCTCCATCGGCGAACTGCTGCAGAGTCAGCTGCGCATCGGCATGCTGCGTCTCGAGCGCATCGCCAAGGAACGCATGACCACTGTGGCCGACCTCAGCAAGGCCATGGCCCGCGATTTGATCAACGTGCGTCCGCTGGCGGCCGCTCTGCGCGAGTTCTTCGGTTCGGGACAGCTGTCGCAGTTCATGGATCAGAACAATCCTCTTTCGGAGCTGACGCACCGCCGCCGCCTTTCGGCCCTGGGCCCCGGCGGTCTGAGCCGCGAGCGCGCCGGATTCGAAGCCCGCGACGTTCACTACACCCACTATGGCCGCATCTGTCCCATCGAGACGCCCGAAGGTCCGAACATCGGTCTGGTGACTTCGCTGGGTACCTACGCGCGCCTCAACGAGTACGGCTTCCTGATCACGCCGCGCCGCCCCGTCAAAAACGGCGTGGTCTCCACGAAGGCGGAAGACGTCGTCTATCTGTCCGCCGACGAGGAGGACAACTATTACGTCGGCCGCGCCAACACGCCCTTCGATCCGCAAACGGGGCGCCTGACGGAAGACGCCGTGTACGCCCGCTACAAGGGCGATATCGTCAAGATCGCTCCCGAACAGGTGGATTTCCTCGACGTATCTTCGAAGCAGGTCGTGTCGGCTTCCGCCGCGCTGATCCCGTTCCTCGAGCACGACGACGCCAATCGCGCTCTGATGGGTTCGAACATGCAGCGTCAGGCCGTGCCTCTGCTGCTGCCCAAAGCTCCTTTTGTCGGCACCGGCATCGAAGAGCGCGTGGCCCGCGATTCCGGCTGCTGCGTCTATTCTTCCTGCGACGGCTCCGTCACCTATGTCGATTCCGACCGCATCGAAGTGACCGACGACAACGGCGGCCGCCATGAATTCGAACTCGACAAGTTCCTGCGCTCCAATCAGGGGACCATCATTCACCAGCGTCCCACGGTCGACGTGGGTGACAGGGTAAAAACCGACGAATTGCTGGCCGACGGCCAATCCGTCGACGGCGGCGAGCTGGCGCTCGGGCGTAACGTGCTCATTGCCTTCGTGCCATGGGAAGGCTACAACTACGAGGACGCCATCCTGCTCAGCGAAAAGCTCGTCAAGGAAGACTATTTTTCTTCCATCCACATCGAAGAGTACGAGATCGATTCCCGCGACACCAAGCTTGGCCCCGAGGAGATCACCCGCGACATCCCCAATGTCGGCGAAGACGCGCTGCGCAATCTCGACGAGGACGGCGTGGTGCGCATCGGCGCCGAGGTCAACCCCGGCGACATCCTCGTCGGCAAGGTCACGCCCAAAGGCGAGGCCGACCACAGCCCCGAGGAAAAACTGCTGCGCGCCATTTTCGGCGAAAAAGCCGGCGAAGTGCGCGACACGTCGCTGCACCTGCCTCACGGCACGCGCGGCAAAGTCGTTTCCGTCAAGCGCCTCAACCACGTCGACAATCCCGAGTCGCTCAGCCCCGGCGTCAACGAGGTCATCAAGGTCTACGTGGCCCAGTGGCGCAAGATCACCGTCGGCGACAAGATGTCGGGACGCCACGGTAACAAGGGCGTCGTTTCCCGCGTCCTGCCCGTGGAGGACATGCCCTATCTGCCCGACGGCACGCCCGTCGACGTCTGTCTCAACCCTTTGGGCGTTCCCAGCCGCATGAACCTCGGCCAGGTGCTCGAAGTCATCCTCGGCTTCGTCGCCCTCAAGAACGGCTGGAACGTCGGCACCCCCGTGTTCGAGGGCGCCACGGAAGAGGAAATCTACAAGATGCTGCAAGAGATTTCCGACCGCGACCCCGACCTGCGCGGCAAACTGTCGTCGGGCGGCACGATCCGCCTGCGCGACGGGCGCACCGGCGACCTGATGGCCGAGCCCAGCACCGTTGGCGTCATGTACATGCTCAAACTGAACCACCTCGTCGACGACAAGCTGCACGCCCGTTCCGTCGGGCCGTACAGCCTGATCACGCAGCAGCCTCTGGGCGGAAAGGCCCAGTTCGGCGGCCAGCGCTTCGGCGAGATGGAAGTCTGGGCCCTGCAGGGCTACGGCGCCGCGCACGTGCTTCAGGAAATGCTCACCGTCAAGTCCGACGATATCCGCGGCCGACTCAAGACCTACGAAAAGATCATCAAGGGGCAGAACCTCACCAAGCCCGGCGTGCCCGAGAGCTTCAAAGTGCTCGTCAAGGAACTGGAAGGCCTGGGGCTGACCGTTTCCATCGATTACAGCGACGGCACTTCCGGCCCGCTCCCGATCGACGACGATGACGACGGCCCGCGCCGTCCCAGCGACATCGACAACATCACCGCCAGCGATATGATGTTCGCCGCCGCAGCGGACTTGCCCGCTCAGCCGGCGGAACGAAACGCTGCGGGATCCGGCGGTGAGGAGGAGTCCGAAGCGCTGCCGGATGCGGATGAAGCGAACGCCGGCGGCGAGGAAACGGCGGATCCCGAAGCGCGGGAAATGCCCAATCTGAACGAGTAAACGACAAAAAGAAAAGCGGGAGAGCGCTGTCGCTTTCTCTCCCGCTTCCGAACGTTTCCCGGTCTCGTATTCGTCTTTTCGTCATTTATTGGATAGAAATGGAGTGATTCTCCTTATGAATAAAGAAATCGTCGGAATCCGTCTGCGCCTGGCCACTCCCGACCAGATCCGGGAACTGTCCCATGGCGAAGTCAAAAAGCCCGAAACGATCAACTACCGCACGTTGCGTCCCGAACGCGACGGCCTTTTCTGCGAGCGCATCTTCGGGCCGACCAAAAGCTACGAGTGCGCCTGCGGCAAGTACAAGAAGAGCGGTCCCAAGTTCAAGGGCGTCGTCTGCGACCGCTGCGGCGTCGAAGTCACCGACAACCGCGTGCGCCGCGAGCGCATGGGACATATCGAACTGGCGGCTCCCGTCGTGCACATCTGGTATCTGCGCGGCATTCCCAGCCGTCTCAGCCTGCTGCTGGGCACGCCCACCAAAATGCTGGAGCGCGTGGTCTATTTCGCGCCGCTGCGCAAGCGCGAGGCGGCCTACAAGATCGTCATCGAGGGCAAACGTCCCGACTTGGCCGCCAAAGACGACGTGATCTCCGAATCGGAGATGCGCGTCCACGCTCATTACGACCCCAAATTCAAGGCCGAAGAGGCGTACCGCATCCTCTCCACGGACGACGTGCCGCTTGCCGCCGGCGACGTGATCAGCGCCAACCAGCTGGCCCGTTACCAGTCGGAATGGGGCGAAGACTCTTTCTCGGCGGAGCCGGCCTACACCATCCTCTCCCTCAACGGTGTCACCGCCGGCGATGTATCCGTGCTGACCGCCGCCGGACTGATCGCCGAGACGCGCGTCGACCACAAATGGACCATCGGCGACAACATTTCCGAATCAGATCTCGCAGCTCTGCGCGAAGACGGCAACACCGTCGAAGCCGAACGCCGCAAGACGGGCTCTCAGGACAGCTACGTCGTCACCTCGGTGACTCATCTGCCCTACAGCAAGGGACAGATTCTCTCCCAGTCGGAACACACCCTGTTCCAGGAAAAATATCCGCACCGTTTCACCTCGCAGCTTGAGAGCGTCGTCGTCGAGGATCCCTGTTACCTGGTCATCGACGAGGGCGAATCGCCGTTCTCCGAATCCGACATCATCATCGAGCGCGAACAGTACCTGTGCTCGGCTTACGATCCCAAGTTCAAGGCCGGCATCGGCGCCGAAGGCGTGCGCGAAAAGCTTTGCGCCATGAATCTGAACCATCTCGTCCAGGAACTGCGCGAGGAACTTTCCGAAACGACAGGACAGAAGCGCCGCAAGATCGTCAAGCGCCTTCAGGTGGTGGAGGACTTCCGCAAGGGCGACTGCGCGCCCCAGTCCATGGTGCTCGAAGTCTTGCCCGTTATCCCCCCCGACCTGCGCCCCATGGTCCAGCTCGACGGCGGCCGCTTCGCCACATCCGACCTCAACGATCTGTACCGCCGCGTCATCAACCGCAACAACCGCCTCAGCAAGCTGAAGGAACTCAAAGCCCCCGAGATCATCATCCGCAACGAGAAGCGCATGCTTCAGGAATCCGTCGACGCCTTGATCGATAACGGCCGCATGGGCAAGGCCGTGCTCGGCGCCGGCAACCGGCCGCTCAAGAGTCTTACCGACTTGCTGCGCGGCAAGAAGGGCCGTTTCCGCCAGAACCTGTTGGGTAAGCGCGTCGATTATTCCGGCCGTTCCGTTATCGCCATCGGCCCATTCCTGCGCCTGTACCAGTGCGGGCTGCCCAAGCAGATGGCGTTGGAGCTGTTCAAGCCGTTCGTCATCCAGAAGATGGTCGAGAAGGGGATCGCCACCAACGTCAAAAACGGCAAGCGCATGATCGAGCGCGGCAACGAAGAGATCTGGGGCATCCTCGAAGAGATCATCAAGGATCATCCCGTCATGCTCAACCGCGCCCCGACGCTGCACCGTCTGGGCATTCAGGCTTTCGAGCCGATCCTCATGGAAGGCAAGGCCATCCGCCTGCACCCCATGGCCTGCACGGCCTTCAATGCCGACTTCGACGGCGATCAGATGGCCGTCCACGTGCCGCTGTCCATCGAGGCCCAGACCGAGGCCCGCATGCTCATGCTGGCCGCCAACAACCTGCTCTCCCCCGCCAGCGGCAAGCCCATCGTCTCGCCCACCCAGGACATTCTGCTCGGCGTCTACTACATCACCAACATGGTCTCCGGCCTCAAGGGCGAGAACACTTATTACGACAGTCTCGACGACGTGATGACCGCTCTCGACCACGGTGCGGTGCACGTCAACACGCGCATCTATCTGCGCTGGGATCCCGAATGGAAGCCGCTTACCAAAAAAGGCATGGAGGACAGCGATTTTCTCGATCCCAAGACCCGCAAGTGGCTGATCACGTCGCCGGGGCGTGCCCTCTTCAACCTGCACCTCAATCCGCGCCTGCGTTTCGTCAATTTCCAGATGGGCAAGAAAGACCTCAGCGCCATGCTCGACAAGGCCTACGATTATCTCAGCCATATCGAGATGGTGGACACGCTCGACTCGATCAAGAACCTCGGCTATCATTGGGCTTGTCTCAGCGGCCTGAGCTTTCAGATGCAGGCTATCGTCATTCCGCCCGAGAAGCAGCAGCTCGTCAACGAGTCGCTGGATGTCGACGGACGTATCCGCGACCAATACGAGATGGGAATTCTCACCGAAGACGAATATCTGCGCCAGAAAGAAGAACTGTGGTCTGGCGCGGCCGGCAAGATCGGCGACTCCATCATGGATCACATGGCCGTTACCAATCCCATCCGCATGATGGTCGAGTCCGGTGCTCGAGGCAGCAGAGGACAGCTGGCGCAGATGGCCGGCATCCGCGGCCTGATGGCCGACCCGACGGGACGCATTATCGATTATCCGATTACCACGAACTTCCGTGAAGGCATGAACATGCTGGAGTACTTCATTTCCACCCACGGAGCCCGCAAGGGGTTGGCCGATACGGCCCTGCGCACGGCCAAGTCGGGATATCTGACCCGCCGTCTGGTCGACGTCGCCCAGGACATCATTGTCCTCGAAGAAGACTGCCACACCAGCAAGGGCATCAAGATCGAACCGATGAAGAGCGACGGCAAGGTCGTCATCCCGCTGAGCGAGCGCATTGCCGGGCGCACCAGCCTCGAAGACATCGATCATCCCGTCAGCGGCGAGCGCATTGTCAGCAAGAACGAACTGATCTCGCCGGACAAAGCCCTTGAAATCGAGAACATCCGCGAACACATCTGGGTCCGCAGCCCGTTGAGCTGCGAGTCGCCCTACGGCATCTGCCGGAAGTGCTATGGCGTCGATCTGTCCAGCCGCAAGATGGTCAACATCGGCGAAGCGGTCGGCGTCGTCGCGGCGCAGTCCATCGGCGAGCCCGGCACTCAGCTGACCATGCGCACGTTCCATACCGGCGGCGTGCGCATTTCCGGAGAGGACATCACCCAGGGTCTTCCTCGCATCGAACAACTTTTCGAGGCGCGTCGTCCCAAAAAAGTCTCCTATCTGGCAGGGCTCAACGGCAAGGTGGCCGAAGTGCGCGAGCTCGAGGGCAAGCGCAAGGTCATCATCGAAGGCACGCCCAACGACAGCGATGTCGTGCAAAAAGTTACCTATAGTATCCCCGCTTCTCAAAGCATTCTGGTGGAAGAGGGGGATGAAGTCAAATCGGATACCCTGATCACCGACGGCTACATCGACCCTCAGCAGCTGCTCGAGGTCGAGGGGCAGGAGGCCGTGCAGAAATACTTGGTGGACAGCATCCAGGAAGTTTACCGTTCGCAGGGCGTCTCCATCAACAACAAGCACATCGAGGTCATTCTGCGCAAAGTCGCTCCGATCAACCGCCTGCGCGTCATCGACGAAGGCGACACTTCGCTGGTGGCGGGCGATCTGGTCTGGGCTTCCGACGTGCAGAAAGAGATCGACGAGCTGACGGCGGAGAACGAGCGCAATCTTGAAGAGGCCGTGAAAGCGCTCTCCGGCAAGATTTTCCTCGGGCAGGAAGGCGTCCATCCCACGCCGGAGATCACGAGCCGCCAGAAGACCGTCATCGACCGTCCGTTGGTCGAAGAGCTTCTCAAAGCCGGCACGCCCATGACCAAGCTCCATCTGCTTGACGGCGACTGTCCGTTGGACGTCATTGTCGGCGAAGCTTCATTCCGCGCGCGCTTAAAGGGATTCCAGCCTGTAGAACCCATCACCTGCGCCGACGGCACGGTGATTCCCAACTCTTGCGAGCTGACGTTGCAGGACTTGACTCGCATCACGGCCACACCTTCGGAACCCCATTTCTATCGTGACGTGGAAACTCTGCGCAAACTCACTGACGCGGCCTATTTGGCCAAAGATGTTTCGATAGGCGGCAAGGTGATCGCCAGAACCAATGACTTAGTCAGCGGCGAGCTGGTGCAGAAGCTCAGCGGCAATCCTGTCAGAAGCATCCGCATCTGGAAGAACGTCCAGCACATCGACGTCATAGATTATCTTCAGGAACGCCTGATCAGCACTCATTGGGGCAAACTTTTGAGCGCCGCTTTCGACGCCGAAGGCAACCCCGTGCCCAACATGCCCAGGATCGTCGACGCATCGGTGATTCGGGCCATCCTGCAGAGCAAGATCAAGACTCTGGCATTGCACGACAGCGACAGGCCCATTCATCTCGACGAGTATCTGGCCCAAGCGCTCATTAACGCCGTTGTCGGCAAAGTCACTCTGGACGTCGTCGATCTTGGCGAGGGCAAGGGCAGTATTCCCGCCGGCGTTACGCTCACGGAAGAGCACGCTGCGCGCATCATTGCCGGTCGCGTGCCGAAGTTGAGTCTGCGCCCAGCCTCGCCGCAGAGCGAAGAGGTGGCGCTGATCTCGCGCGTGTCCTATGTGCGCAAGTTGCGCGTCCCGCCTCTGTGCAAAAAGTTCATTCACGGCATCACCAAGGCGGCTCTCGCCACGGAGAGCTTCCTGAGCGCCGCATCCTTCCAGCAGACCGCCCAGATTCTTGCCGGCGCGGCTGTGCGCAGTCAGGTCGATCATCTGATGGGACTCAAGGAGAACGTCATCATCGGTCACCTGATTCCTGCCGGGACGGGGATCGAACGCTTTCAGAGTCTTAAGGTTTCCAGCAGGTTCGTACCCGCCGCAGAAGCGGAGAACGCCGATGACGCTTCGGAAAAACAGCTGTCTGAAGGCGCTGAAGTTCCGGCGGACGAGTGAGAATTTAAAAAAATCAAATCCGTAAGTTTAAAACGCTGAAAGAATTGGTTGAAATGCTCGATGCGGGGCGTGCTAAAAGCTTGACATTAGCGCGCCCCGTTGCTATTATCTCTTGGTGTCTTTCGTGCGAGGGTGAACTGTGTCCTTTTATCGGGAACCGCGATGATTCCAAGGATGCGCGCTCTTTCCCTCGGGAAAGGTGAACGTCTGGGACCATTTTGGTTTAATCTGCCGTGGATCAAGCCCCAAGGCTTGAGTAAACGAATGCTCTCGAGAGAGGCTGGTTTTCTTCCCCGCGCGGAACTTATCCAGACAACCCCGGACCGGTGTACATCATACGGAAGACAGCCGGAGAAGTTGTTCTTCGGCGAAGTCCAATAGAATTTTTTCGGAAGAAGGAGGAAATAGCGTGCCAACAATCAATCAGCTCGTGCGTAAGGGACGCGTCGCTGCGACCTACAAGTCGGCGTCTCCCGCGCTGCAGAACTCGCCCGTTCGCCGCGGCGTCTGCACCCGTGTCTACACCGTGACTCCCAAGAAGCCCAACTCGGCTCTTCGTAAGGTGGCCCGTGTCCGTTTGACCAACGGCATTGAAGTTACGTCCTACATCCCCGGCGTCGGACACAATCTGCAGGAGCACTCGGTGGTCCTCGTGCGCGGCGGTCGTGTTAAAGATCTTCCCGGCGTCCGCTACCACATTGTCCGCGGAGCTCTCGACTGCGGTGGCGTTGCCGATCGCAAGCGCAGCCGCTCCAAGTACGGCGCTCGCCGCCCCAAGTAAGTATTTAAGGAGGAAATTTCATGCCGCGTAAAGGGCATATCAAAAAACGTGAAACCATCGCTGATGCGACCTATAACAGCGTTGTCGTCACGAAGTTCATCAATACTCTGATGCTTGACGGCAAGAAGAGCACGGCGGAGGGCATTATGTACGGAGCTCTCGAAAAAGCCGCCGAGAAGCTGAAAGTTGAGCCTATGGCTCTGTTCGAGAAGGCTATGGAAAACGTCAAGCCCGCGGTCGAGGTCCGTTCCCGCCGCGTCGGCGGCGCGACCTATCAGGTCCCCGTCGAAGTCGCGCCTGCGCGTGCGCAGGCGTTGGCCATCCGCTGGATCATTTCCTATGCGCGCAGCAAAAAAGGCATGCCTATGGCGGAGCGTCTTGCCCGCGAACTGATGGACGCCTACAACAACGAAGGCAGCTCCGTCAAAAAGCGCGAAGACACTCACAAGATGGCTGAGGCCAACAGAGCCTTCGCTCATTACCGTTGGTAGTCAGCTTCTGGTGATGTTCCATGCTGACTAAAGATCTGACGAAAATCCGCAACATTGGCATTGCCGCCCATATCGACGCCGGAAAGACCACGACCACGGAACGTATTCTGTTCTACACGGGCGTGAATTACAAGATCGGCGAAACTCACGACGGCACCGCGACCATGGACTGGATGGCCCAGGAGCGCGAACGCGGGATCACCATCACTTCCGCCGCTATTACCTGCCAGTGGAAGGATTGTTTTATCAATATTATTGACACTCCCGGCCACGTGGATTTTACGGTTGAGGTGGAGCGTTCTTTGCGCGTCCTCGATGGCGCTGTTTCCGTCTTCTGTGCGGTCGGCGGCGTTGAGCCTCAATCGGAAACGGTCTGGCGTCAGGCTGATAAGTACAAGGTCCCTCGCATCGCGTTCATCAACAAGATGGATCGTGTCGGCGCGAACTTTTTTGGCGTTGTGAGCCAGATTCATGATCGTCTCGGCGCCCGCGCCGTTCCCGTGGTTCTGCCTATCGGCGCGGAGGATTCGTTCCAGGGCGTCGTCGATCTTCTTCAGATGAAGGAGCTCGTTTATGTCGACGAGTCGGGCGCGCATCCTGAGCTTCGCGACATCCCCGCCGATATGCTCGACGACGCGAAAATGTATCGCGAGAACCTGATCGAGCAGCTGGGCGACGTCGACGACGAGATCATGAACATGTATCTCGAAGGACAAGAGCCGACGGTCGAACAGCTGAAGGCGGCTATCCGCCGTCAGACGATCGCGCTCAAGTTCGTGCCCTGCTTTTGCGGCAGCGCTTTCAAGAACAAGGGCATTCAGCCCGTACTTGATGCGGTTATCGATTATCTGCCCAGCCCTGTTGACATCCCCGCAGTCGAGGGAACTTCCCCTGATGACGAGACCAAGGTGATTGAGCGCCATCCTAGAATGGACGAGCCGCTTTCGGCTTTGGCCTTTAAGGTTGCTGTTGACCCCTTTGTCGGGCGTCTGACGTTTTGTCGTATTTACTCCGGCACGCTTCATACCGGTGATACTCTTTACAACCCTGCAAGCCGCAAGCGCGAACGTATTGGCCGCATCCTTCTGATGCATTCCAATAAACGCATTGACATCGACGACGCCAGCGCCGGTATGATCGTGGCCCTGCCAAGCCTCAAGAACACCCGTACAGGCGATACGCTCTGCGATGAGAACAATCCCGTGGTTCTTGAGAGCCTGACGTTCCCCGCCCCTGTCATCACTCTGGCGGTCGAACCCGCGACGACCGAGGACAAGACCAAGCTGGCCAAAGGGTTGATCGCTCTGTCTGACGAGGATCCGACCTTCGTTGTCAAGGATAATGAAGAGACGGGGCAGACGACGATTTCCGGCATGGGCGAACTTCACCTTGACATTATCGTCGATCGCCTGCGCCGTGAGTTTGGCGTTCACGTGAACGTTGGCCGTCCTCAGGTTGCTTACCGTGAGGCCATCCAGAACCGCGTCGAAAAGGTTCAAGGCAAGTTCGTCCGTCAGAGCGGCGGTCACGGACAGTACGGTGATTGCGTCATCAACATGGAGCCTTTGCCTGACGGACAGGAAGGCTTTGTGTTTGAGGACGATATCGTCGGCGGCGTCATTCCTCGCGAGTTCATCCCCGCCTGTCAGAAGGGTTTCGAAGAAGCCATGGGCAGCGGTGTGCTGGGCGGGTTCCCCGTCATTGGCGTGAAGGTTGAGTTAGTGTACGGAAGCTATCACGAAGTCGACTCTTCGGAAATGGCCTTCAAGATCGCGGCTTCGATGGCTTTCAAGGAGGCCATGAGAAAGGCCAGTCCTACGCTGATGGAGCCCATTATGTCCGTCGAAGTCGTGACTCCGGAAGATTACGTGGGCGACGTTATGGGGGATCTTTCGTCTCGCCGTGGCCGTGTCGACGGTATGGAAATGAGAGCGAATGCCCGTGCCATCAAAGCTTATGTGCCCCTTGGCGAGATGTTCGGTTACGCCACCGATTTGAGAAGCAAAACTTCGGGGCGCGCCAACTACACTATGCAGTTCGACCATTATGAGCCGGTCCCCAAGAATGTTGCCGAGGCGATCTTGAACCCCAGCGGCGCTGAGTCCGCTGGCAAGAAGTAAATTTCTAGGAAAAACTAGGGAGGAAAAACCAATGGCAAAAGAGAAATTCGAGCGTAGCAAGCCCCATCTGAACATCGGCACGATCGGCCACATCGATCACGGCAAGACGACATTGACGGCGGCGATCTCGCACATCCTGTCGCAGGCCGGTTACGCGGAAGAAGCCAAGTTCGACCAGATCGACAAAGCGCCGGAAGAGAAAGAACGCGGCATCACCATCAACATCTCCCACATCGAATACACCACCGACAAACGCCACTACGCCCACATCGACTGCCCCGGTCACGCCGACTACATCAAGAACATGATCACCGGAGCGGCGCAGATGGACGGAGCCATCCTCGTCGTAGCCGCGACCGACGGCCCCATGCCCCAGACCCGCGAACACGTGCTGCTCGCCCGCCAAGTCAACGTCCCCGCGCTGATCGTGTTCATGAACAAAATCGACCTCGTCGACGACCCCGAACTCCTCGACCTCGTAGAGATGGAAGTGCGCGAACTGCTGAGCAAATACGGCTTCCCGGGCGACGAAATCCCCGTCATCCGCGGCAGCGCGCTGAAAGCGCTGGAAGAAGGGACGGGAGCGCGCGACGACAAGTGGAGCAAACCCATCTGGGACCTCCTTGACGCGTGCGACAGCTACTTCCCCGAACCCGTGCGGGAAATGGACAAACCCTTCCTGATGCCCATCGAAGACGTCTTCACCATCACCGGGCGCGGCACCGTAGTCACCGGTCGAGTCGAACGCGGAGTGATCAAACCCGGCGACGAAGCCGAAATCGTCGGCATCAAAGACACCCGCAAAGTCGTAATCACGAGCCTGGAAATGTTCCGCAAAATGCTCGACGACGCCGAAGCCGGCGACAACGTCGGAGCGCTGCTGCGCGGCATCGACAAGAGCGAAGTCGAACGCGGACAAGTATTGGCGAAACCCGGGAGCATCCAGCCCCACAAGAAATTCAAAGCCGAAGTGTACGTGTTGAAGAAAGAAGAAGGCGGCCGGCACACCCCGTTCTTCAACGGCTACAAACCCCAGTTCTACGTACGCACCACCGACGTGACCGGCTCCATCAAACTGCCCGAAGGAGTGGAAATGGTCATGCCCGGAGACAACAGCACCTTCGAAGTCGACCTGATCGCGCCCGTGGCGATGAACGAAGGACTTCGCTTCGCCATCCGCGAAGGCGGCCACACCGTCGGCGCCGGCGTCGTCTCCCAGATTCTCGAGTAAGCGGAGGCCGCGTCGTGTCCAAAAAAATCAGAATCCGTCTCAAAGCGTTCGATCACCGCGTGCTCGATACCTCCGCCGCCCAAATCGCTGAAACCGCGGCGCGCAGCGGCGCCAAGGTCGCCGGTCCGATCCCGCTTCCTACGGAGATCAACAAGTTCTGCATCCTCACATCCCCTCATGTCAACAAGGATGCCCGTGAGCACTATGAAATGAGAACCCACAAGCGTCTCATCGACATCCTCGATCCGACGCAGAAGACGATGGAAGCATTAATGCAGCTGAATCTTCCCTCTGGTGTCGATATCCAGATCAAGCTCTAACCGAGCGGGAAGCTCTGAGCCAATAAAGCTGAATCTCCCCCCCCCTCTGATGGGGGAGCTCTGAGCAAAGGAGAGTGTAGGTAGTATGAGTCTTGGTATTCTTGGACAAAAGCTGGGCATGACCCGCGTATTCAATGAGGCGGGGCAGTCCGTCCCGGTGACTGTGATCGCTGCTGGTCCTTGTCCTGTGGTCGATGTCCGTACCCCGGAGAAAAACGGTTATAGTGCCATTCTTCTTGGGTTGGGCGAACGGAAGCCCCACAAGGTGACCAAGCCGCTTCAGGGGATGTATGACCGTTGCGGCGTAAGGCCATGCCGTTGGCTACGCGAGTTCCGCATTGAGAATTCCGCCGAGTATAAAGCTGGCCAAATTGTTGACGTGGCCGTCTTTGCCGAGGGCGAGACGGTCAGCGTCACTGGAACCAGCAAAGGGAAGGGATTCGCTGGCGTTATGAAGCGCTGGAACTTTGGCGGTCTTCAGGCGAGCCATGGCGTGTCCGTGTCACATCGTAAGCCGGCTTCAAGCGGAGCCAGCAGCTATCCGAGCCATATTTTCAAGGGCAAGGCGATGCCCGGGCATCTCGGCAACGAGCGCGTTACCATCAAGAATCTGACCGTCGTCGCAGTTGATAAGGAGAACAACCTCCTTCTCATCAAGGGTGCGGTTCCTGGCGCCAAAAACGGTCTCGTCCTGATTCACAAGCAGGGCTAGACTGAAGGAGGATCAACGAAATGCCTGTTATCAAGATTATGAATATCAGCGGAGAAGTCGTCGGGGAGAAGACACTTTCTGACGAAGTCTTCGGCGCTTCTGTTCATGTTTCTGCGATGCATCAGGTTGTAGTCGCCCAGTTGGCTCATGCCAGACAAGGGACGGCCAGTACGAAGATGCGCGGCGAAGTTCGCGGCGGCGGCAAGAAACCTTGGAAACAGAAGCATACCGGTCGCGCGCGCGCGGGGAGCAGCCGTTCGCCTCTCTGGGTCGGCGGCGGTGTGGTTCACGGCCCCAAGCCTCGTTCCTACGACCTGAAGGTCAATAAAAAGGTCCGTGCCTTGGCAATGCGCAGTGCTCTTTCCATGAGAGTGATTGAGCAGTCGCTCTGTGCGGTGGAGAACTTTGGTTTTGAGGCCCCTTCCACGAAGAAGATGAAAGGTTTCATCGACTCTCTGAAAGCCAAAAAGATCCTGTTCCTGCTTGACCAGAGAGATGAAAATGTTGTCAGATCCGCCAGCAACATTCCTGGCGCTAAGGTCCTTCATGTTGACAGCATCAACGTACTTGACCTGGTTCATCATGATCATGTCGTGGCCACGCCGGCGGTTCTTGAAAAGCTTGAGGAGGTGTACGCTCGATGAATCTTGTAGCTCATGACATCATCATCCGTCCTGTGGTTACCGAGAAGAGCAGCCGCTTAATGGAAATGAACAAGTACACCTTCGAAGTTCATCCTATGGCCAACAAAATTGAGATTCGCAAGGCCGTCGAGGTTGTCTTCAAGGTTAAAGTCAAGAGCGTCCATACGGTGAAGGTCCATTCCAAGCCCAAACGTATGGGAGCATTTCTCGGCAAGAGCCGCGCGTGGAAAAAGGCCATTATCACGTTAGCCGAGGGAGAGCGCATCCAGTTCTTCGAAGGCGCTGGCGCCTAGCGATTGGAGGAAATCTGAAAAATGGCAATCAAGGAATTCAATCCCTACACCGCCAGTAGACGTCATATGACGATCCTGAGCCGTGAAGACATCACGAAGCAGAAGCCTGAGCGTTCACTGCTTGCTGGAAGAAAGAAGAGAACCGGTGGTCGCAACAACTATGGGCGGAGAACCATGCGTTTCATCGGTGGCGGTCACATTCGCCGTCTGCGCATCGTCGATTTCAAACGCGATAAGATTGGCATCCCCGGTCGCGTTGCGGCAATCGAATATGATCCCAACCGCTCTGCTCGTCTGGCGTTGATTTTTTATGTCGACGGCGAGAAGCGCTATATCCTGTGCCCTGATCAGCTTCATGTCGGCGATACGATCATGGCCGGTCCCGAGGCGGATATCCGCCCCGGCAACGCTAAAAAGTTCAAAAACATTCCTGACGGCACCTTGGTTCACAACATCGAACTCGAACCCGGCCGCGGCGCGAAGCTGGTCCGCTCTGCCGGCGTCAGCGCTCAGCTGATGGCTCGAGAAGGAAAGTTTGCGTTCGTGCGCATGCCTAGCGGTGAGCTTCGCAAGTTCCTGCTCGAATGCACCGCCACCATTGGCGTGGTTGGCAACGGCGAACACGAGAACATCTCGCTCGGCAAGGCCGGCAAGACTCGCTGGTTGGGACGCAAGGGACGCATTCGCGCTATGATTCAGAACCCCGTCGACCATCCCATGGGCGGTGGAGAAGGCACCACGAAATCGCATCATCATCCCTGTTCGCCTTGGGGTACCCCTGCGAAGGGCTATCGTACTCGTGTGCGTAAGCCTTCTGACAAGTTCATTGTCAGACGTCGTTACGCCAAGTAGTAGGGTAAGGAGGACAAAATATGGCACGTTCTGCTAAAAAAGGGCCCTACGTCGAGGCGAGACTCCTCAAGAGGGTCGAGGAACTGAACGGGAGCGGCACCAAGAAGGTTCTCAAAACTTGGTCGCGCGCTTCCATGATCGTTCCGCCTATGGTTGGTCATACAATTGCCGTTCATAACGGCCGTACCCATGTTCCTGTCTACATCAGCGAGAACATGATCGGTCACAAGCTGGGTGAGTTCGCGCTGACCCGTCGTTTTACCGGTCACAGCGGTCAGGAGCGCTCAGTTCCGACAGCGGCGGCGGCACCTAAGGCTGCTCCGGCGGCTAAGTAAAGGGGGACGTTGACGTGCAGGCTTATGCAGTTGCCAAGGCGGTTCGCATTTCGCCTTATAAAGTTCGTCAGGTACTGCCTTTGATTCGCGGCAAGAAAGTTGGAGATGCCATGATGGTTCTCCGCTACACCCCGAAGAAAGCTGCCCGACTGGTGGAGAAGGTGCTGAAGAGCGCCGTCGCCAACGCTGAATTCAACTTCGGCATGGATGTTGAGAAACTGAAGGTCGTCGAAGCCAAGGCTGATCAGGGGCCCAGCATGAAACGTTTCCGTCCCGCGTCCATGGGGCGGGCTCATGCGTATGTGCATCGTACCAGTCACATCACTGTGACGGTCGCCGAGTAAGGAGGAAAGGACTTATGGGTCAGAAAGTTCATCCGATCGGTTATCGCATCGGCGTGATCCGTGACTGGGAATCCAAGTGGTATGCGGTTGGTAAAAACTACGTGAAAAATCTTCACGAGGATATCAAGCTGCGCTCTTGGATTAAAAAACGCTGGGAAGGCGCGGGCATTTCTCGAGTTGAGATCGAGCGTGTGGGCAAGGTCATCCGTTTCACGCTGTGGACAGCTCGTCCTGGCGTGGTGATCGGCAAACAGGGCGCCGAGTTGACGAAGGTGAAAGACGAGCTTCAGGCTCTGACTGGCACTCGGGTAATGCTGAACGTTCAGGAAATCAAAAATCCCGACGTTGACGCCCAGCTTGTGGCTGAAGGCATCGCCTCCGCTCTGGAGCGGCGCGTCAGCTTCCGCCGCGCTATGAAGCAGGCTATGTTCCGCACCATGAAGGCTGGCGGTCTGGGCATCAAGATCCAGTGTTCCGGACGTCTTGGCGGGGCTGAAATTGCCCGCACGGAGTGGTATAACGATGGACGCCTCCCTCTTTCCACTCTCCGCGCTGACGTGGACTACAGTTGCGTCAAGGCCGTGACCATGTACGGCGCTATTGGCGTGAAGTGCTGGATCTACCGTGATGAAAAAGCCTTGAACACGGCAGCGCCTCGCCCTGTTCGCAGCAGGGCGAACAAAAGGGAAGGAGGCCGGGCTTAAATGTTGATGCCGAAGAGAACAAAGTTCCGCAAGCCTCATCGCGATTGCCTTGTGGGCGAAACGAAAGGCGGAGCTTACGTGGCTTTTGGCGAGTTCGGCGTGCAGGCGATGGAATGCGCTTACATCACCGCCCGCCAGATCGAGGCGACCCGCGTCGCCATCAACCGTAAGATGCGCAAGGGCGGCAAGCTCTGGATCCGCATCTTCCCCGACGTGCCTTATACGAAGAAGCCTCTTGAAACTCGAATGGGAAAGGGAAAGGGTGCTCCTGAGTTCTGGGTCTCTGCCGTTCGTAAAGGCCGTATTATGTTTGAGCTTGGCGGGATTCCCCGCGAAGTCGCTGAGGAAGCGTTCCGCACGGCTTCTCACAAGCTTCCTATCAAGGTGCGGCTTGTGACCCGCGACAGTTTGGATGGTGAATAGTAATGGACGCCAAGAGTCTGCGTGAAATGACCGTTGAAGAGCTCATGAACAAGCACGACCAGTTCAAAGAAGAGCTTTTTAACCTGCGCTTCCAGAATGCTGTTGGCCAGTTGAAGAACACCAGCAGAATCAAAGAGGTCAAGAAGACCATCGCGAGAGTCCTTACCATTGTTCACGAAAAAGAACAGGGACTGAACGTGAACACCGGAAGGAGGTAAGGCTCAATGGAAGCGAAAACCCCTCATCGCAAGATGAAAATCGGAATCGTTGTCAGCGACAAGATGGAGAAGACGATCTCTGTCCGTGTGACCCGGCATGCCATGCACCCCGTTTACGGCAAGCGCATCATCAAGTCCAAGAAGTTCCTCGTGCACGACGCCGAGAACGCCTGCCGCATGGGCGACAGAGTCCAGTTTGCCGAAACTCGTCCTATGAGCAAGAACAAGCGCTGGACCCTCGTCAAGATCATTGAGAGAGCCCCCATCCTGGGCGGATCTGTCGAGGAGGATGTTTAACCGATGATTCAGTTAAATACAGTGCTTAACGTCGCTGACAACACTGGTGCGAAACGCGTCAAATGCATCCAAGTGCTCGGTGGCAGCCGTCGCCGTTTCGGCTCGCTGGGCGATATCATTGTCTGCGCCGTAAAGGAAGCCATTCCCAACAGCAATGTTGCCAAGGGCAGCGTCGTCAAGGCTGTGATCGTTCGTACTAAAAAGGAGCGCCGCCGCGCTGACGGTTCCTACGTGCGCTTTGACGACAACGCAGCCGTTCTGATCGACGGTAACGGCGATCCTAGAGGAACCCGTATTTTTGGCCCAGTCGCCCGTGAGCTTCGCGCGAAGAAGTACATGCGCATCATCTCGCTGGCGCCCGAAGTTGTATAGGAGGCCTGCGTGATGAGCAAAATGCGTTTGAAGAAGGGTGACCGTGTCAGAGTCATCTCCGGTAAGGACAAGGGCAAAGAAGGCAAGATTCTTGTCTCCTTCCCCGCGGAAAACAAGGTTATTGTCGAAGGCGTAAGCGTCGCTTCGCGTCACAGCAAGCCCACTCAGGCCAATCCGCAGGGCGGCATCGTCAAGAAGGAGACGCCCATTTACGCCTCCAAGGTCATGCTGATTTGCCCCAACACCGGAAAGCCCACCCGCGTTGGTCATGCTTTCTTGGAAGACGGCCGCAAGGTACGCGTGGCCAAAGTTTCCGGTGAAGTCGTCGACCAGCTCAAGTAGTGGAGGAGGCAAACTATGACCGTACGTGTGCTGGAAAAATACAAGAGCGAGGTTGTGCCTGCGCTTCGGGCGCGGTTCGCCTATAAAAACCCCATGATGATGCCCAAGATCGTCAAGGTTGTCATTAACATCGGCGTCGGCGATGCCAAGAGCGACAGCAAGTTTATCGATGCGGCCGCCGCTGAGCTTGCCACGATCAGCGGGCAGCGTCCGATGATCAAGAAGTCGAAGAAGTCCATTGCGAACTTCAAACTTCGTGAGGGTTCTCCCGTGGGCTGCAGCGTGACGCTTCGCGGCGTGCGCATGTGGGAATTTCTCGATCGACTGCTGAATCTTACTCTTGCCCGCATCAAGGACTTTCAGGGCGTTTCGAGAACGTCCTTCGACGGACGCGGCAATTACAATCTTGGCCTCAGGGATCAGCTGATTTTCCCCGAGATCAATTACGATAAGGTCGTAAAACTGCGCGGCATGAACGTTACCATCGTTACCACTGCGAATACTGACGAAGAGGCGTTTGTCATGCTCGAGAAGCTTGGTATGCCTTTTGCGCATGCTGAATAGGAGGGGTTGAGATGGCGAGAAAAGCTCTTAAGAACAAGGCTGCACTGACCCCGAAATTTTCGACCCGCGGCTACAACAGATGCCCGATCTGCGGCCGTATGCACGGTTACATGAGAGATTTTGACATGTGCCGCTGCTGCTTCCGGAACCTTGCCCGCGAAGGCAAGATCCCTGGAATTGTCAAGTCGAGCTGGTAAATTACCGCTCTGAGAAAGGGGAACTTTCATGTACGTTAACGATCCGATTGCGGATATGCTCACGAGAATTCGCAATGCGAACATGGTTTACCATGAGAGCGTTGATATCCCGATCAGCAAGATGAAGCTGGGATTGCGAAGATCCTGAAAAGTGAAGGTTACATCCGCAACTACAAGGTCCTCAACGACCCCAAAAAGCCCGCGGGCACCATCAAGGTTTTTATGAACTATGGTCCCAACCGCGAGCGCGTCGTGCAGGGCCTTCGCCGCATGAGTAAGCCCGGCCGCCGTGTCTATGTCGGCAAGGATAAACTGCCTAAAGTCATGGGAGGCTTAGGAATTGCCATTATTTCTACCTCTCAGGGGTTGAAGACCGACGCCGAAGCCAGGCTGCTTGGCCTTGGCGGAGAAGTCGTCTGCTATGTCTGGTAAGGCGAGGGATTAACATGTCAAGATTAGGACGTAAACCCGTCACGGTCCCGCAGGGTGCCAGCGTAGAAGTTAAGGAAGACAGAATCGTTGTCAAGGGCAAGAACGGTCAGCTGTCCATGCCTCTCGTGGAAAACATTTCCGTCGAGGTCAAGGACGGCGCCGTTCACGTAGCCCGCGCCAACGAAGAGAAGCCAACAAAGGCCGCGCACGGCATGGTTCGCGCCATGATCAACAATATGGTTGTCGGCGTTACCGAAGGCTACACCAAGACGCTTGAAATCGAGGGTGTCGGCTATCGTGCCGCTATGAAAGGCAAAAATCTCGGACTGAGCCTTGGATTTTCCCATCCGGTTGAAGTGGTTCCTCCCGAAGGGATTAGCTTTGCCGTGGAAGGCGCAACCAAGATTTTCGTCAAGGGCATTGACAAACAGGTTGTTGGCCAGATCGCTGCGATCATTCGCGGATACCGCGCGCCCGAACCTTACAAGGGCAAGGGCATTCACTATCTCGGCGAACATATCCTGCGCAAGGCCGGCAAGACCGCTACGAAGTAAGACGAGGTGAGCCGATATGATTAAGACCAAGAGTAGAAATGAAATGCGTCTCCTTCGGCACAGCCGTCTTCGCAAGAGCGTTTCCGGCACCGCTGAGAGACCGAGACTGTCTGTTTTCCGTAGCCTGAAAGACATCTACGTTCAGGTGATCGACGACACCGTCGGTCATACGCTGGTTTCCGTTTCCACGAAGGAAAAGTCCGTGGCGCAGACCCTTGAGTGCGGTCATTGCACGGTAGCTGCCGCCAAGGTTATTGGCAAGCTTGTTGCGGAGCGCGCGAAGGAAAAGGGGATCACCGAGGTCGTCTTTGACCGTGGTGGCCATGTGTATCACGGCCGCGTTCAGGCTATTGCCGACGCCGCTCGTGAAGCCGGTTTGAAGCTCTAAGGAGGAATTTCAATGACCGAAAAACAGTCTGCGAGCGGTACCGAGCTGAACGAGCGCGTTGTCTTTATCAACCGTGTCAGCAAGACCGTCAAGGGCGGCAAGAGATTCCGTTTCAGTATCCTTCTTGCCGTCGGTGATGGTGAAGGCAAAGTAGGCATCGGCATGGGCAAGGCCCGAGAAATTTCCGAGGCGGTCCGCAAGGGGATGGAAGACGCGAAGAAGGATATGATCCTCGTGAAGCGCAACGGCAAGACCATCCCTCATCCGGTGATGGGACGATACGGTTCCGCCGCGGTCCTTCTTCGTCCAGCGGCCGACGGTACCGGAGTCATTGCCGGCAGCGTTGTCCGTGCCATTATGGAGCTGGGCGGAATCAAGGACGTTATGACCAAGGTTGTCGGCCATACGAGCAATCCCGTTAACGTTGCCCGCGCTACTCTGGCCGCTGTCGCCGCCTTGCGCACTCGTGACGAGATCATGACGTTGCGCGGCAAGAAAAAGTCGGAGAGCGCTTAGGAGGAAAAGGAGTATGGCTAAACTTCGTATTGTTTGGAAGAAGAGCGACATCGGCCGTCCTGAGCGTCAGTCGCGCACGATCAAGGCGTTGGGATTCCATAAGCTGAACTCGGTAGTTATTCACGAGGATACGCCCCAGATCCGCGGCATGGTTCGCGCTGTGGCTCACCTTGTCGAGTGCTCTGAAGTGAACGAGTAAGGGGGCACAATTAATGAATCTTAGTGATTTGCGTCCGGCCGAAGGCGCCAAGCACAAAGCGAAGCGCGTTGGCTGCGGCATCGGCAGCGGCAACGGCAAAACTGCCGGGAGAGGCACCAAGGGTTACGGCTCCCGTGCCGGCAGCGCTATCCGTCCCGGCTTTGAAGGCGGGCAGATGCCTCTGGTTCGCCGCACGCCCAAGCGCGGCTTCAACAATTACAACTTCGCTAAGGTGTATCAGATTGCCAATCTCGGTGACATTGCCGAAATCTTCAAAGAAGGGGCCGTCATTACGGTGAACGAGCTCTTTGCGTACGGCTTGGTCCGGAACATGGATACTCCGGTCAAGATCCTTGGCGATGGCGAGCTCGACAAACCGCTGACGATCAAGGCGGAAGCCTTCAGCAAGTCCGCCGCTCAGAAGATTGCAGCCGCGGGCGGAACTGCTGAGGTGATTTAAAGTGGCTGATACCTTCCGCGACGTATTCAAACTTCCGGATCTCAAAAGGCGCATTCTCTTCACGTTGGGAATGCTGTTCGTTTTCCGCCTGGGAGCTCACATTCCTACGCCGGGCATCAACTCGGCGGCGATGTCCCAGCTCTTTGAAGGAAGTGGCGTTCTTGGTTTTCTTGACCTGTTTGCCGGTGGTGCGCTGAGAAGGTTCAGTCTTTTCTCGCTTGGTGTAGCCCCTTACATCAACGCAAGCATTGTTCTGCAGTTGGCTGCTGTCATTTTCCCGGCGCTTGAGCGTCTTCAGAAAGAAGGGCCCCAAGGGCAGAAGAAAATGACTCAGTATACGAGGTACGGAGCGATTTTCTTCGCTTTTGTGCAGGCGATCGGCATGGCCATGTGGCTGCGCCGCGCCGGCGTTCTGGCCGCGTCGGGGCTTGATTTCTTTGTCGCCGTCATTACGGCGGTGACAGGATCGGTGGCCGTGATGTGGCTTGGCGAAGAAATGACCGATCACGGCATCGGCAACGGCATTTCCTTGCTGATCTTTGCCGGTATCGTTGCACGTCTTCCCGAGGCCGTGATTCAGACGTTCTCGATGATCAGCTCCGGTGAAATGAACGTTGTCACGCTGATTCTGGCGCTCGCCGTCATGGTTGCGGTTCTTGCGGGAGCGGTGCTTCTTGAACAGGGACAGCGCCGTCTTCCCGTTCAGTATGCGAAGCGCGTCGTCGGTAATCGCGTGTACGGAGGACAGAGCAGCTTTATTCCGCTGCGCGTCAACATGGGCGGCGTCATGCCGATCATTTTTGCCTCGTCGCTGCTGATTTTCCCCTCGACGGTGCTTCGTCTTTTCCACGGCACAGAACGGTTGGCGAATTACTTTGCCCCTGGCAGTTGGCTTTACACGGTCCTGTACGTGGTGCTGATCGTGTTCTTCGGCTTCTTTTACACAGCCATGGTGTTCAATCCGAGCGACATCGCGGATAACATGAAGAAAAACGGCGGCTTCATCCTTGGCATCCGTCCGGGGAAGCCTACGTCCGATTACATTGAGAAGATCGCTTCCCGCATCACGCTGGTGGGATCGGTATTTCTCGTCGTGGTCGCTCTTGTCCCCGATCTTCTGACGAACGTCTTCGGCATCACAAGCTTCTATTTTGGCGGAACGTCCGTCCTGATCATCGTCGGCGTGGCGCTTGAGATCGTCGAGCAGGTCAACAGCCAGCTTTTGATGCGCAATTATGAGGGCGTCCTCAAGCGTGCCAAGGGCGGCCGGGGATTGCTTCGTTTCTAGGGAGGACTGGAGATGAGAATTATTCTTGTCGGACCTCCGGGCGCAGGCAAAGGCACTCAAGCCGAGAAGATTGTCGCGAAATACGGTGTCGCTCACATTTCCACGGGCGACATCCTTCGCGCTAACGTCAAGGCTGGCACGGAGCTGGGCAGAAAAGCCAAATCCTTCATGGACGCCGGCGCTCTTGTGCCCGACGAGGTGATCGTCGGCATGATGCGCGGACGGCTCGCCGAAGACGACTGCCGAAAAGGGTTTATCCTTGACGGTTTTCCCCGCACGGTCCCCCAAGCGGAAGCGCTCACTTCGCTTCTTGCGGAAATGGAGATCAAGCTTGACGGCGTGATCCTGCTCGACGTGGACGACGAAACGGTCGTCAAGCGCCTGTGTGGCCGCCGCATGTGCAAGAAGTGCGGCAGAATCTACCATGTCGCTTTCAAGCCCTCTTCAAGAGGTGACCATTGCGATTCGTGCGGCGGCGATCTCTATCAGAGGGACGACGACAGGGAAACGGTGATTCGCCAGCGTCTGGCGGTGTATCATGACCAGACGGCTCCTCTTGTCGATTATTACGACAAGGCGGGGCTTTTGCGCAGGATTGACGCCGCCGAAGCCGGCGACCATGTTTTAAGCCGTATCGAAGCCATGCTTGAGAGGCGTGCATGATCTCTCTCAAGTCCGCTGGCGATATTGAGAAGATGCGTCGCGCCGGCGCGATCCTTGCCGATCTTCTGATGAATCTGAAGGGGATCGTCAAGCCTGGCATGACGACTGCCGACATCGATCGATACGCCGAAGACTTTATCAGGAAAAACGGTGCGGTCCCTTCCGAAAAAGGATATGCGGTACCGGGGATCCCCGAGCCTTATCCTGCTTCGGTCTGTACGTCGGTCAACGATGAAGTGGTTCATGGGATCCCCAGCGATAAACGGATCCTCAGAGACGGCGACATTGTCAGTGTCGATGTCATGGCCTGTTATCAGGGGCTCCACGCTGACGCGTGCTACACCTACGCGGTGGGCGGCATTTCGCCGCAGAGGCAGGCGCTGCTTGACGTAACACGGGAAAGTTTGGATCGCGCGATCGCCCAGGTGAAAGCCGGGGCGACTCTCGGAGACATCGGAAACGCGGTGGAATCTTTCGTGATTCCCAAAGGATATGGCATAGTGCGGGAATATGCAGGACACGGAATTGGGCGTCATCCCCATGAGGCCCCGTCGGTCTTGAACTACGGTGAGCCCGGCACAGGAGTAACTCTTTTGAAGGGTATGACGATCGCCATCGAGCCCATGATCATGTGCGGCGGCGAGACCCTGAAAGACGGAAAGGACGGTTGGCTTGTTTCGACGGCCGACGGTTCTGACGCGGCCCATTTCGAAAAAACCGTCCTTGTCACTGTGGACGGAGCAGAAATCCTGACTCCCTGGCACTAGCCGGGATCTTTGAGGAGGTTCGTAAGGTTCCATGGCTAACAAGGACGATGTGATCGAGGTCCACGGCGAAGTCGAAGAGCCCTTGCCCAACGCCATGTTTCGCGTTAGGCTTGAGACGGGGCAGGTGATTCTGGCTCATGTTTCGGGAAAAATGAGGATGCATTTCATCCGCATTCTTCCCGGCGACAAGGTTCTGTTGGAGCTGTCGCCTTACGACCTGACCAGAGGGCGGATCACTTACCGCTACAAGTAGTCGATATGCTGCCTTTCCGGCTGTTTGCGGTCGGAAGCGGAATGTCCATGAGGAGTGTGCAAACTATGAAGGTTAGATCATCTGTTAAACCCATTTGTGAGTATTGCCGAGTGATCAAGCGCAATGGCGTCATTCGCGTCATCTGCAGCCGCGATCCTCGTCATAAACAGCGTCAGGGCGCTAGGAGGTAACTGGTATGGCTCGAATTGCAGGAGTTGATCTTCCCCGCGACAAGCGTGTTGAGATCGGCCTCACCTACATCTATGGCATCGGTCTGAGCACGGCTCGCGAGATTCTCAAGAAGACCGGCGTGAACCCGGATACGCGCGTCAAGGATCTCACCGAAGAAGAAGCCCAGCTGCTTCGTTCCGAAATCGTCAACAATCACAAGGTGGAGGGCGACCTTCGCCGTGAGGTGTCCATGAACATCAAGCGGTTGATGGACATCGGCTGCTATCGCGGTATCCGTCACCGCCTGGGACTGCCCTGCCGCGGTCAGCGCACCAAGACGAATGCCCGTACGTGGAAGAACCGCAAAGGACGTTCACGTCCCGTCGCCGGTAAGAAGACCGCATAACCAAGGGAGGTAACGTTCGTGGCCAATCGCACACAGCGTAAAAAGGAAAAGAAGAATATCAGCTACGGAGTCGCCCATATCTTCTCGACGTTCAACAACACCATCGTGAGCATCACCGATAAAGGCGGCGCTCTTCTGGCTTGGGCGTCGGGCGGCAACGTCGGCTTCAAGGGCGCCCGCAAGTCGACCCCCTTCGCCGCGCAGGTCGCTTCTCAGCAGGCCGCCAAGACGGCGCAGGATCACGGCCTTCGTGAAATCGACGTCGTCGTCAAAGGCCCCGGTCCCGGCCGTGAGTCTGCCATCCGCGCCCTTCAGGCCGTCGGCCTGCAGGTCAACTCCATCAGGGACGAGACCCCCATACCTCACAACGGATGCCGTCCTCCCAAAAGACGCCGCGTCTAATACTTGTATTTTGTTGTTAAAGCTGCGTAGAATCCGTCGTAGCCTCAATCGGCTATGGAGTTATAGGAAGGGTGTGGGGATCTTTGGAGATTATGCGGCCTGAGATTCAAGTTGAAGAGTGTTCCAGTACCGCCGCGCGGCTGGTTATTGGTCCGCTCGAACGCGGTTATGGTCAGACGATAGGTAACGCTCTCCGTCGTGTACTGCTTTCTTCGATCAAAGGGGCGGCGATTAGCGCGGTTCGCGTTGAAGGCGCTCAGCACGAGTTTACGACGATCCCTGGCATGAAGGAAGACGTTATCGAGCTGCTGCTGAATCTCAAGCACGTGCCTGTCCGCTCCCATAGCGCCGAATACCGTACACTGAAGCTGGATGTGGAAGGCGGAAAGAAGGTTACGGCAGCCGATTTTCAGGAGGACAGCGACATCGAGTTCATAGATCCCGACGCGTACATCTGCACGCTGGCTGAAGGACATTCGCTTTCGCTCGAAGTTTACATCGAGCAGGGCGTGGGCTACGCCACTGTGGATCGGCCGCGTCCGAGCTATTTACCGGTAGACGCTCTTATGATCGATGCCATTTACTCTCCGATCCTTCGTGTCAAGTACGAAGTTCAGAATGAGCGCGTCGGCCAGAAGACGGACTATGAAAAAATCGTGATGAACGTCACCACGAACGGCGTCGTCGCTCCCGATATCGCCGTCGCCGAAGCGGCGAAACTGCTTCGCGAATATTTCGATATCGTCATCCAGGAGCTTCGCAAGCTTCATCCCGCCGAGCCCGGGCTGTTCGACGACGAAAGCGCATCCCAGCCTTCCGGGAACGGTCAGGCCGGAGACGGTGCCGATAATCCGCCGGAAAATGCCCTGCTGAACAAACCGGTCAGGGAACTTGAACTTTCAATCAGAAGTGAAAACTGCCTGCTTCGCGGTGGCATTCATACCATTGGCGATCTTGTCAGCCGCAGTAAGGATGACTTGCTGAAGATCCGCAACCTGGGCAAGATCTCTCTTCGCGAGATCGAGGAGAAGATGACCAAGTACGGTATCGTCCTCAGTGACGACAAGGCAAGCGCAGAGAACTCAAGCAAGGAGGACTAAGTCCCTATGAGACATGGAGTTGCCCAGAGAAAGCTCGGCCGCAACGGCAGCCACAGACGCGCGATGCTGGCCAATCTGGTCGCGAGTCTGATCCTGGAAGGCAGCATCGAGACCACTGTGACGCGCGCGAAGGAAGTTCGCCGCGTCGCCGAGCGTTTGATCACGCGCGCCAAGGGCGGCACGCTGCACGATCGCCGTATCGTCATTTCGCGTATGAACTACAAGGAGGCCGTCATCAAGCTGTTCGACGACGTCGCCCCCCGCTTTGCGGATCGTCCCGGCGGATACACCCGCATCATCCGTACCCGTTTCCGTGTCGGCGACGCTTCGCCTATGGCTGTCATTTCGCTGGTTGACTAAAAACGCCGGAAAATGGAACAACCGAATATGATCTCCCTGAGGGGTGTTGGCTATTCTTACTCCGACACGGGGAGGCCCGCGCTTGAGAACGTCAGTTTCGAAGTGCGGCAGGGCGAGTGGATCGCCCTGGTCGGCAGCAATGGCTCTGGGAAGTCCACGCTGGCCAAACACCTTAACGCCCTGCTCGTTCCGATGCAGGGCGCTTGTTTTATTCTGGGGCTGGATTCTCGTCGGGAAGAGAATTTATGGAAAATCCGCTCTTCCGTGTCGATGGTTTTTCAGAATCCCGAAAATCAGATCGTTTCGACGGTCGTGGAGGACGACGTGGCGTTCGGTCCGGAGAATCTCGGCCTGCCGGCGGCGGAGATCCGCCGCCGCGTGGACGAAGCCCTCAAAGTCTGCGGCCTTGCGGAAAAAGCCGACAAAGCGGTTTATACTCTGTCCGGAGGGCAGAAGCAGCGTTTGGCCATCGCCGGCGCGTTGGCCATGGGCACGCGGTGTCTGGTGCTCGACGAGCCGACGGCCATGCTCGATCCCGAGGGGCGCCAGGAAGTGGTGGCGCTGCTGCGCGAGCTGCACGGGCGCGGCATCACGATCGTTCAGGTGACGCACCGCCTTGAAGAGGTGATCGGCGCCGATCGCGTGATCGTTCTCGATCAGGGGCGTTTCGACTGGGAGGGCACACCGGCCCAGCTTTTCCGCCTGAAAGACATCGGCGCCCGCTGGGGGCTGGAAGCGCCGCCCATCGTGATTCTTCGGGAGCGGCTCGTCGCCGCCGGCCTCATAACCAAGGATACTCCGCCCTCGGCGGAGGGGATAGGAACGGCTTTATGTCTATCGTCATCGAAAATTTGAGCCATATTTACCATGAAAACACTGCCCTCCAGACGGCAGCTCTGGAGGGCGTTTCGCTGTCGATCGAACGCGGCCATTGGACGTCGTTCATCGGGCATACAGGCAGCGGCAAGTCGACGCTGGCTCAGCATCTGAACGCGATCCTGCGTCCCACGTCGGGGTCGGTGACGGTGGACGGCATGACGATCCTGCCGGAGAAAAAGCGGGAAAAAACGGACTTTCGCGAGATCCGCCGCAAGGTGGGGCTGATCTTTCAGTATCCCGAGCAGCAGCTTTTCGAGGAAACGGTGCGCGAGGAACTGGCTTTCGCGCCGCGCAACTGGGGCATACCGGAATCCCGGATCGGCGAGCTGACGGCGAAGTCGATGCGCGCGGTGGAGCTTGACGATTCCTATCTCGACCGCAATCCTTTCGGCCTCTCCGGCGGCGAAAAGCGGCGCGTGGCGATCGCTTCGGTGCTGACCTGCGCGCCGGATTATCTGGTGCTCGACGAGCCGACGGCGGGGCTGGACGAGCGCGGCCGGGCGGCGCTGCTGAAGCTGCTGGACCGCATCCATCGCGAAGGCACGGGGATCGTTTTGATCACTCACGATCTGGAGATCGCCTTTTCGCGCAGCGACCGCATTCTCGTGCTCGAGCACGGGCGCTGCGCCGGGCTGGGCACGGCGGACGAGATCGCGATGCGGCTGTACCGGCGGCCGGTCGCGGGGCTGCTGCTGCCCGAGGTGATGCTGACGGCGCTGAAGTTGCGCGAGCGCGGCGTGCGCGCGCCGCTGACCTGCGACGCGGAAAGGCTCGCGCAGGCGCTGATCCGCGAGAGGAGGCGGAGCCGTTGAGATTTCTCGAAAACATGAGTTTCGGGCAATACGTTCCCGCCCGTTCGTGGGTGCATCGCCTCGACCCGCGCGCCAAGGTGGGGGCGCTGGCGCTGCTGCTGACCGGCGTGTTCATGGCGGCGCGTCCCTACGACTGGATCCTCTGGGCGGCGGTGCTGTGGCTCTGCGCGGCGCTGGCGCGGACGAGCGTGTCCTTTTTGCTGCGCTCGATCCGCACGGTGCTGTTCCTGATCGTTTTCACGGCGCTGCTGAATCTGTTTTTCGCGTCGGGGGAGCCGTTGTGGCAGTGGAGGATCTTCCGCGTCAGCCGGGAAGGCGTCGAACTGGCCTGGACGATGGCGCTGCGGCTGACGCTGCTGGTGCTGTTCGCCAATCTGCTGACGCTGACGACCAGTCCGATGGCGCTGTCCGACGGGCTGGAAAGCATTTTTTCGCCGTTCAAGCGCTTCGGTTTCCCGGCGCACGAGCTGGCGATGATGATGACGATCGCGCTGCGCTTCATCCCCACGCTGCTGAGCGAGACGGACCGCATCCTCAAGGCGCAGCTGGCCCGCGGCGCGGACCTCGACCGCGGTTCGATCGTCAGGCGCATGAAGGCGTTTATCCCCGTGCTGGTGCCCCTGTTCGTGATCGTCTTCCAGCGCGCCGACGATCTGGCGGTGGCGATGGAAGCGCGCTGTTATCGCGGCGGCGAGGGGCGGACGCGCATGAAACCGTTTCGCTGGCGCGCGGCCGACACGGCGGCGCTGGCTTTCTGCGCGCTGCTGATCGCCGCTCAGAAGCTGCTGAACTGGGTGGTCGGCTGATGCCGCGCTATTCCTGCGTGATCAGCTACGACGGCGGCAAATTCTGCGGCTGGCAGACGCAGCCCAACGGCGCCACCGTGCAGGAGTCGCTGGAACGGGTCCTGTCGCTGCTGAACGGCTCGCCGGTGAAGGTCACGGGCGCGGGGCGCACCGACGCGGGGGTGCATGCGCGCGGGCAGACGGCCTCGTTCCTGCTGGATCGGGAGTGGGAGCCGCGGCGGCTTTTGCTGGCGCTGAACGCGAATCTGCCCGAGGGCGCGGCGGTCGCGTCGGTGCGGGAACGACCAATCGGATTCGACGCGCGGCGCGACGCGCTGTGGCGCGAATACGCTTTTTTCGTGTGGCGCGGTCCGTTCTGCTACCCGATGATGAAGCCCTACGTGTGGTGGAAGAAAAAGGACGACTGGGACCACGACCTGATCCGTCGCGGCTGCGCGCTGCTGGAAGGACGGCACGATTTCAGCGCTTTCTGCCGCGCCGGCGATCTGCCGGAGAACGCGGTGCGGCGCATGCACTTTGTGCGCTATATTCGCCGCGGCCGGCTGTCGGCGTTCCGCATCCGCGGCGACGCTTTTTTGACCAACATGGTGCGGATCATGATCGGCAATCTGGACGCCGTCGCTTCGGGGCGCCGGACGCTCTCGTGGCTTGAAGGTCTGCTGGATGGCGCGAGCCGCGGCGACTCGGCCATGACGGATATAATGGGAAATCCCCCATTTGTTGGGGCGAACGGATTGTTTTTCTGGAAGGTTGGCTACAAGGACTAAAATAGGGTACAATAGAACAGTTTCGGAGAATGCGCTTTGACCCCGCGAGATTCAAAAGCTGACCAACTTCAGAAGGGAGGCTCCTCCTCAAAATGTTTTCCCTGGGCAACGACATCGGCATCGACCTCGGCACGGCGACGGTGCTTATCTATATGAAGGGCAAGGGCATCGTGCTGCGCGAGCCGTCGTGCGTGGCGGTCGATCAGGATACGGGACGCATCCTGGCCGTCGGCTACGAGGCGAAGAACATGGTGGGACGCACGCCCGGCAACGTAGTGTCGGTGCGCCCGCTGCGCGACGGCGTGATCGCCGATTATTCGATGACGGAAGCGATGATGCGCTACTTCATGAAGAAGATCAACCGCGGCCTGCACCGCTATTTCCGCAGCCGCGTGATGATCTGCGTGCCGTCCGGCGCGACCGACGTGGAACGCCGCGCCGTGCTCGAAGCGGCGGTGGAAGTGGGCGCCCGCGACGCCTATCTGATCGAAGAGCCGATGGCCGCGGCTATCGGCGCCGACCTGCACGTGGAGGAATCGCGCGGCAAGATGGTGGTCGACATCGGCGGCGGCACCACGGACATCGCCGTGATCTCGCTGGGCGGCTGCGTCATCTCAAAATCGCTGCGCATCGGCGGCGACAAGCTCGACGAGTGCATCATGCGCTATCTGCGCAAGCAGTACAATCTGGCCATCGGCGAGCAGATGGCGGAGAACCTGAAGATCATGATCGGTTCCTGCCTGCCCGACGGCGAGGAGAACAACATGACGCTGAAAGGCCGCGACCTGGTTCAGGGGCTGCCCCGTCAGATCGAGATCAACAGCCGCAGCGTGTGCTCGGCCATCATCGAGCGCATCCAGGCCATCGTCGACGGCGTCAAGAACGTGCTGGAGATGACGCCGCCCGAACTTTCCGCCGACATCATCGACCAGGGCATCGTGCTCACCGGCGGCGGCGCGTTGCTGCGCGGCCTGCCCGAACTGATCAGCCGCAGCACCGGCATCAAGTGCGTCGTGGCCGATCGCCCGGCCGAGTGCGTGGCGATGGGCACCGGATTGGCGCTGGCCAACATCGGCAAGCTTTCGGAGAAGGGACAGGGCAGTTTTCTGTTCTCGGCCCGCCGTCAGAGAAAATGATTGACATGACCTCGCAGGATATTGAAGGGATCATTTCAGGCCCCCGCAGAACCGCTCAGGAACTTCCCTGGTGGGCCTGCGGGGGCCTTCGTTTCGGCTGTCTGGGCTGCGGCCGCTGCTGCCGCGGCGCTTCCGGCGGGATCTTCATGCGCCCCTGCGAGGAACGGTGCATTGCCGCGGCGTTGTGCCTGACGGCGGAGCAACTGCGGTCGCGCTTCGAGACGTCGCGCTGGCGCTTCCCAAGCCTGAAAGAGACGGGCTGCGGCCGCTGCGTCATGAACGGCGACGACGGACGCTGCCGCGTTTACGCTTGTCGTCCCGTCGAGTGCCGCACCTGGCCGTTCTGGCCGGAGCTGCTCGAATCGCCGCAGGCCTGGCAGGCGGCGGCGCGCCGCTGCCCCGGCATGGATTCCGGGCCGCTGTGGAGCCCGCGACGCATCGCCGTCGTGCTGGCGGCTCACGAAGATTACGTGAAGAAACTCTCCCGCGAATGGGGAAAGGAGGTCCGCTGATGGAAGAAAGCCTGTGGGAACTGCTCACTGAAGTCAACTGGAAGATGATCGCGCTGACGCTCCTGGCCGGCGGCGTCCTGTCGATCATCGGCGACCGCGTCGGCATGAGATTCGCCAAGCGCCGCGTGACGCTGTTCAATCTGCGTCCGAAATACACCTCGTCGATCCTGACCGCCTGCACGGGCATGCTGATTTCGCTGTGCGTCATCGCCATTCTGGCCGTCGTCTCCGAATCGGTGCGCACCAGCCTGTTTTCCATGCAGTTCATCCAACGCCAGATCGTGGACCTGACGCGGCAGCTGCAGGACAGCCGCAACGAGCAGCAAGTTTCTTCGCTGCTGATCGTCGAGGCGCAGCAGCAGCTCACCAGCAAGGAAAAAGAGCTGGACGACCTGCAGGCACGGGCCGACGCGCTGCGCAAGACCACGGAAGAGATGCAGGCCGAACGCGACCGCCTCACCCAAGAGCGCGCCACGCTCGAAGAGGACGTGAACCGCATCCGCACGACACTGGGCAAACTTCAGGAGGGACGTATCGTCGCGTTCTCCGACGAGCGCCTCGGGCAAGAAGTGATTCCCGAAGGCGTCACGACCGAAGCGGAAGCCCGCAGGTACCTGGACCGCCTCAACGAGCGCGTGCGCTTCGAAGTGGCCCGCCGTTCCGACGCCGTGCCCGCCTCGATCTCACTCGAAGAGGATCCCGAGTCGTTGCGGAACGCCATGCAACGTATCCTCGCCTACGACAGCCGCAAAGTCGTGCGCGCCATGGTGCCGCAGAACATCGCCGCCGGCGAGACGGTGCGCCTCGTCTACCGCGTTTACGAGAGTTCGCTGGTTTTCCGCAAGGAAGAAACGCTGATCACCCGCGTGCTGCGCTTCAAACCGAGCGCCGAGCAGGCCGAGACCATGCTCAGCTACATGTTGCGCGAGCTGAACCGCATGGCCACCTCCAGCGGCATCCTCAACGATCCGCTCACCGGCATGGTCGGCGGCATCCCCGCCAACGACTTTTACGACGGCGTCGAGCGCCTCGCCGCCGCGAAGGCGCCGCTGCGCGCTACCCTGCTGGCCGCTCGTGACATCTACAGCGAAGGGCCCGTGAGCGTGAAAATCGTCGTGGAACAGAACGTGAGCGTTGACAATCTCGATCCACTGGACGAAGATCTGCCCGATCTTGCCGTCGCCGCGGAGCGGGGAAATCCTTCCGCGCTGGCGAAGACGACGGCCCGGAAATGAACTGGGCTCCTGTCGTCGAACTGCTGGGCCATCTGCTGATGCCGGAAAGCTGCCCCGTCTGCGGAAAGCTGGCCTCCCCGCTCTGCCCCGAATGCCTGGGGAAAATTTCCGCCCCCGAGCCGCCCCTGCCGCACTGCCTGCGCTGCGGCGGCGCTTCGCCCTGTGAACGCCACGGTCGCCGCTATGAAGCGCGCGCCCTGACGCTGCACAAAGGCGAAGCGCGCGAGCTGCTGCTGACAGTCAAGTACGGCGGCTCCGGCGTGGCGGCGCAAAAAATGGGGGCCGCGTTGGCCCGGCTGGTCGGCGAAAATGAGCGTCAGAGCGGATGGGCCATCGTCCCCATTCCGCCGCATCCGCGCGCATGTTTTTTCCCGCGCGGCGACAGCCACCTGCAGTGGATGGCCCGCGGCCTTGCCGGCGCCCTCGGCGCTCCCGTGCGAGAGTGCCTGCGCTGGAAGGAAAAACGCACGCCGCAGAAACAGCAGCCCGATTCGCAGTCGCGCCGCGCCATGCCCGAAGACAGCTTCGTCTGCGCCGGCGCGGCGCCGGAACAAGCGTTGCTGCTCGACGACGTCAGCACCACCGGCACCACGCTGCTGCGCGCCGCCCAATGCCTCTACGCCGCCGGCGCGAAAGAAGTGATCAGCCTGTGCTGGAGCGTCGCGTCGAAAAGATGAATCCGCATCGTTCGGAAAGCGCAGCCTGAGGCTTCCGTAGAGAGAATATGATCGCTGCGCAGTCTGCGTAACTTGCTGTGCGGATCTTCCTTGAGAATCTTTGAGTGAGAAGCAAAAAGCGAATTTTTCGCACTTTTTTTTCAAAAAATTTTTGTCTTGTACGATCGGTAAAAAAGTTTAGGATAAAATCTGTGTTTCCGCATCGCATCGTGGTCAGTATTTGTCATGACGCGTTAATTTTTGTCGGGGGGAGAAGTTCATGATGGAATTGTCAATGATAGCAGCAATTGCGGCGGGCGCTGGTGGAACCTCTGTTGAGGATGGGGACGGCAAATGTCCCCGCAGATGTTGTTGTAACTGATTATCGGAAACCGGAAGAAAGGGCCATACATTCATGTTTACAGTCACCGAGTTCCTGCATCAGGAAGTCAAACCGGCGCTGGGCTGTACCGAACCGGGGGCCGTGGCGCTGGCCGTGGCCAAGGCGTGCGAGCAGCTGAGCGCTCCGGCTGAGCGTTTGGACGTGATCGTCAGCGACAACATCTTCAAAAACGGCATCGCCGTCGGCGTCCCCGGCACTAACGGCGCTCGCGGCAACGAAATCGCCGCGGCGCTGGCTGTGTTCTGCGGCCATAGTGCCTACAATCTTGAAGTGCTCAAGGATGCAACCGACGAAGACCTGGATAACGCCAAAGAGTTTATTGCCGAAGGGCGGCTGAAATTGACGGCCAGCGGGCAAGGCGGCGTCTACGTGAAAGCCATGGCCTCCCACGGCGACGAAACCGGCGTCGCCGTGATCGAGCAAGCGCACGGCAACATCACGCTGGTAAAGAAGAATGGAAAGGTCGTCTTTCAGGCGGTACCTCACTGCGACGAAACCGTTTCTGCCGCTGCGGCTTCTTCGGTCTCGATCCCTGACCAGGTAAAGATGATGAATTTCGAGGAGCTCGTCGCGCTTGCCGGGCAGTTGTCGCCTGAAGACATCGATTATGTTTGGCAGGGTGTGAACATGAATTTGCGAATCGCCGATTACGGCTTTGAGAACGACGTCGGCCTTGGCTTGGGGCGGACTGTCAGAGCCGCAGCCGGGAACAATTACGAGAACGACCTGGCCGCCCAGGTAAAAGCCGTTTCCGCGGCGGCTTCCGACGCGCGCATGGACGGCGTGTCGCTGCCCGTCATGAGCAGCGCCGGCAGCGGCAACCACGGCATCACCGCGATCCTTCCCGTTTACGTCGTCGGCACGGCGAAGCACAAGTCCCGTGAGGAAATTGCCCGCGCGGTGGCATACAGCCATCTGGCGACGAGTTTCGTCAAGAGCCGCATGGGACGTCTGAGTCCCGTCTGCGGCTGCGCCGTGGCGGCCGGAGCCGGAGCGGCGGCCGGCATCGTCAACGTCATGGGCGGTACGGACGCTCAGGCCAAGAAAGCCATGGAACTCGTGCTCGGCAACATCACCGGCATGCTCTGCGACGGCGCCAAAGAATCGTGCGCGCTCAAAGTGGGCACCGGTGCGACCGAAGCGTTTTACGCCGCGCAGATCGCCTTGTCCGGCGGCGGCATGACCGTGTCGCAGGGCGTCGTCGACGTGAACAGCTTCACCCGCACCGCCGAGAACGCGGCGAGATTGAACCGCGAAGGCATGAAGGACGTCGATCACACCATCATCGACATCATCACGCACCGTTAGAAATGATGGTCATAAAAGCCGACCTTGAACCGTGCAAAAAACGGTGCAAGGTCGGCTTTTTTGTTGAGCCGCGTTTCATCGAGTTTGATGAAACGCGGCTCCTTCGTTGAAAAAGACGTCATGCCGTACCGTTATTATGCCACAACGGGCGGAGCGGAGCCACGGCGGCGCAAAAAGCGTTTCTTTGAAGAATTTTTTTCGTTTGTGAAACTTTGGTTTTTTCATTTTGGATTGGCCTTATAAAAATTTATCTTGACAGCGCTCAAAGGCAATGCTAATATCGCTTCAGTTTTTATTTACTGCTGAATAATAGTTTATTCATGCATCGTATTGAGGTGAAAAAATATGAATTTATGGGGAGGACGCTTTCAAGGCGCCGAAGACGAACTGATGAAGGCCTTCGACAATTCGCTGCCGCTGGGCAAGCGTTACTGGAAGGAGGACATCGAAGGCAGCCTCGCGCACGCGGCCATGCTCGGCGCCTGCGGGATCATCACGAAGGAAGACGCCGAGGCGATCCGGAAAGGGCTGAAAGAGATCTTGCGCGACATCGAAAGCGGCGCGCTCGCGATCGGCGACGAGGGCTACGAGGACATTCACAGCTTTGTGGAGCTGAACCTGACGGAGCGCATCGGCGAGGCGGGCAAAAAGCTCCACACGGCGCGCAGCCGCAACGACCAGGTGGCCGTGGATTCGAAGCTCTTCGCCAAGAACGCCGCCGCGCGGGTGGAGGAAAAACTGGACAAACTGTGCGGCGCGCTCAAAGCCACGGCCGACGCCAATCCATGGCTGATGCCCGGCTACACGCACCTGCAGCGCGCGCAGGCCGTCACCTTCAAACATACGCTGATGGCCTTCGAGCGCATGTTCCAGCGCGACCGCAAACGCCTGCGCAACGCCGTGGAGATCATGATGGAGGACTGCCCGCTGGGCTGCGGCGCGCTGGCGGGGACCACGCATCCCATCGACCGCGGCATGACCGCCGCGGCGCTGGGGTTCCAAAAGCCCTGCGACAATTTTCTCGACGGCGTCAGCGACCGCGACTATTTCTGCGAGCTGCTCGGCGTCTTTGCGATAATTCTCATGCATCTCAGCCGCCTGAGCGAATCGATCATCCTCTGGTGTTCGCAGGAATTCCATTTCGTCACGCTCAGCGACGCCTATTCCACGGGCAGCAGCATCATGCCCCAGAAGAAGAACCCCGACAGCGCCGAACTGATCCGCGGCAGCGCGGGGCTGGTCTACGGCTCGCTGATGGCGATGCTGACGGAGATGAAGGGGCTGCCGCTGGCCTACAACAAGGACATGCAGCTCGACAAGCGGGCCTTTCTGCCGGCGCTGGACGACACGCTGATGTGCCTCGAGATCATGAGCGGCCTCGTCGCCACGATGACAGTCCACCCCGAGGCGATGAAAAAAGCGCTTCACGACGGTTTTCTCAACGCCACCGAGCTGGCCGACTACCTTGTCAAACGCGGCGTGCCCTTCCGCGACGCGCATGCCATCGTCGGCGCGGCGGTGCTGCTGTGCGAGAAAAAAGGCTGCGCGATCGAGGACCTGCCGCTGGAGGAGCTGCAAAAACTCAGCCCCGCGATCGGCGCGGACGTGTACGGCCAGCTGGATTACGAAAACACGATCAAGCTGGGCGTCAAGAGCCTGATGCTATGAAGATCTGCGTCGTCAATCCCGACAGCGGCCTCGACGCGGCGGGGCTGAAGCTGAGGGTCGAGCGGCTGCGCCCCTTCGCCCGCCCCGATACGGAGATCGTCATGATCTGCCCGCGCAAGAATAACCTCTGCGTCGATTCGTGCCTCGACGCGGCGCTGGACGCGCCGGAGATCGCGGAGATGGCGCTGCGGGCGCAGGCGGACGGCGCCGACGCGGTGTGCCTGTACTGTTTCAGCGATCCCGGCTTCGACGCCTGCCGGGAACTTCTTCACGTCCCCGTCGTCGGCGGCGCGCAGGCCGCGGTGCTGCTGGCCAGCCAGCTGGCCCTCGGCTTTTCGGTGCTGACCACGTCGGCGCGGCGCATCCCGCAGAAAAAAAACTTTCTCCGCGCGCTGGGCGCCGATCCCGCCAGGATCGCGAGCGTGCGCGGCGTCGAACTGCCGCCGGGCGCCTCGCGGGAACGGAGCGAAATCATTGAAATTCTCGAAGCGTGCGGACGGCGGTGCGTCGAAGAGGACGGTGCCGACGCCGTGATCCTCGGCTGTCTCGGTTTCGCCGGCATGGGCGCGGAACTGACGGAACGGCTCGGCGTGCCGGTGATCGATCCCGCCGCCGCGCTGATCGCCACGGCCGAATCTTTGGTCGTTCAGGGGCTGAGCCACAGCAAGCGGAGCTGGCCCGATCCACCGGCGGCGCGGCGCTTCTGGGGCGCGGGAACCGTCGAAAATTGAACTATGTATCGAAGGAGGAACGAAAAACATGAAATTCAGCGTCAAAAAATTTGCCGCCGGCGTTGCGGCGGTCATGCTGTGCGCCGTATCGGCCTGCGCGGCCAAGCCCCTGGAGGGGCAAAAACTGAAGATGGCGGTCAGCCCCACGTTCCCGCCCTTCGAGTTCGAGCGGCTCGACGAGCAGGGCAACGCCCGCATCGTCGGCTACGACATCGACATGGTGGACAGGATCGCCGCGGAGCTCGGCTTTACCTACGAGCTGGTGCACACCAACTTCAAGGGGCTGATGGGCGAGCTGGCCAGTCATCGCGTCGACTTCGTCGTTTCCGGCATGTCGCCCACCGAAGAGCGCAGGAAGACGGTCGACTTTTCCGTGCCCTACTATTATTGCCAGACTTCGATCATCCAGCACAAGGGAGCCAACATCAAGACCGTGGCGGACCTAAAGGGCAAGCGGATCGCCGCTTCCTTCGGCACGCAGTACGCCGACTTCGCCGAAGCGGCCGGGGCCGTCGTCGCCGCGATGGACAGCAGCACGTACAGCATGCAGGAGCTCCTGGCCGGCCGCGCCGACGGCGTGGTGCAGGACGCCGCTTCCGCTTCCATCCGCGTCAAGCAGCATCCCGGGCTCGAATACTTCGTGCTGCCGCAGGACGAACTCGACAAGGTGCAGGGCGGCAACGTCTCCGACTGTTTTGCCGCCGTGTTCCCCAAGGGCTCGAAACTGGAACCGCTGTTCACCGGGCAGATCGAGAAGATGCAGGCCGACGGCACGATGAAGGCCATTTACGAGAAGTGGATCGGCCCATGGCCCTACGGCGACGCGGCGGCCAAGCCGCTTCAGGGCGAGCATTACAAGCTGGCGATCAACGCCACCTTCGCGCCGTTCGAGTTCGCTCAGGTGAACGACACAGGCGAGAGCGTCATCACCGGTTTCGACATCGACGTGCTCGACGCCATCGCCGCGGCGCTCGGCTTTACCTACGAGATCAAGGACATGAACTTCTCCGGCCTGATCGGCGAGCTGCACAGCGGCCGCGCCGACTTCGTCATCTCCGGCCTGTCGGACACGGAAGAGCGCCGCAAGAGCGTCGATTTCTCCGTTCCCTATTATTTCTGCAAGACCGCCATCGTCTCGCCGGCCGCCGCGCCGCTGAAAAACATGGCGGAGATGAAGGGCAAAAAGATCGCCACCGTGTTCGGCACCGAGTACGCCAAGGTGGTCGAGGCCTCCGGTTCCGTTCCCACGCTGCTCGACAACAGCACCATGGTCACTCAGGAACTGCTGAACGGGCGCGTCGACGGCGCCGTCATGGACGCCTCGCAGGCCAAGACGAAGTGCGAGCAGAACGGGGGCTACGTGTATCACGTCATCCCCAACGAAGACCTCGAAAGCGCGCATTACGTTTCCGGAGCGTATTCCATCGCCTTCCGGAAAGGTTCCGGGCTGATCCCCCTGTTCAACGAACAGATCGGGAAGATGTTCGCCAGCGGGCGGATGAACGAGCTGATCGTCAAGTGGATGGGCGAGGAGTTCGTCAAGTAACTTTTTCCCAAAAAAGAGCGGCCGAAGGACTCGCCGCCGCGCGCGGAGATCCCTTCGGCCCTGTGCGACGGGCGCGCCGCGCGTCGCCGCGGCGGCTTTGCGAAACGCCGCAGGAAGGAAGAACATGAGAAAATCGCTTTTCGGCCGCAAAAAAGCGCCGCCGCTGCTGGCCCTCGCGGCCGTGCTGGCTCTGGCGGGGCTGGCTTGGGCCGCGCCGGCCCCGGCGCGGCGGTTTGCGCTGCATTTCGAACGTATCTGGCCCTATTACAAAGTCTTTTACCGCGGCATGATCAATTCGCTCGAGGTGACCTTCATGTCCGTGATCATGGGCTCGGTCTGCGGCACCGTGCTGGCGCTGCTCAAAGTCTCGCGCCTCGGGCCGCTGTCGTGGTTCGCCACGGCCTACACCTCGGTATTCCGCGGCACGCCGCTGATGGTGCAGTTGTTCCTCGTTTATTTCGCCACGCCCCAGCTCTTCGATTATCAGATCCCGGCCTTCAACGCCGTGGTGCTGACCTTCGGACTCAACTCCGCCGCCTATGTGTCCGAGATCCTGCGCGGCGGCATCCAGTCCATCGACGTCGGCCAGCGCGAGGCCGCCATGGCCCTGGGCGTGCCCTACCGCGCCATGATGTTCGACATCGTCATCCCCCAGGCGCTGCGCACCGTGCTGCCGTCGCTGGTCAACGAACTCATCGCCCTGCTCAAGGACACGTCCATCGTCGCCACCATCGGCATGCTCGACATGATGCGCGCCGCCCAGACCGCCATGAACTCCACCTATTTGGCGTTCGAGCCGTTCATCGTCGTCGCCGGCATGTACTACGTGCTCGTGATGATCTTCACGGCCGTCGCTTCGCGCTTGGAGAGGAGGCTGCACAAAAGTGATCGAAATTAGGGATTTGAAGAAACGGTTCGGTCCCCTCGAGGTGCTTCGGGGCGTCAACCTGAAGATCGACGACGGCGAAGTGGTGTCCATCGTCGGCCCCTCCGGCTCGGGCAAGTCGACGCTGCTGCGCTGCATCAACCTGCTCGAGACGCCCACGTCGGGGCAGGTCGTCATCGACGGGCTGGACATCACCCAAAGAGGCGTGGACATCCAGAAAGTGCGCGAGAACGTGGGCATGGTGTTTCAGCACTTCAACCTGTTCCAGAACAAGAACGTGCTTCAGAACATGATCTACGCGCCCATGAAAGTGCGCGGCCTTCCCGAGGCGCAGGCCGTCGAAAAGGCCATGCGGCTGCTCGAGCGCGTCGGTCTGGCCGACAAGGCCCGTGCCTATCCTTCCATGCTCTCCGGCGGCCAGCAGCAGCGCGTCGCCATCGCCCGCGCGCTGGTAAACGAGCCGCGTGTGCTGCTCCTCGACGAGCCGCTCGGCGCGCTGGACCTCAAACTGCGCAAGGATATGCGGATCGAGCTCAAGCGC
>ENA-ORTP01000623-ORTP01000623.1-human-gut-metagenome-genome-assembly--contig:-NODE-623-length-42773-cov-5.160237_pt1 | contig 42773 bp, 34 predicted proteins | sample MGYA00241913_ERZ509190 | MGnify/ENA primary metagenome ERZ509190 (study PRJEB26280, sample SAMEA2338839) | human gut metagenome | biome: human gut; feature: human-associated habitat; material: faeces...
TTTTGACAGCTTTGATATTTTATCATATCATTTTCAGCTTGTCAAGAACTTTTTTTAAAAGTTTTTTACCAGCCATTCGGCTGTGCTGTTCTTTTTTTTTCGACAGCCATACTAGATTATCACATCTGCATCGCTTTGTCAAGAACTTTTTAAAACTTTTTTCATCAGCAAAAGCTGATGTCTGTTGATGAATATCAACGACTTGTTCCGAAGAACTCTTTCTTTCGTTGTTCACAGCAACTTTTACAGGATATCATATCCTTTTTCGTTTGTCAACAACTTTTTCAGAAACTTTTCTGTTTCTTTGACAGCTTCGCTGTCAGCGGAGAAAGAGGGATTTGAACCCTCGCACGGCGCGAACCGTCTACACCCTTAGCAGGGGCGCCTCTTCAGCCACTTGAGTATTTCTCCAACGCCTGAATAAGTATCTTATTCAATTTACCCGCTCTATGTGAGCAAAATTGATTATACCTTACCAGACGCTTATCTGTCAATCACTTTTTTACTTTTTTTTAAACTTTTTTACTGTTTCTGTTAAATTCCCTTAAAACCAAACTGAAATTCCATCTTCCTGCTTACGTCCAGCAAATATTCCTTATGTGTCCTTGCACCCCAACTGTCGTCACCACCGACACCCATTTGCTGTTTCGATACTCTTACCACTGTATAATGCACCTGTGGAAGTTCAAAATCATGTCTTGCATTTTCCAATTCATGAGGTGTATATGGAAGTGCAGAGAAATTCATACCGTCGCCTGTGAAGAGCATGCCTCTTCCCTTCTTGTCTGTAACAGACGCCCAGCGCACGCCTGTCTTATTGCCGCATTCCTGAGGATTTAAGTACAACGCCATATTATCCTGCACCATATTCTTATAAATGCCCAGTTTTGCCCCTCTCTGTCTGTCTTCATAAGTTTCCTCCGGTCCCATACCATACCAGGATACATGATTATAATCTGCATCAAATTTAAACATAACACCAAATTCCGGCATATCTCCCAGTTCTTCTACCGGATCATAGGTCAAAGCAGTTTCGATATAGCCGTCTGGATATACCTTATAAGAAAGACTACATTCTGCTGCCGGTGTGGTTGGCAGGAAGTAAGTAAAGGTAATCTGTGCATAGTTTTCCTTTACCTTAATTTCCGGATTCTTTGCTTCCGGGTATGGCAGAGTCGGCTTCTTATGAGAGAGATACATACTTGCCAGCTTCCACTGTCCATAGCGTCCAGGCATTAAGCAGCCTTCATCATTGTCTGTAGGCGTTCTCCAGAAATTCGGCTTTGGAATCATCTTAATCATTTCCACATCGCCATAGCGGTAAGAAACCAGACCGCCGTTTAAATAAGAGAACATCACCTCAAAGTTTTCACCTCTGACCCCAAAGTTATGTACGCTTCTGATGATTTTCATTTCACCCTTGTGCTGTTCTGCTTTTTTCTCCACTTTATAAACGGTTTCTCCAAAAGCTACTTCATGTCCTTTCTTTGCCCAGAGGGTATCTTCCTTCAGACTAAAAGAAACCGTTACCGTATATTCTCCCGGCAACGTCTGTACCGGTACAGGAAGTTCATAGATGTCCTCACTCAAAGGTTCTGTATGAGTATCCATAGGAACAGAAAGTATCTGTCTTCCGTCTTTTTTCAGGATAACAGTACACTGGAAAGTATCTGTATTTACAAACAGATTTTTATTGATAACTTTTACCTTATCCTTTTCTACCTGTGCAGTAATGTTCTGATAATTAAATTTTACCTCCTGCATTTTCGGAGAAGGATTTCTGTCCTTGCCGTAAACAATCCCATTACCACTGAAATTATAGTCGCATGGGTGCTCGTCAAAATCACCACCGTAAGCCTGGTATTCCTTTCCATAACGGTCTTTTTTATCAATCGACTGGTCAATATAATCCCAGATAAAACCACCCTGATACAATGGCTCTGTGTCAGTTAAATCTGTGTATTTATGCATAGCCCCGCAGGAGTTTCCCATGGCATGGGTGTATTCACAGCAGATAAACGGCTTGCTTTTATCCTTTGCCAGAAATGCCTTAATGCCTTCCACGCTGGTATACATCTGGCTTTCCATATCACTGGTATCATTGTAGCGTCTGTCATGCATAACGCCTTCATAATGAACCAGACGGGTTGGGTCTTCTTTTCTGTAGAATTGGGACATTTCATAAATATCCTTTCCACCAAAGGATTCATTTCCACAGGACCAGATAAGAATGCTTGGGTGATTTTTATCCCTCTGGTACATGGAATTTACACGGTCTAACATCATGGGAAGCCATTCCGGTCTGTCACATGGAACCACTGCGTCGTACTCCCCGCTTCCTTCTTTTACCGTGTCCCAGGAACCATGAGATTCCAGATTGTTTTCTGCAATCATGTAAAGTCCGTATTCGTCGCACAGCTCATATACCATAGTATCATTGGGATAATGGCTGGTACGGATTGCGTTGATGTTATTCTGTTTCATGGTTACAATGTCTTTTAAGACATCTTCTCTTTTTGCATAACGTCCTGTAACGGAGTTAAATTCATGGCGGTTTACTCCTTTAAAGACAACACGTTTTCCATTTAAGGTCATCAGATTGCCCTTCATCTCAAAACGTCTGAAACCAACCTTCTGTGGAATAACCTCTTCTAATTCTCCTTCGTTATTAAACACCTCAAAAAGCAAATCATAAAGCACCGGTGTTTCTGCACTCCAAAGCTCCGGTGTGTCCACGTCCATGTGAAGCAGCGTGTCCTGTTCCAGATTTTCTTCCAGGGTCTGTACCTTTTCACCGTTTTTTGACAGGCTCAGGCGTACTCTTCCTGCTGCAGAAGCCTGTAATTTCACCTCTAAATCTGCCTTTGTATAAGTATCGTCTAAAAATGTGCGAATTCTTAAATCCTGCACATGTATGTCCGGAACGGTAAATAAATACACATCTCTGTAAATACCGGAGAAGCGGAAAAAGTCCTGGTCCTCGCACCAGCTGCTGCTGGTCCACTTAAATACCTGAACTGCCAGTTTATTTCTTCCTTCCTTCACAAAAGGAGTTAAATCAAACTCTGAAGGGGTAAAACTGTCCTCACTATATCCTACGAAAGAACCGTTCAGCCAGAGAGCCAGACCGCTTTCTGCACCCTGGAAGGAAATGTAAAGCTTTTTCCCCTGCATATGCTCCGGAACTTCAAAATATTTTACATAACTTGCTACGGGATTGAAATGAGTCGGAATTTCTCCTGGTTTAATGTCCTCTCTTCCCTCCCATGGATACTGCACATTGGCATACTGTGGAACATCATAGCCTTCCATCTGGATATGCGCCGGTACACGGATATCGTCCCAGGACAGACAGCAATAGTCCTCTTTTTCAAATCCCCGCACCGTGCTTTCATAGTTTTTTGCATAATGAAATTTCCATAATCCGTTTAAGCTGTATTTAAAGCTCTCCTCGTTCTGCTGCATAGCTTCTAAAGACGCATAATATTTATGGGCAGAATGTGCCTTCATACAGTTATCTTTAAAATATTCAGGATTTTTTACCATGGAATAATCAAATCGGTTCATTTTATATCCTCCTTCATCGTACTGAACTATGCCCCTATTTTACCATTGATAAAACCTTTGTTGTATGATATGTTTAGCTAAATAATATAACATTTTGAAACAGGAGATTCTCATGCCTATTTACTTTAGAAATACACCTGTAAAACAGCCCTTTCTCTTTGATTCCATTGGATATGACTGGTATCAGGATCCCATGAGCCGTCCAAAGGGATATCCCCATTTTCATTACCTGCAGACAGAACAGGGCGCAGGAAAAATCAAAATTCAGGGAACCTGTCGTACCCTGAATCCCGGCGAAGGGCTGCTGATGGCTCCTTTTTTGCCTCACTCCTATGAAAGCGCCTCAAAAGAGGAATGGCGCACCTGCTTTTTCTCTCTTACCGGAACACTGGAAGGCAGTATCGGAACGCTTTTAAACAATCGCCCCATAATCCCTGTAGACAAGGAACTGGGAAGCCTGCTGCACAGAGAAATCGTACGAATTGCCGGCGCATACGCGCATTTGCCCGCCGGAACAAAGGCGCTCTCTGTAGACTGTTACAGTCTTCTCATGCACTTTGTAAACGGGGGATATGGAAATGATTTGGAAAAAGAAACGCTTTATAAGCGCTATGTCGAACCTGTTCTGAAACAGATTGATGCAGACTATGCCGCTGAACTCACCATACAGGAGTTGAGCAGCAGGGTATATGTGACCCCCCAGTATTTATCTCGGCTGTTTCGCCGCTTTCTGGGCTGTTCTGCTTATGAATATCTCACCACCTACCGGATTAACAAGGCAAAAGAGCTTCTACTTGTGGAAAGCAGCCTGGAAATACAGGAAATCGCCATTCGCACAGGCTTTTCCGACACCAGCCACTTTATTGCCATGTTTAAGAAAGCATCAGGACTTACGCCCGGAGAGTTCCGCAGAACCAATGGATAAATTGCAGACAATATTTTCCGCCTGGATTAAGTCATATCAGCGGAATCTTTTTTAAAAGGCTGTCACATGATACGCACTCCAGAATGATATGTGTATCATGCAACAGCCTTTTTACTTCAATCTTCTTTTATTTTCCCTCATATTCCTGAATGACATGTTCAATACGCTGCTTCACCTCTGCAGCAATCTCTACAGTCTTCATGTCCTTATATTCCTCATAAAGCATTGGCTTTAAAATATGTACCTGCACCTTAATCTTCTCAATGGATTTGGTATCAAAAGACTTATAGGAATCAATCAGCGCCACTGGCACAATGGGGCATTTGGCCTTTGTGGCGCTTTTAAAGCTGCCTCCCTTAAACTCGTGAACAGCATTAGGATTTTTCGTTCTGGTTCCCTCTGGGAAAATCAGATAATTGCGCCCGGACTCCACTTCCTTTGCTACCTGCTGAATGACCTTCATAGACTGTCTTACGTCCTCCCGGTCAATGGCATATGCCTTCATACAGGCAAAAACCTGCTTCAGAAAAGGAATATTCTGCACCTCTTTTTTCATAACCACGGAAAAAGGTCTGGGACACGCCTGCATAATGGCAAGTACATCAAACAGTCCCTGATGATTTGGAAAAAACATAAATCCGTCCTTTTCGGGAATATTTTCCTGCCCGTGAATATCAATGACAATACGCCCTCCCTTAATCGCGCGCCGGTCAATGAAACGAAGCATTTTGTACCGTTCTTCTTCTGTATATTTTTCCGTATGCTTTGCGTAATAGCACAATTTAAACCACATAACAGGCACCAGCAAAATGTTGTATGCCACCATGAGTAATATTCTTTTCACTGTCTTCTCCTCTGCCTGGTACAGCAAATAAACGCTTCAGCAATGCCATACAAGGATTATTTATTCTTTGCTTTACCGGATACTTCCTTGAACTTATTCTGCAGACTGTTTTCGTATTTTGGATTCTTGCGGATAAAGGTTTCATACTGCTGTTCGTATTCCCTGTATTCCTCTGTCTTTACAAACTTTTTGTATGCTTCTCTGGACGCCTTGCTCATCTTATCAGTCACGTCCTTTGCAGGAACTACAAAGTAATCCTTGTCCTTTTCCTGTACAAAATAAAAGGCAAGGGCAGGTACCTCCTGGGTTTCTTTTTTAAGCTCTACCTCGTAGTTGTACCACACATACACAAGATCTCTCTTTTCAAAACTACCAAGAATATCCGCTTTTTCAAACTTCACATCTTTTGCCGCATGGGCTTCAAAATATTTCATGTTATAGTTTATTTCTTTTTTCACTGCACTGTCTGTTTTTTTATCCGGGTCAAATCCAAAACACTTTTTGACTGCTTTTTCGTCCTGATTCTGATATGCACTGATAAGAGATTTTACCACAGCCTCCGGAGTCTTATGACTGACCTTTGTACTGCAGCCTGTGAGCAAGAATACTGCACACAGAACTGCACATAATACCTTCCCTCTTATTTTTCTCATCTGTATACTCTCCTAACTTTCCTCAGGCCTTTAAGCCGCTTACTCCTGCTCTGTTGTTTCCCCTTCTGCCTCTTCTGCAGATATTTCCCCGGCTGCCTCCTGTAGTATTTCCTTCTCAGACTCTTCTTCCTTATCCCTTACCTTTGCAATACTTGCAACGGTGATATTGTCCTTCAAATCCATAAGCTTCACGCCGGAAGTAATTCTGCCGAGAATAGAAATACTGTCGCATTCCAGACGGATAATAATTCCCTCTGTAGTAATCATCATAATTTCATTGCCGCTGTTTACAGCCTTAACGCCAATGACATTTCCTGTTTTTTCTGTAATTTTGTAACATTTTACACCCTTACCGCCACGGTTCTGACGTGTAAATTCTCCTATAGAGGTTCTCTTTCCAAGCCCATTCTCAGATACAATCAACAGATAATCTCCCTGGCAGGTGAGCTGCATGCCGATAACCTCATCTTCTTCCATGAGATTAATACCGCGCACACCCATGGAAACTCTTCCTGTACTTCTAACATCATTTTCATTAAAGCAAATGCACTGTCCAAATTTTGTTACCAGGATAATATCCTTTTTGTTATCTGTAAATTTCACTTCAATCAGCTCATCATCTTCCCGAAGAGAAATAGCTGCAAGACCTGTTTTTCTCACATTTGCATAATCCTCAATCGGCGTCTTTTTCACCAGACCGTTTCTGGTTGCCATGAAGAGATAGCTGCCCTTCTTAAATTCTCGAATTGGAATCACAGCTGTAATTTTTTCGTCCGGCTGTAACTGCAGAAGGTTGATAATAGCTGTTCCCCTTGCAGTACGGCTTGCCTCCGGGATTTCGTATGCCTTAATTCTGTACACCCTTCCCATATTAGTAAAAAACATGAGGAAATGATGGGTTGTGGTCATAAGAAGTTCTTCTATATAGTCATCGTCAATAGTGGACATACCCTTGATTCCCTTGCCGCCTCTGTTCTGACTGCGGAAATTATCTACGGTCATACGCTTGATATAACCCAGCTTTGTCATAGCAATCACAGTGTTTTCTCTTGGAATCAAATCCTCCATGGAAATATCAAATTCATCGTATCCAATGGCAGTTCTTCTGTCATCGCCGTATTTCTCTGCAATGGCAAGGATTTCCTCACGGATAACGCGAAGCAGCAGGTGTCTGTCTTCCAGAATTGCCTTTAACTCTCTGATTTTAATCTGCAGATCATTAAATTCCTTTTCCAGACGTTCTCTCTCCATACCGGTAAGCTGATAAAGACGCATATTTACAATTTCCTGAGCCTGTACGTCAGAAAAACCAAAGGTTTCCATAAGGGTTTCCTTTGCTTCCACCCTGGTCTTTGACCCGCGGATAATACGGATAACCTCATCAATAACGTCCAGAGCCTTTAAAAGACCGGATACAATATGTGCTCTTGCTTCTGCCTTATTTAAGTCATACTGTGTTCTTCTGGTTACAACCTCTTCCTGATGCGCCAGATAGTGCTTCAGCATTTCCAGAAGGCTCATAACCTTCGGTGTATTGCCTACCAGTGCCAGCATAATCACACCAAAAGTATCCTGCATCTGGGTGTGCTTGTAAAGCTGGTTTAAAATTACATTGGCATTTGCATCTCTTCTCAGTGTAATACAGATACGCATACCTTCCCGGTTTGAGTGGTCGTTAATATCTGTAATGCCGTCAATTTTCTTATCTCTCACCAGTTCTGCAATTTTTTCAATCAATCTGGCCTTATTTACCATGTACGGCAACTCTGTAACAATAATCTGGCTCTTTCCGTTTGGCATGGTTTCAATATCTGTTACCGCGCGCACTCTGATTTTACCGCGGCCTGTACGGTAAGCCTCCTCAATGCCTCTGGTTCCCAGAATAGTAGCCCCTGTTGGGAAATCCGGTCCCTTGACAATAGAGAGAATCTCCTCAATCTCAGTTTCTCTTTCCTCTTCAATCTGGTTATCAATGATTTTCACCACTGCCTGAATAACCTCCCGCAGGTTGTGAGGAGGAATATTTGCCGCCATACCAACTGCAATACCGGAGGTTCCGTTTACCAGAAGGTTTGGATATCTGGAAGGAAGCACAGTAGGCTCTTTTTCTGTCCCATCAAAGTTTGGTGCAAAATCAATGGTATTTTTATTAATATCTGCCAGCATTTCCATGGAAATCTTACTCAGACGCGCCTCTGTGTAACGCATAGCAGCAGCGCCGTCCCCGTCTACGGAACCAAAATTCCCATGTCCGTCTACTAACGGATAACGGGTAGACCAGTCCTGCGCCATATTTACCAGAGCTCCGTAAATCGAGCTGTCACCATGAGGGTGATATTTACCCATGGTATCACCAACGATACGGGCGCATTTTCTATGAGGCTTATCCGGTCCGTTATTCAATTCTATCATGGAATAGAGAATCCTTCTCTGCACCGGCTTCAAACCATCTCGAACGTCAGGAAGGGCGCGGGACGCAATAACGCTCATAGCGTATTCAATATAGGATTCCTCCATTTTCTTCTGTAAATCTACTTCCTGAACTTTGTCAAAAATATTTTCTTCCATTTAGCTTCTCCTTATTGTTGCGGGTTATCAGATATCAAGATTCTTGGCATACTTGGCGTTTTCTTCAATAAATTCACGTCTTGGCTCTACCTTATCTCCCATAAGGGTTGTAAAGGTCAGATCCAGCTCAGAGGTAGAGTCCTCGTCCATGACAACACGCATGAGAATACGTCTTTCCGGGTCCATAGTGGTTTCCCAGAGCTGTTCTGCGTCCATTTCTCCCAGTCCTTTGTAACGCTGAATACTGCAGCCCTCCAGACCGATTTCAGCCAGAATGTCTGCCTGCTCTTTTTCTGTATAAGCATAATAAGTCTTACGGTTCTTTTCCAGCTTGAAAAGAGGCGGTTTTGCCAGATACACATAGCCCTGCTTAATCAGTTCCGGCATAAAGCGATACAGGAAGGTCAGAAGCAGTGTAGCAATGTGTGCGCCGTCTACATCGGCATCGGTCATAATAATAATCTTGTGATAACGAAGCTTGGAAATATCAAAATCCTCATGGATACCAGTTCCAAACGCTGTAATCATGGCTTTAATCTCTGCATTGGCGTAAATCTTGTCAAGGCGGGCTTTCTCCACGTTCAGAATCTTACCTCGAAGGGGAAGAATTGCCTGTGTCGCACGACTTCTGGCCGTCTTAGCGGAACCTCCCGCGGAATCACCCTCTACAATGTAAATTTCACACTTACTCGGATCCTTGTCCACGCAGTCTGCCAGCTTTCCAGGAAGGGACATACCCTCCAGGGCAGACTTTCTACGGGTCAGCTCTCTGGCTTTTCTCGCTGCATCTCTGGCTCTCTGGGACAAAATAGATTTCTCCACAATAATCTTTGCCACAGCAGGGTTCTGCTCCAGATAAATTTCCAACTGGCTACTTACCACATTGTCCACAGCGCCTCTGGCTTCACTGTTTCCAAGTTTCTGCTTGGTCTGTCCCTCAAACTGCGGGTCTTCTATTTTCACGCTGATAATGGCAGTCAGACCTTCACGGATATCTTCTCCAGAAAGATTTTGCTCACTTTCCTTTAACAGCTTGTTCTTTCTTGCATAATCATTAAACGTCTTTGTAATGGCATTTCGAAAGCCCATGATATGGGTTCCGCCTTCCGGTGTGGTAATGTTGTTTACAAAGCCGTAGGTATTCTCTGTATAGGCGTCATTGTGCTGCATGGCAACCTCTACCATAACGCCGTCCCTGCTTCCCTCAAAGTACATAATATCTTCGTACAAAGGTGTTGCACTGCGGTTTAAATATTGCACAAATTCCTTAATACCGCCCTCATAATGGAAGACTACTTCCTTCTCCTCTTCTTCCCTCTTATCCTTTGCCACAATTTTCAGCCCTTTTGTCAAAAAGGCAATTTCGCGGAAGCGATGCTTCAAGGTTCCAAAATCAAAAACAGTTTCCTCAAAAATTTCCGGGTCAGGCAGGAAAGTAACCATGGTTCCTGTTTTTTCCATGTCACATTCTCCTACAATCTTCAGGCTGTACATAGTCTTTCCCCGCTCATAGCGCTGTCTGTATACCTTACCCTCCTTGTAAATCGTAACCTCAAGCCAGGTAGAGAGCGCATTTACGACAGAGGCGCCTACGCCGTGAAGACCGCCGGATACTTTGTATCCCCCGCCGCCAAATTTGCCTCCTGCATGAAGAATGGTGAATACCACTTCAACAGCCGGAATCCCTGCTTTATGGTTGATTCCTACCGGAATCCCCCTTCCGTTATCAATAACGGTAATAGAGTTATCTTCATTTACAGATACCTCAATGGTATCACAATAACCTGCCAAAGCCTCGTCTACTGCATTATCTACAATTTCATAGACCAGATGATGAAGTCCTCTTGAAGATGTGCTGCCGATATACATACCTGGTCTTTTTCTTACGGCTTCCAGACCTTCCAGAATCTGAATCTGGTCTGCGCCGTATTCTGTATTTATTTCTGTACTCATGCAATTCCTCCTGTTTTCCGGTATTCACCGGTGATTTGACGGTTTACGGGCAATATACATTTCCCTCAACCACTTTAAATATCTTATTTATGTGAAATCTCCTGTCAATAAAATCATCAAGCCCTGTACAGGTTATCATAGTCTGTACCTGACTGATGCTGTTCAGAAGATAATTCTGCCTGTTGGAATCCAGCTCAGACAATACATCGTCCAGAAGCAGGATGGGCATATCCTGAATGCTGCGTTTTACCATATAGATTTCAGACAGCTTCAGAGAAAGCGCCGCGGTTCTCTGCTGCCCCTGGGAGCCATACTTGCGGATATCCATGCCGTTTATCCTGACGCATAAATCATCTCTGTGGGGCCCTGTGGACGTCATTTTGAAACGGCAGTCCTTTTCCCTGTTTCGGGAAAGCTCCTCCAGAAACTGTCCGCGGTCTGTACTTGGCTCATAAATCAGTTCGATTTTTTCTTTTCCGCCGGTAATATTGCTATGTATTTCCTCAATAATGCCGTTCATTTCTTCAATAAAGCCCATTCTCCCCTCAATCACAGCGCTTCCGTAGACTGCAAGCTGCTCATCCCACACCTCTAAGGTTGACATAAGAGAAGGATTAAAAGAAATATCCTTTAACAGCTTGTTTCTCTGATTCAAAATACGGTTATAACTGGAAAGATTGGACAAATACAGCTTATTAAGTTGACATAATTCCAAATCCATGAATCTCCGTCGTTCGCCCGGACCGTTTTTAATAATATTCAAATCTTCAGGTGAGAAAAAAACCATGTTTACAATTCCGAAAAGCTCTCCGGCCTTTTTTATCGGAATCCCGTCTATTGCAATTCCCTTTGCCTTTGTCTTTTTTAAATGCATGTCAATTTTCCGGGAAATCCCGTTTTTTTTCACAAACATACGAATATGGGCTTCATCTGAATCAAATTTTATTAAATCTCTGTCCTTGCTGCCTCTGTGGGACTTTGTAGTTCCGCACAGATAGGCAGCTTCCAGAATATTGGTTTTTCCCTGGGCATTATCCCCGTAGAAAATGTTTGTCCCTTCATCAAGCTTCAGCGACAGGGTTTCATAATTCCTGTAATTTTTCAACTCTATGGATTCAATATACATAAATCACCCTACTGCTTCCGACTATTTTATGATTTTCACTTCCTGTCCCTGATAAGAAAGGACATCTCCCTCATACAGCTTACGTCCTCTTCTGGTATCCACCTCTCCGTTTACCAGAACTTCTCCGTCCTGAATGACATATTTAGCTTCAACCCCGTCCTGTACCAGGTTTGCGGCTTTTAAAGCCTGACCTAATTTAATAAATTCATCGCGTAATTTAATGGTTTCCATAGCTTCTCCTATCTGCTTACTGCATTGAAATTAACCGGAAGAATCAGATAGATGTACTGCTGATTATCGTCGCGGATAAAGCAAGGCGCCTTGGCATTCATCAAATAAATACTTACCTCTTCATCATCTATAACCTTCAGTGCATCGATTAAAAACTTGGGATTAAAGCCAATCATAATGTCTTTTCCCTCTTTTTCAATATCAATTTCTTCCTTCATGGAACCAATCTGAGAATCAATCTGCAGTTCCATCTGGCCGTCCTGAATGTTGATAATAATAGGCTTTTTATCCCCTTCTTTTACAAACAGAGTCGCACGGTCAATACAGTCTAAAAGCTCTCTTTTATTAATTTTTACCTTTGTTTCATAATCACTGGAAAGCATCTGGTCTACTTTGAAGTATTCTCCTTCAATCAGACGGGACACCACCTTTGTGTCATCAAATTCAAACAAAATGTGATTAGAAGAAAGATAAATATCTACCATATCTTCCAGTTCACCGGATAAAATCTTGCTGATTTCGTTCAGAGTTTTTCCGGGAACAACCACTTTACGGTCTTCACATTCTTCCTGTAAGCCAATTTTTCGAATGGAAATACGGTGTCCATCCAGAGAAATTACTCTTAACATATTATTTTCAATCTGGAAAAGCTCTCCTGTCATCAGCTTATTGTTTTCATTTACTGCAATGGAAAAGATCGTCTGACGAATAATTTCTTTTAAAGTAAACTGTGAAACCCGTATGCAGCCTTCTTTTTCTATTAAAGGTAAATAAGAAAAATCTTCTCCTGATTTTCCGGGAATATTAAATTTTGCTTTTTCACAGGTAATGGTTGCATTCAGTTTTTCATCTGTTTCAATAGTAACATCATTATCCGGAAGTTTGCGGACAATATCGGAAAAGATTTTTGCGTCCAGAGCCAGAACACCTTTTTCAATCACCAGTCCCTGAACACGGGTTTCAATGGCAAGTTCCATATCATTTGCCGTTAATTTAATATCATTGGTTGCTGCATCAATTAAGATACACTCCAGAATCGGCATAGTCGTTTTAGAAGGTACGGCTTTCATGACAATACTGACACTTTTTTGAAGTTCAGATTTTGGGCAAATAATTTTCATGTGTGAATAACTTCCTTTCTGTGTGAAGTGGGTAAATATATAAATAAATGAATAACAAATCCGTAGTAATCGCCGTAGGGGCTGTGAATATGTGAATAAGTTCCGAAACCCGTGAAAATACGGGCTTCAAGAGTATGGATAACTTTGTGGGTTCATGTTGAAGTTCATGTATAAATGCTGTTGATAGAAATGTGGGTAAAAAACCGCAAAATTTTTCAACAGAGTTGTCCACATATAATTCACATAGTATTCACTTTACATTGTGGATAAATTTCATGCTACTTTGAGGGGTTTATTTTTTTCTGTAAAATATCAATGATTTCTTTTGTGGATTCAGAGGTTTCCAGTTCTGCCTCAATTTTATTGATCCCATTCATAATGGTAGTGTGATCCCTGCCACCGAGAACCTTGCCGATATTTTTCAGTGTAACTTCTGTCATATGGCGGCACAGATACATGACAATCTGCCGTGGGAAAACAATCTTTGAGTTCCTCTTGTTTCCGGTGAGGTCAGCAGGAGATAAGTCAAAGTGTTCTGCTACAATATCAATGATGAGTTCCGGGGTAACGATACGTTTCTGATTCGGAGAAATAATATCTTTTAATACCTTTTCCGCTAAAGGCAGATTGATTTCGCTTTTTTCCAGATTTGCGTATGCCATGATTTTATTTAAAGCACCCTCAAGCTCACGAATATTGGATTTTATATTCTTGGCAATGTACTCAATGACTGCATCATCTATCTGATAGCCGTCTAATTCCTCTTTTTTTCTCAAAATTGCCATTCTGGTTTCATAGTCCGGAGAGGAAATATCTACAATTAAGCCCCATTCAAACCGGGAACGAAGACGATCCTCTAAAATTTCCATGTCCTTTGGCGGTTTATCTGAGGAGATGATAATCTGTTTTTTTGCGCCGTGCAGGGCATTAAAAGTATGGAAAAATTCTTCCTGTGTGGATTCCTTTCCTATAATGAACTGGATATCATCAATAAGCAGCACATCAATGTTCCGGTATTTTTCACGGAACTTAGACATGGTAGAATTATTGCCGTTACGGATAGATTCAATCAGCTCATTGGTAAAATATTCACTGGTAACATACAGCACCTTTGCATTGGAATTCTGCTGCAAAACATAGTGGGCAATGGAGTGCATCAAGTGGGTTTTTCCAAGACCTACACCTCCGTAGATAAACAGTGGGTTATAGGATTCACCCGGAGATTCTGCTACGGCAACAGAAGCAGCATGTGCCATTTTGTTATTATTTCCGACTACAAAGGTGTCGAAGGTATAGCGGGGATTTAAATTGGCTTTTGCAATGTTTTCGTTATGGTCAATAGGGCTTGCCACCGCTTTTTCCTTAATTTCCTCTTCAATTTCGTCAGGCAGAATAAAGGAAATCTCAAAATTTTCCCCGGTAGCCTCCGCAATGGCTACTTTTAAAGGAAGGAGATACTTCTTATTAATATAATCCAAAGCAATATTTTGGTTATTAATGTTGATAGTAACCACATTTCCCTCTACCTTATAGACCTTTAAGGGCTTAAGCCAGGTGGAAAAAGAAATGTCGGATACGTCATGTTCTACCTTAATCATGTTTAGAATCTCTGACCATTTTTCCTGAATTATGTGCATTTTTAATTCTCCTAAATCGTATTCTATGCCGGTTTTCAAACACAAAAAATATATGATTGACGGATTACTTCATTCAATCATAGGCAAAAAAAAGTATTATTATCTATATAATATAATAAAAAACCGTTTTTATCAATGAAAAGTTGAAGAGAAAATCCGTGTGGGTATGTGGATAAGTGTAGAAACTCCATTATTATAGGAAGAAATAGTTTTGAAAATGTGAAAAATTTGACAAAATGTGGGCTTGTTTATTTGTGGATTAAAATATGTGGATAATGAGGATTGTCTAAAAAGAAAAGAAGGTGGAAAAACAGTGATGTGAAAAATGTGTATAATGTAAAAAACAGAATCCACATGTCGAAAACCGTTGAAAAATAAGGGCTTTTAGAAATTGAAGGTAGAAGAATGTGAATATATAGGGGAAGTTATCCACATGTTATCCACAATTTGTGGATAAAGTTACGTCAACTGAAAAAATGTGAATAAGTGTGTGTATAAGAATATGGATAAAATTAGTTAAAGGGAAAAATCCAAAAAAGAATGTGGAAAGTGTGTGGAACTATGTGGACAACTATGCAGAGGGAAAAAGAAACAGAAAAAATGCCAGAAAAACCGCAGAAATAGAAAGAAAGTCTTGACGAATACCGACTTTATGAATATAATTGAAATGATGTTTTCTATCATGCATAGCTAGAAGTGACATCTGAATTAAATATTTATCGGAAAGATGTCCATATAATATAAGGGAGGTGCCTTGAATATGAAAATGACATTTCAGCCAAAGAAAAGACAGCGTTCCAAAGTTCACGGATTCAGAGCTAGAATGAGCAGTGCTGGCGGAAGAAAAGTTTTAGCTGCCAGAAGAGCAAAAGGAAGAAAAAAATTATCAGCATAAGACCGCAGACATGTGGTCTTTTCTTCTCTTTGCGGTAAAGGATAGAGTATATGAAATATTCGGAATCATTAAAAAAGAACAGAGATTTTCAGTTGGTTTACAAAAAGGGAACATCATTTGCCAATCGTTATCTGGTTATGTACATTAAGGAAAACCAACTGCAGCGTAACAGACTTGGGATATCAGTAAGCAAAAAAGTGGGAAACAGTATAGTAAGACATCATTTGACCAGATTGATAAGAGAAAGTTATCGCCTTAATGAAGAAAAATTTTGCTGCGGATATGATATAGTAGTTATTGTAAGAGTAAGTGGAAAGGAGCAGGGATTTCATGCGTTGGAAAGTGCCTTGCTGCATTTGGGAAAACTCCACAAAATAATGAGAAGTGAAGAGAATGAAAAAAATATTAATCGTCTTGATTAAAGGGTATCAGAAATATTTGTCACCGCTTAAAAGCACACGCTGCCCCTATATACCTACCTGCTCTCAGTACGGGTTGGAGGCAATCGAGAAATACGGCGCTCTTAAAGGAGGGCTTATGGCAGTATGGAGAATTTTAAGATGTAATCCTTTTTCAAAGGGTGGATATGACCCGGTACCGTAAAAGGAAAACAGAAGGTTTATCGGTTGAGAAAAACAGGAGGGTGACAAAAACAGAAGGAGGAAACTGTTTTGGGTGTGTTACTGACTAAGAGTACCATGCCGATTGTAAACTGGGTAGCGGAAGTGCTGGGCTGGCTTATGAACGGCATTTATAGCATTGGAGTCCATAACCTGGGTCTGTGTATCATTATCTTTACACTGATTATCTATGCGTTTATGACTCCACTTCAGATCAGACAGCAGAAATTTGCAAAAATGAATGCTGTTATGTCCCCTGAATTGCAGAAGATTCAGAAAAAATACAGAGGAAAAAAAGATCAGGCATCACAGATGAAAATGCAGGAAGAAACCATGGCCATTTACGAAAAATATGGGGTATCTCCTACAGGAAGCTGTCTGCAGATGTTAATTCAGATGCCGATTTTCTTTGCTTTGTATCAGGTTATTATTAAGATTCCGGGATATATCAGTGGAATCAGAGGAGTATTTGATTCTGCTGTTGCACATATTACTGATGTAAAGGGATATTCTCAGATTATCCTGAATTTTGTACAGCAGCACAAAATTACAAATGCCTATCTGCCTACGGAGGGAACTCTGACAGATAATCAGGTCGTAGACTTTTTGTATGCGCTGTCCCCGTCACAGTGGGATCAGCTTGCTGATGTAAACAAATTCCAGGGATTTGCAGATGTGTTAAATCAGGCTGCAGATACACTGCACCCTATGCAGAATTTCTTAGGTCTGAATATCGCAGATAATCCATGGGCGCTGATTCAGTCCGGTTGGAGTTCACACAGCTATCTGCTGATTATTGCAGCTATCTTAATTCCGGTTCTGGCATGGGCAACACAGGTGCTGAATATGAAGCTGATTCAGACAGAAAGCAATCCTGCCAACAACGGAAACGGAGGCTCTTCTACCATGGAAGCAACCATGAAGAGCATGAACATGATTATGCCTTTATTTACAGCATTTATCTGTTTCACATTCCCGGTTGGTATTGGTATCTACTGGATTATCGGTGCGGTTATCCGAAGCGTTCAGCAGCTGATTATCAACAGACGTCTGAATAACATGGATATGGACGAATTTATTCGTAAAAATAAAGAAAAGATGGACAAGAAGCGGGCAAAGAGAGGGGTTACAACCCAGAATATCAGCCAGCAGGCAAAGATGAGTGTCCGCAATATTGAAGAACCAAAGAGAAAGACTATTGCAGAAAAGAGCAATTCTGTAAAAAATACATCAGGCTACAGCACAGCAGTGCCTAAGACAAAGCCGGGAAGCCTGGCATCCAAGGCAAATATGGTGGCGCGGTTTGATGAGGAGCACAAAGGAAAAAAGAAATAAGGTAAGGGGGAAAAAGAATGGAATTCAAAGAGTTTTCGGCAAAAACGGTAGACGAAGCGATTACAAAGGCAAGTCTTGAATTTGAAACCTCCAGTGAAAATCTGGAAATTCAGGTTGTTTCTGAGGGAAAGACCGGATTTTTGGGATTTGGTGCAAAGCCGGCGATTATTAAGGTAAAAAGAAAAAAAGCAGCAGATGTTTCTGAAGAAATACCTGTAAAAAAAGAAACCCCGGTAAAAGCCAGAGAAGAGAAGAAGGAAGTCAAAAGTGCGCCTGTAAAAGAGCCGAAGCATGAGGTGTACAAGGAAACTGCTGAAAAAGAAGACGTACCGGTAAGGGAAAACGAGCGTGTACGGGAAGAAAGAAAAGCAGTGGTAAGAAGTGAAGAAGAAATTGCAGAAATTAAAGCAGAAGCTGAGAAATTCCTTACAGGAGTATTTAAAGCCATGGAGCTTCCTGTAGAAATCAAGATTCAGTACAAAGAGCCGGAAGGAAATCTGGACATTGAATTTGTAGGACAAGATATGGGAATCCTCATTGGTAAGAGAGGACAGACACTGGATTCTCTCCAGTACCTTACAAGCCTGGTGGTAAATAAAGGCAGACAAGGCTATATCCGTGTAAAGCTGGATACAGAGGACTACAGAAACAGAAGAAAAGAAACACTGGAAAATCTGGCAAGAAGTATTGCTTACAAAGTAAGAAAAACCAGAAAAACAGTATCTTTAGAACCTATGAACCCATATGAAAGAAGAATCATTCATTCTGCTCTGCAGGGCAACCGCTATGTGGAAACCTACAGTGAAGGAAATGAACCTTACCGTCATGTGGTAGTAAAGTTAAAAAACAGATAACAGCATAAGGTAAAACATAATTATTCTAGGTGAAAGCGCGAATAACAAGGGTATCTCCCTGCGCTTTTGCCTTTTCTTTTTAAAGGAGGGATTTTATGACAGACACCATAGCCGCAGTAGCCACTGCCATGACTGCATCAGGAATCGGCATTATCCGAATCAGCGGTCCGGACAGCCGCAAAATTGTGGGAAAAATATATTGTTCCAAAAACGGAAAAAAGCGAATCGAAGAAGTGCCTTCCCATACCATAAATTATGGTTTTATCTGTGATGGAAAGGAAACCATAGATGAAGTTCTGATTATGGTAATGGACGGACCCAGAAGCTATACAGGAGAAGATACGGTAGAGATTGATTGTCACGGCGGTGTACTTGCCATGAAAAGAGTGCTGGAAACTGTGGTCAAATATGGGGCAAGACCGGCAGAGCCGGGAGAATTTTCAAAAAGGGCGTTCTTAAACGGCAGAATGGATTTATCTCAGGCAGAGGCGGTTATCGATATCATTAACGCACAAAATGAGTATGCTCTGAAAAGTTCTCTGGGACAGTTAAGGGGAAATATTCAAAGGGTGATTAAAGAAATCAGAGAACGGATTATTTATCAGATTGCCTATATCGAATCCGCCCTGGACGATCCGGAACACATCAGTATAGATGGTTACGGAGAAGAGCTGAAAAAAGAGGTGGACAATCTGCTTTTGAAGCTGGAAGGGCTTTTACAGACCGTGAGAGAAGGAAAGCTGATGAAAGAGGGAATTAAAACCGTGATTGTGGGAAAACCCAATGCAGGAAAATCTTCTCTTTTAAATACGTTGGTAGGCGAGGAGCGCGCCATTGTCACAGATATTGCAGGTACCACCAGGGACGTTCTGGAGGAAACCATTGTGCTTCATGGCATTTCCCTTCGTATGCTTGATACTGCGGGAATCCGCAGTACAGAGGACGTGGTGGAAAAAATCGGTGTCAAAAAAGCGGTTGAGTCTGCAAAGGACGCGGATTTAATTCTGTATGTGGTGGATTCTTCTGTGCCATTAGATGAAAATGATGAAGAAATTATGGGGATTTTGCAGGACAAACGAGCCATTGTCATTTTGAATAAAGCAGATTTGCAGCAGGTAGTGACAGAAGAGGACTTAAGGAAAAAGACAGACCACCCCATTGTAACCATTTCAGCAAGAGAAGAAGAGGGAATTGACTTGCTGGAGCAGCAGATTAAAAAGCTGTTTTTTGAGGGAGAGCTATCCTTTAATGATGAGATTTATATTACAAATGTACGCCATAAGGCAGCCTTGGATGAGGCTGAAAAAAGTCTGGAACTGGTAAAAAACAGCATTGAAATGCAGATGCCGGAGGATTTTTTTTCCATAGATTTGATGAATGCGTATGAGGCGTTGGGAAGTATTATCGGAGAATCCGTGGGAGAGGATTTGGTGAATGAAATTTTCTCAAAGTTTTGCACAGGCAAATAAAAAAATGTGGATAATTCACCGGAAATCATGAGAGATTGTTGATAAAACAGGAGAAAACAGAAATGAGTGTATTAGAAGAAAAATATGATATTGCCATTGTGGGAGCCGGACACGCAGGTTGCGAGGCAGCTCTGGCATGTGCCAGACTGGGACTTGAAACCATTATGTTTACTGTCAGTGTGGACAGCATTGCACTGATGCCCTGCAACCCCAATATCGGCGGTACGTCCAAAGGACATCTGGTTAGGGAAATTGATGCTCTGGGCGGTGAAATGGGAAAAAATATTGATAAAACCTTTATTCAGTCTAAAATGCTGAATGTATCCAAAGGTCCTGCCGTACATTCCCTTCGTGCTCAGGCAGACAAGCAGGAATATACAAGAGAGATGAGGAAAACTCTGGAAAATACAGAGCATCTTACAATCCGCCAGGCGGAGGTTACCGAAATTCTGGCAGAAGATGGAAAAGTAAAGGGCGTGAAGACTTATTCCGGCGCCGAATACCATACAAAAGCTGTGGTACTTTGTACAGGTACTTACTTAAAGGCAAGGTGTATTTATGGTGACGTGAGCAATTATACAGGACCAAACGGGCTTCAGGCAGCCAATTATCTTACAGATTCTCTGAAAAAGCTGGGTGTGGAAATGTTCCGCTTTAAGACAGGAACCCCGGCGAGAATTGACAGAAGAAGCGTGGATTTTTCTAAAATGGAGGAGCAGTTTGGAGATGAAAAGGTGGTTCCGTTTTCCTTTTCCACAAACCCGGAGGACGTGCAGATTGAGCAGGAATCCTGTTGGCTTACCTATACCAATGAGAAAACTCATGAGATTATCCGAAGCAACCTGGACCGTTCGCCTCTGTATTCCGGCATGATAGAAGGGACAGGCCCAAGATACTGTCCGTCTATTGAGGATAAGGTGGTAAAATTTGCGGATAAAAACAGACATCAGGTATTCATTGAACCGGAAGGACGCTATACCAATGAAATGTATGTGGGAGGCATGTCCAGCTCTCTTCCCGAAGACGTGCAGTATGAAATGTACCGCTCTGTTCCGGGACTTGAGCATGTAAAAATCGTGCGGAATGCCTACGCGATTGAATATGATTGTATCAATGCCAGACAGCTTTATCCCACACTGGAGTTTAAGAACATAAAGGGACTGTTTTCCGGAGGTCAGTTCAACGGAAGTTCAGGTTATGAGGAAGCAGCAGCTCAGGGACTTGTGGCAGGTATTAATGCCGCTATGGAGGTGCTTGGAAAAGAGCAGATGATACTGGATCGTTCCGAGTCCTATATCGGTGTGTTGATTGATGATTTGGTCACAAAGGAGAATCATGAGCCATACCGTATGATGACCAGCCGTGCAGAATACCGTTTGCTGCTTCGTCAGGATAATGCAGACCTGAGGCTTCGGGAAAAGGGATATCAGGTGGGACTGGTATCACAGGAGCAGTATGATTATATTCAGTGGAAAAAGGAAAAAATCGCAGAAGAAGCAGAGCGCATGGAGCATGTGCATGTAGGCGCCGTAAAAGAGGTACAGGAACTTTTGGAAAAATACGGAAGCACACCGCTAAAAAACGGGATTTCCCTTGCAGATTTAATCCGAAGACCGGAACTGAGCTATGATATTGTAGCGCCATTTGATAAAAAAAGACCGGAATTGCCGGAAGATGTGAGAGAACAGGTAAACATTAACATTAAGTATGATGGTTACATTAAGCGCCAGTTAAAGCAGGTAGAAGGCTTTAAAAAGCTGGAAACAAAGAAGCTGCCTCAGGATATGGATTATGATGCAATCAGCGGTCTGCGTATTGAAGCAAAGCAGAAATTAAAGGAATACCGCCCTGTGTCCGTAGGACAGGCGTCCCGTATTGCAGGGGTATCCCCGGCAGATATTTCTGTGCTTTTGGTGTATATGGAAACCTACAGACGAAACAGATAAAGGAGAGCATGTCATGAGTTATGATTTAACCCTTCTTAGGCAGGCTTGTGAGGAATACAGAATCAGCCTGAGTGAAAAGCAGGAGCAGCAGTTTATACAGTATTATGAGCTTCTTGTAGAGTGGAATAAGGTGATGAATCTCACCGGAATTACGGAATTTGAGGAGGTTTTGGTAAAGCATTTTGCAGACAGTCTGTCCATTGCAAAGGGTTTGGATATAAATAAAATACAGTCCTGCATAGATGTGGGAACCGGTGCAGGGTTTCCGGGGATTCCGTTAAAAATTGCCTTTCCTCATCTGAAGGTGACGCTTTTGGATTCTCTGAATAAAAGGCTGAACTTCTTAAATGAAGTTATCAGCCAACTGGGGCTTGAAAAAATTGAAACCGTTCATGGAAGAGCGGAGGACGCAGCGAAAAAGCCGGAGTACAGAGAGCAGTATGATTTGAGCGTGTCAAGGGCAGTATCCCGTCTGGCGTCCCTGTGCGAGTATTGTATGCCTTATGTAAGACCAGGCGGAGTATTTGTGTCCTATAAGGCAGAAAAGGCGTCAGAGGAGCTTGCAGAGGCAAAGAAAGCCATTGCCGTTATGGGAGGAAAGCTGCAGAAGATAGTGGATTTCCGGCTTTGCGGTACGGATATGGAGAGAACTCTGCTTGTGATTAAAAAGGAAAAGAATACGCCTAAAAAGTATCCGAGAAAAGCAGGAACACCAACCAGGGAACCAATATTGTAAAAAGTGTATTTACGAAAATAGACAAACGTTTGCGTGAAAGCTATATAAATTTGCGCAAACTCTATTTTATGTAAAGTAAAACGATTGAGCATGCTTGTTTTCACTAAAGATGAGCATGCTCAATCCTTTCATATGCTCAAAAAACAGCCGGAAAAGTTTTTTGGGAGCATAGAGCAGCAAAAAAGAAAGATGCTGCAAGTATAACTTCTCCATTTCACAGAAAAAACACATTCTCGTCTAATTTTTATCACAAATTTCCCATAGAATAAATAAATCAGGGGCTGTTACAGCTCTGTACATAATTAAAGGAGGGAAAATTTTGGTTGAGGTAAGAAATCTGGTAAAAAAATATGGCAACCATATGGCGGTAAATCATTTGAATTTTACCATTGAGAAAGGGAAAATTTACGGCTTTCTTGGACCGAATGGTGCGGGAAAATCTACGACTATGAATATGATTACCGGGTATATTGCATCTACAGAAGGTGAAATTCTCATTGATGGACACAATATATTAGAAGAACCGGAGGTGGCAAAGAAGAAAATCGGATATTTGCCGGAAATTCCGCCTTTGTATGTAGATATGACTGTTCTGGAATATTTGAGATTTGCAGCAGAATTAAAGGGAATTCCCAAAAGTAAAAGGGCAGAGAATATTAAAGAAGTTATGTCAACTACAAAACTGGACAGTGTAAAAAACAGATTAATTAAAAATCTTTCTAAGGGTTACAGGCAGAGAGTAGGACTGGCACAGGCGCTTTTAGGATACCCGGAAATTATTATTTTAGACGAGCCTACGGTAGGTCTGGATCCAAAACAGATTATTGAAATCAGAGATTTGATTAAAAGTCTGGGAAACAGGCATACCGTAATTTTAAGTTCCCATATTCTTTCTGAGGTAAGCGCTGTGTGTGATCATGTGCTGATTATAGATAAGGGAAGGCTGGTTGCAAGTGATTCGCCTGAGAATCTCAGTAGGGTGATGTCAGGGGCAAATGCGCTGGAGATTACGGTAAAGGGAAAGGAAGAGGTTATCCGGAAAGCCTTAGATATGGTGGAGAACATAGAGGAACTTGTTTATCACCAGTCCATAGTAAAAGATGCCTGTGATTTCACGGTAAAGATTACAGGAGAACAGGACATGCGGGAAAATATCTTCTTTGCCCTGGCTGAAGCCAAATGTCCGATTCTGAAAATGCAATCCAGCAATATGAGTCTGGAGGAGGTCTTCCTGAAATTAACAGATAATGCGGGGCGTTCTGTGTTGGAAGAGGATTCTGTTTTTGAAGCTGACAATGAGGAAGAGCTTTTGCAGCAGGAGGCAAAAGAAGAATCAGAGGAAGCTTTAATAAATGAAAATACTGCTGAGAGCGGAGAAGAGGAGGAAGAGTAAGAGATGCTGGCAGTTTATAAAAAGGAATTGAGAGGATATCTGACCTCGATGATTGGCTATGTGTTTGTGGCGTTTGTTTTGCTGATATCGGGTATTTATTTTACTGCGTATAACCTGCAGTTTGCAAGTCCTGATTTTGGTATGACTTTAAATTCTGTAACCTTTATTTTTCTCATTATCACGCCGATTCTGACCATGAAGATTCTGGCAGAGGAGAAGAAAAATAAAACCGACCAGCTTCTTTGGACGGCTCCGGTTCCTGTATGGAAAGTGGTTATGGGGAAATATCTGAGTATGGTGACCATGTATTTGATTCCTGTGGCAATTGTCGGTCTTTATCCTCTTATTATGGGGAAATACGGTACGGTTTCTTATGCCATGGCGTATACAGCCCTTCTGGGCTTCTTCTTCCTGGGCTGCGCGCAGATTGCAGTGGGAATGTTTTTGTCTTCCGTGACAGAGAGTCAGGTCATTGCGGCGGTTCTGACCTTTGGCGTGTTGTTTTGCAGTTTTATGATGGACGGAATTGAAAGCTTTTTTTCGGATACTGCCATAACCTCTATGGTAGCGTTTCTTCTTCTGGCAATTTTGCTGGGCGTGGTGCTTTATCAGATGACAAAAACCCTTAGTCTGTCTGTAGGTGTCAGTGTGATACTGGGCGCCAGTGTGGTGCTTATATATTTTATAAAGCCGGAAATTTATTCCGGATTGATTCAGAAGGTTTTAGGGCTTCTGGCAATTGCCAATCAGTTTGACAGCTTTGTGGGTGGTGTTTTAGATATTACGGGTATTTTCTATATGCTTTCCGTTATCTGTATTTTTGTATTTCTGACTGTTCAGTGTATACAAAAACGGCGTTGGAGTTAAAGCGAGCTTATTTTGAGGAAAGGAAATGCAGATATGAAGAAAATAAATGTGAAAGAAATGATGAGAAAGCATAAGGAACAGAAAACGCAAAATAAAAAGATTCTAAAGCATGGGGCATACAGCATGGCAGTGACGGCTGTGGTGATTGCAATTGTTGTAGTTCTGAATCTGGTAGTACAGGAAATTCCTTCAAAATACAGAGAAATTGACCTGAGCAGCCAGAAACTCTACACTATTGGAGAGCAGACAGAAAAGCTTTTAAAAAGTCTGAAAAAGGACGTGGAGCTGTATTATATTGCCCAGGACGGTTCCGAGAGCAGTGATATAGAAAAGCTGTTGGAAAAGTATGAAGAGGGAAGCAAGCATGTAAAGGTAGAACAGAAGGATCCTGCAGTTTATCCACAGTTTGCTGCTCAGTATACTTCTGAGTCAATCAGCAACAACAGTATCATTGTGGTCTGTGGAGAGAAAAGCAAGGTTGTAGACTATAATTCCATGTACGAAACTTCTATTAATTACCAGACTTATTCCCAGGAAGTAACCGGGTTTGATGGAGAGGGTCAGCTTACCAGTGCAATTAACTATGTAGTGTCTGAGGATATGCCGATTTTGTATACGCTGGAAGGGCATGAAGAGGCTTCTATGAGTGAAACCATGAAGGAAATTGTGGAAAAGGCAAATATCCAGATGAAGAGTCTGAATCTGCTGTCAGAGGAAGCAGTACCTGAGGATACTGCATGTCTGTTTATTTTTGCACCTGCCACAGATTTTACAAAAGAAGAAGCAGATAAGGTTATTGAGTATTTGGAAAATGGCGGAAAGGCTTTGGTTGTATCTAATTATACAGACAAGGAGATGCCTAATTTTGAAGCGGTTCTGGAAAATTACGGCGTTCAGCCTGTAGATGGAATTGTAGTGGAAGGAAATACAGATAATTATGTTTCTCAGAATCCCTATTATCTTCTTCCGAATGTAGAAAGCGGAGAAATTACTTCTGAGCTTTCCTCTAAGAGCAGATATGTGCTTATGCCTTTAGCCCAGGGGATTCGACAGACAGAGAATATGAGAGATACACTGGAAATCACCAGCCTTCTCACAACCTCTGACAGTGCATATTCCAAGACAAATCTGGAAGAAATGCAGACTATGGAAAAGGAAGAAGGAGATATATCCGGTCCCTTTGATTTGGCGGTATCTATTCAGGAAAGCGTAGGAGAGGAAAAGGAAACGCAGATTGCTTACTTTGCATCAGCGGCGTTGTTTAACGACAGTATGAATGCCATGGTTTCAGGGGCGAACTATGAATTAATGTCAGCAGTTATTTCCTGGCTTTGCAGCAAAGAGAACAGCAATCCGATTTCCATTCCGGTAAAAACTTATGATACCACCAGACTTATGGTATCTACAGCAGACATTAATTTCTGGAGTATTTTTGTCACAGGTGTGATTCCGGTATGTATTTTGCTTGTTGGTTTTGGAATTTGGATAAAGAGGAGAAAACAGTAATATGAAAAAACAGAAAAAAGGGCTTCTGGCAGCCATTGTTGTTCTGGTTCTTCTCATAGGTGTTTATCTGGCGCTGCGGGCAGCAGCGCCGGAGGAAGACCAGTCTGCATCAACAGAGGCGGATACAAAAACAGCATTTGAGATAAAAGCAGAGGATATTTCAGAGCTTTCCATAGAAAATGGCAAGGAGAGCTATCATTTTTCTCGTAAAGAGGATAAATGGACTTACACAGAAGATGAGAACTTCCCCCTTAGTGAGTCACAGATTCAGAATGTAGTATCCAATCTGACTTCTATATCAGCAGTGAGAGAATTGGAAAATACAGAAAATTTAGCAGATTATGGATTAGATAATCCGGAAATACAGGTGACTGTAACAGATATAGAAGGAAAAGAAACAGAGTTAAAATTTGGCGATATCAATGACGCTGTGTCAGGCTGCTATATGAGCAAAAGTGGAAGCCACAAAGTTTATCTGGTAGATTCTTCCGTGAAAACCGGATTGGAAGTGAAGCTTACAGATTTGGCGGAAAAGGAAGAAATACCATCGATTGCGGCTTCTTCCGTAAAAAAGGTAGAAATAAACCGTAATAATGAAACACAGACTTTGGGAGAAGAGAAATCCTCGGAAACAGGTTGGAGCTATAAAGACAGTGACGGTAGGATAATTGCAGCAGACAGTTCTAAGACAGGAGAATATATGAATCAGTATTCCACTGTAGCATGGAATGATTTTGTTGCCTATGACACAGATAATCTGGCGGAGTATGGACTGGATAATCCAACAAAAGTTACTATTGATTATCAGGTGACAGAAAGTGTTCCTGAAGAGAAAGCGAAAGATACGGAGGAAGGTGAGAAAGCCGACTCTGGAGAAAATGGTTCAGAAAAAGATGAGCATGCTCAGGGAGAAACAGAGGCTGTAAAAGAAGTAACGGTGGATAAGCAAGTGGTCTTTCTTATTGGAAAGCAGGACACAGAAGGAAATTATTATGCGAAGTTACAGGACGGTAAGTATGTATATACGCTATTGCAAAGTACTGTAGAGAGCATGCTCAATATAAATCCGGAAGAACTGGTGAGCAGTCTGGTGTCAGACTATTCCTTTGCTGACCTGGATAAGGTGACTTTTGTGAGAAATGAGCAGACGTATGCGGCTGTGAAAAAAGAGGTAGAAAAGGAGAAGAGTCCCAAAGGAAAAAACAGTGAGGAAGAGGACGCAGAGCCGGAAACAGAAACAAAATATTATCTAAACGATAAAGAAATTGATAAAAATCTTTTTACAACCTTTTTTAGCACAGTTACTTCTATGGAATGGCAGGAACAGATAAAGAATGCTCAGGTCCAGGGTACGCCGGAGATGATGATTACTTTTGAAAAAGAGGGAGGTATTCAGAATACAGTTGAATATTATCCTTATGACACAAATTTCTATCTGGAAAAAGATACGAAGGGAAACGAAACTCTGGTTAATAAAATGAAAGTAAAAGAAATGCTAGATTCCTTTGATTCTATGATAAAAAAATGGGAGAAAGGGAAAGAATAGCAATAAATGAGATGTTAGACAGATGAAGAAAACTATAAGTAAAAATGTTTCATGTGAAACATTGGCATAGAATGGAAATAAAGGAGAAAAGGTACAAGGAGATTTTAAACATGTAGGTGAGAAAGAGGAGAATGTTTCACGTGAAACACTCTCCTCTTTCTCATAAATAAAAATTAAAGGTAGATGTTTAAAGTTTCTAAAAAATCTTCGGAAGTTTCTAACTGTGGCAGATGTTTAGCTCGTTTCAATGTGCAGGTTTCTACTGCAGGATTTAATTCTGTATAGGTATGTGCAATTTCTTCTCCATCGGGTTCTGCTTCTCCTGTGAGAATTACAATGCTTTGGTTAATATTTTTCAAAGCATGGGTAATGCTGTTATTTGTATAGAGCCCACAAATGCTGGAAAGTAAGAATTTGGAGTGACCAAAATCCTTGTGGGCTGCTTCATAGTAGGTATCAATCAGTTCTGGCGTAATATGGAAAGGATTGTACAGGTATTTTTCAGTAAATAAAAGTTGTACGTTGCTTTGACTGCTTTTCATATTGTATATCAGGGTGCCAAATACAGGTATTTCCAATAAAAACTTATAAAGCTTGCTACGTTTGCCAGGGGCTTTATTCAAGCTTGCCGGTGCAGGAGGATTTATCAGAAGTAATTTACCAAACAAATCCGGTTCACTGTGGCAGGCAAGTAGTACAAAGGAAGCTGAGTAACCGCAGACAGCAATATCTGTTTTCTCATGAATTACATTTTTGATAAAATCGCATACAAGCTGAACATATAAATAATTTGTATAAGTAATTTTTGGCTTTTCTGAACGTCCGCATCCAAGTAAATCAACAGCATATACGGTATGCTGTTTTGCCAGTTCATCTATCACCTGATTCCACTCATAAGCAGAACTATAAACCGTTAAATCATGAATTAAAAGGAGTGGAGAACCGCTTCCCTTCTTTTGATAATAAATATTACCGAAACGCCAGTTATAGAAATTTTTCGCAGAAGAATGCAACAGATTTTTAAGTGCTGCTGTAGCGAAAATAATACGATTGATTACATAAATGACGCCTGTTGCTAAGGTGAAAAGAATGCTTATAGTTAGCAACTTATGCTTGTTTTTCCTCATGAAAATGTACACCTCCTAAAAAGAATATATAAATATTATAAAACATTCAAATAGAATATACAAGAAAAAATGGCACTGTTCAAAAAGTGTTTAAATAGCTTGTGGAAGAAAAAGAATGTTTCACATGAAACATTGTTCTGGCAATCAAATAGGAAAGGTGTTATAATGATTTGTGATATATTACACATAAAGATACTCATCATAATAAGGGGAAATTTAAGTGGGAAGAATTATTGCAATCGCAAATCAAAAAGGTGGCGTAGGAAAATCCACTACAGCCATTAATCTGTCTGCATGTCTTGCGGAAAAAAATCAAAAAGTGCTTTTGATTGACATCGACCCTCAGGGAAATACAACCAGCGGCGTAGGGGTTGATAAAGATAATGCAGAGGCAACGCTTTATGAATTACTGGTAGGAGCTTGTGAGTTAAAGGATTGTATCATTGAAAATGTATATGAAAACTTATCCTTGATTCCTGCAAATGTAAATCTTGCTGGTGCAGAAATAGAATTAGTAGGCGTTGAAGGCAGAGAATATCTGCTAAAAAATCAGATTGACACAATTAAGGATAAGTATGATTTTGTTATTATGGATTGTCCCCCATCGTTAAACATTTTAACAATCAATGCTATGACCACAGCAAACTCCGTGTTAGTTCCAATTCAGTGTGAATATTATGCGCTGGAAGGATTAACTCAGTTGATTCATACCATTGAACTGGTGCAGGAAAGACTAAATTCTGAGCTGGTTATTGAAGGGGTTGTATTCACCATGTATGATGCAAGAACGAATCTCTCTCTTCAGGTTGTGGAAAATGTAAAGAATAATTTAAATCAATCCATTTACAAAACCATTATTCCGAGAAATGTCCGTCTGGCTGAGGCTCCCAGCTATGGTATGCCGATTAATCTGTATGACACAAGGTCTGTGGGTGCAGAAAGCTATCGACTTTTAGCTGAAGAGGTTTTGAATAGGGAGGAAGAGGAATGACGGTAAGAAAGGGAGGATTAGGAAGAGGACTTGACGCAATGATAAGTGAAACTGCTGTCAATCCTAAATCAGCGGCAGCTAAAAAGCCGGCTATTCGTACTGTGAATACAAGTAAAAAAGACACAGAAGAAAAAAAGGAACTGGAAGGTTCGGCGCTGATGGTTAAGATGACACAGATAGAACCCAATCAAAGTCAGCCGAGGAAGCAATTTGATGAAGATGCGCTTCTTGAGTTATCTGAGTCTATTAAACAGTTCGGTGTGCTTCAGCCTCTTTTAGTTCAGAAAAAAGGGGATTATTATGAAATTATTGCAGGGGAAAGAAGATGGAGAGCTTCAAAGCTTGCAGGCGTGAAGGAAGTACCAGTTATTGTCAAGGATTTTACGGAGCAGGAAACTGTGGAGATTTCCCTTATTGAGAACATTCAGCGAGAAAATCTGAATCCCATTGAAGAAGCAGCAGCCTATAAACGTTTGATGGACGAATTTCATCTGAAACAGGACGCTATTGCTGAGAGAGTTTCCAAAAGCAGAACAGCAGTAACAAACTCTATGCGTCTTTTGAAACTGGACGAGAGAGTACAGCAAATGCTGGTAGATGAAATGCTTACAACAGGACATGCCAGAGCTTTACTGCCAATAGAAAATAAGGAAGAGCAGTATGCAGCCGCAGTAAAGGTGTTCGACGAAAAATTAAACGTAAGAGAAACAGAAAAACTGGTTAAGATGCTTTTAAATCCAACAGACCCCAAGCCTGAGAAAGAAAAAAATACAGCGGAAGACCTGGCGTATGAACATTTGGAAGAAAAAATTAAAAGCATTATAGGATCAAAGGTTGCTATACGCAGAAAAAATCACGACAAAGGAAAAATAGAAATCGAATACTATTCCCAGGAAGAACTGGAACGTATTGTGGAACTATTGGAAAGTGTAAAGTAAAAGGAGTGCAACATACACATGAAGAATTTTATTAACAGTCTTCAGTCCTGCTCCGGTATTTTATTACTTATGCTTTTAATAGTTGTGGTAATACTATTAGTATGCGTGTTTAATTTATCATTGGGACTTAACAGACTGAGTAGAAAATACGCTATTTTCATGAAGGGAAAAGATGCACAATCTCTGGAAAAGCTGTTTAAGAGAAAGTTTGATTTGATTGAAAAGCTGGCGGTGAATTCAGAGATAAACTCAGAAAATATTACAAAGCTGGAAAAATTGCAGAATATGATGCTGGATAAATACGGTATCGTAAAATATGATGCATTTGAGGATATGGGTGGTAAGCTGAGTTTTGTGCTGGCAATGCTGGATAATAATAATACAGGCTTTTTGCTGAATGCGATTCACAGTCGTGAAAACTGTTTCCTCTATATTAAGGAAATAGTGAATGGCGAATCTTATGTGGCGCTTAGTGACGAAGAGGTTGAAGCGTTGAGAAAAGCTGTGAATTTTGGTATTGAAGAAAATGAATTTGACATATAATTCATAAGAATTAAGAAGAAAAGGAGATTAAAGATGTTAGATATTAGATTTTTGAGAGAAAATCCAGATGTGGTAAGACAGAATATTAAGAATAAATTCCAGGATAGCAAGCTTCCATTGGTAGACGAAGTTATTGAGCTGGATAAGAGAAATAGAGAAATCAAACAGGAAGTAGAAGCCTTAAGAGCAGACAGAAATAAAATTTCCAAAATGATTGGCGGTTTGATGAAGGAAGGAAAAAGAGAAGAAGCAGAAGAGGCAAAAAAACAGGTTACGGCTAATGCAGAAACCGTAGAAAAACTTTCTGCTGAAGAAAAAGAAGTGGAAGAAAAAATCAAAACCATTATGATGACAATTCCGAACATCATTGACCCGTCTGTTCCTATTGGAAAAGATGACAGTGAAAATGTGGAAGTACAGAAATACGGAGAACCGGTTGTGCCGGATTATGAGATTCCATATCATGCAGATATTATGGAAAGCTTTAATGGTATTGACCTGGACAGCGCAAGAAAAGTAGCCGGAAACGGATTTTATTATCTCATGGGAGATATTGCGAGATTACATTCAGCAGTGATTTCCTATGCAAGAGATTTTATGATTGATCGCGGATTTACCTATTGCATTCCACCTTATATGATTCGTAGCGATGTGGTGACAGGCGTTATGAGTTTTGCGGAAATGGACGCCATGATGTATAAGATTGAAGGAGAAGACCTGTATCTTATCGGAACCAGCGAACATTCCATGATTGGTAAATTTATTGATACCATTATTCCGGAGGAAGAATTGCCAAAAACTCTGACAAGCTATTCTCCATGTTTCCGTAAAGAAAAAGGCGCACATGGACTGGAGGAAAGAGGCGTATACAGAATTCATCAGTTTGAGAAACAGGAGATGATTGTGGTTTGTAAGCCGGAAGAAAGTCCTATGTGGTTTGATAAATTGTGGCAGAACACCGTAGATTTATTCCGTTCTCTGGATATTCCGGTAAGAACACTGGAATGCTGCTCCGGAGATTTGGCTGATTTGAAGGTGAAATCTGTAGACGTGGAAGCATGGTCACCAAGACAGAAGAAATATTTTGAAGTAGGAAGCTGCTCTAATCTGGGTGATGCACAGGCAAGAAGACTGAAAATCCGTGTGAACGGTAAGGGTGAAAAATATCTTGCACACACACTGAATAATACTGTTGTTGCACCGCCGAGAATGTTAATTGCATTCCTGGAAAACAATCTGCAGGCAGATGGTTCTGTGAAAATTCCGGAAGCATTAAGACCATACATGGGCGGCAAGGAAGCGATTATTCCGAACAAATAAATGGAGGTTGCGTATTGCACAGTTATTTAAAAGCAATCGGTTTTTCTGATATTACAGATAAAAAGGAGCTGGACGCAATCCTGAAAGAAGTTATCCAAATGTATGATGAAAAAATTGTGATTGAAGACAGCAGACACCGTTTGTTTGCAGAATTGTCAAAGATGTTTGGGTGTGATTTCGGGATTACTGTGTGCGGAGAATACGATGAAAATAATGAGTTCCAGATGGAATATTATTTTCCGTATTTCCGCGGCACAGGCGTTACCCTGAGGGAGCAGGTCAGTATTGAAAAGCATGCAGGAAAGGAATCCTTTGCCGGAGCATGTGATGACATGCGGATAGGAGTCACGATTATTTTCTATCTGCAGAATGCAGGGGAATATCTGACCCAGAGAGGAAGAGGAAACTTTTCCGGTGGGGCATACAGTGTGACTTTATCCGGATTGGCAAGGACAGGAACAATTCTTCTTCCTGTTTGGAAATCAGAAGGGCAGGAAATTCAGAACCGCATGGACGCGGCAAATCGCGGCAGGCTTATAGCAGCAGCGAAAAACGGGGACGAAGAGGCAATGGAGAGCCTTACCATTGAGGATATGGATACTTATGCTATGATTTCCAAAAGAATTGAAAACGAGGACATTTACAGTATTGTAGATACATATTTTATGCCGTATGGAATGGAATGTGATTTATACAGCATTATGGGTGAAATTCTGGAATGTTCAAAAATGCATAATGTCAGAACTGAAGAAGCTGTTTACGAAATGCGGATAGCATGCAATGATATAGAACTGGACGTCTGCATCAATGAAAAAGATTTGATGGGGATTCCTGAAGTGGGAAGACGGTTTAAGGGAGTTGTGTGGCTGCAGGGCTATGTAGAATTTGGTATGATGTAAAGAAAGAGCTGTCACTTGAAAACACAGTGGGAACAGGATATGATTCCGGGTAAGTGTTTGGGGTGGCAGCCTTTTTTAGAAATAAACCGCTTGAAATACGGGAGGACAGTATGAAAAACATAACGGCAAAATTACAAAAATGGATAAACCGCTCATTCAGACGGCGAATCTCGGTGTTTTTGATACCAATGATTTTGACATTCATACTCGTTGTGAGTGCTGTTAGTTATTATGTTTACGATTCATCGATACTCAGAGAAATGAAAAAAAATATTACAGGAACTGTAGAACAGGGGAATTATACGGTTGATTTGTATTTTCAAGATGTGAAGACAACAATTGTTCAGCTTACGGATAATGACAGTCTTCTCTATATGTTGTAAAATTACGATAAAATGTCTCCCACTGAAAAATATTATAAACAGATGGAAATAGATGAAGCACTTATGAATACCAGTTTGATAAGAGATCATATTTCTGACTGCATCATTGTAGGGTTAAACGGTTATCAGACCAATATGCCGGACCGGCAAAAACTCAAGTATAACAAAAAAATTTTAGAAGAAGAGTGGCTGCAGACTTATTTAAAAAAAGATAAAAAGTTTTTCTTTACACCCTCTCATCTGGCAGATTATTATCCTGATAATACAGAAAAAAAGCAGGTGAATTCAGTTGTTCTTCCTGTTGAGCCTTATGGAGAGAGGCTGGGATATATCATTGTAGATATGGATTTTGGGCGTATGAATGAAATCATAAGCGCACGAAGTGATATGGGAGAACTCCGCTATCTGATAATAGATGAAAAGGGGCAAATTATTTTTTCTGATGATTGTGAAAAAATCAATAAAAATCTACCTGCTCATGCACTGAAAAATATGAAAAAAAGCAATAATTTTTATTTCAAAGATGGAAATAAAAATTATTTTTGCGTACATGAGAAGAGTATTACAACAGGCTGGGAATTATTAGGACTGATTCCGGAAGATAATATAAAAAAGCCTGCTATCCAGCTTTTAAAGCTTCTCTGTTTCAGTATATTGCCCTGTTTTATGTTGATTGCTATTTTTGCAGCAACGGCAATTTCCGGAAGAATAAGAAAACCATTAGATGAACTTGTAGAGCAGATGAAAAAAGTGGATATTGAAGAACCGAAAAACTTTCATGTGGAAAATAGTGTTGGCGAAATTGAAAATCTGGCACAAAAGATAACGGAGATGATTGAAAGAATCAATAATTTAGTGGAACAGGTATATGTGGCGGAAATGCGGAGTAAAGATGCGCAGATAGAAGCATTAATCAGTCAGATTCAACCGCATTTTTTATATAATACGTTGCAGCTTATAAAGACAGAAGCCGCACTTGGAGAATCCCGAAATGCAGCAGAAACTGTAAATTATTTAAGCCGTTTCCTACGTTATACAGTAAATAACCAGGAATTTTATGTAAGTCTTGAACAGGAACTGGAGTATGTCCGTTGTTACATGGAAATCTGTAAAAAGCGTTTCCCAGGTAAAATGAATATGGAATTTACTATTGGAGAAGAAGAAATGAACTATCAAATTCCAAAGCTTATTTTACAACCACTGATTGAAAATTCTGTTAAGTATGGGCTGCGTCCAAAGGGAGAAAAAGGAATTATCCGTATATTAGCTGATGTGGAAGAAGATGAAAGTCTGCTGCTCTGTGTGGAAGATAATGGAGTGGGAATGGAACAGGAGAAAATAGAAGAATTGTTGGAAAATGTCAGAAATAATAAAGGCAAGGAACATGTGGGGTTGAGAAATGTACATGAACGCTGTGTACTTTATGGAGATGAAAGTTGCGGAATTCAGAAAATAGAGAGTAAATACCTTCAATATTTCAGAATATATATCAGGGTAAAGAAAGGAGGAGAAATCCATGTATAAAATACTGTTTGCAGATGATGAGGAGAATGTGCTCCGTTATCTTCCGATAGCAATAGACTGGGAAACGCTGGGAATTGGAGAAATGCGGACTGCATCTGACGGAAAAGATGCACTGACACAGGCAAAAGAGTTTCAACCAGATATAGCGCTGGTAGATGTGGAAATGCCGGGAATGGATGGATTGGAGTTTTGCCGCAGAGTGTTGAAAATTCTTCCGAAATTGAAACTGGTAATAGTGTCTGCTTTTGACAGATTCGATTACGCAAAACGCGCAATAGAAATTGGTGTCGTAGATTATATTCTGAAGCCCGTAGATGAAGAAGAATTAGAAAAGTTAATATCCAAAATTGTAAATAATCTGAATAAATCTAAAAAAGAAAGCCGAAGCATAGAAGAAATAAAGCAGAAGGCTTTGGAAAAGGAAATCCATGAATTTGCAGAGCAGATTATAAAGAACGATGTGGGAGAGTTGGAGCTGGAGAAGGAATTTCCGTTTCTGGAGCTGTATGAAAATGTGAGTCTGGTTCTATGGGATAATGATAATATTTCAAACAGAAAACTCCCATTTGAGGAGGAAGAGAGCGGATTTTCAATTCGCTTTGCAGGCAATCTATGGTGCTTTTTCTGGAAAAGAAATGATAATATTTCTATGTGGGAGCAGATAGAAGAGATTACTGCAGAAGGAAAAAGAAAAAAGGAGAAATTTCGCTTTTTTTATACTCGGAAAAAAGAGAATGAAACACTTGCTATATGTCTGTATCGGTGTTTTAAAGCTTATGAAACAGCTTTTTATACTGGTGAAATTCATAAAGAGGCAAGAAATCAATCTTATAATTATGAAAAAGGAGAACTCCCAATTCCTGATCTGCACGAAGCCATTGATTATCTGGCACAGGAAGGAGATGTCAGCAGGATTGAATTGCTCATGAGAAAAGCATTAGACCGGGCTTTTGAGGAAAAAAAGACGGTTATAGATATCTGCAGCATGATATTTGATATTTTTATTTCTTTAAAAATATATCTGACAAAAAGCTGTCAGGAAGAAGCGTTGAAAATATTTCGTAGAATGAGTATATGGACCTTTTTGTGCTGCGGGACAAGAGAAGAACTATATGATTTTGTATATAAAGAATTAAAAGAATTGCAAGATTTTCTGGAAACCAGAAAGGAGGGACACGAAAACTATTATATTGTAAAAGTTGCAAAAACATATACAAAAGAGAATTATAAGAATCCGAATCTTTCGCTGCAGGAAGTTGCAGATGCTGTTGGAATCAGCAGGACATATTTTTCAACGGTTTTTCGGGATCTGACAGGAGAAAAATACTGGGACTATCTTACGGGCTGCCGTATTGAGCAGGCGAAAAAGCTTCTGCGTGAAACAAATTTATCTCAGGGGGAAATCAGTATTATGGTGGGATATACCAGTGAATTTCACTTCAGCCGTAAATTCAAGGAAACCGTAGGACTTTCTCCAAACAAATTTCGGAAGGGAATGTAAAAAGCAAAAGCTTAATATCTGACAAAAAACAGAAATTTTTTGCATACCTTTGTATCTCTGGAAATGGTATCTTATAACTAACGAAAGAACACAAAGGAGTGGAAATCAAATGAAAAAGATGAACTGGAAAAAATGGGTTTCAATTTTAGGAACAGTGGTTCTGGGAACAGGCGCTTTGGCTGGTTGCGGAGCAGAAGAGGAAAAAGTGTCCAATGAACCGGGAAAAGGAAAACTTACAATTATGTCCTGGTACTCACCAAAGGATTTTGCGCCGGTACTGGACGGCTTTAAAGAGAAGTATCCGGATTTGGAAATTGATTTTCAAAATGTTCCGAATGAGGGAAATCAGTACCAGCAGAAACTGAATCTTCTGGCAAATTCTGAAGAACTTCCGGATGTATTTTGGATTCGCGGACCAATTACAAATTTTGCAAAAAACGGATATATGAAAGATATTTCTGAAATGGAGTCAGTACAGAAGCTTGCAGACACTTATAAAGAGGACTATTCCTATGATGGTAAGGTATACGCATACGCACCTGACTCATGGGTGGGTGGAATGTTTTATAATAAAGATCTCTATGAAGAATATGGATTCCAACCGCCAAAAGATTGGGCAGAATTTATAGAACAGTCTAAAGTGTTTCTGGAAAATGGAATCAAGCCATTAGGTATGTTTGGCGCAGCGCTTCCTGATCTTATTTATTGGCTTCATGACACGGAAGGAATAGCAAAAGATCCGGAGTTAGATGACAAGATTAACAGTGGTGAGATGAAATTCAGCGAAGTATATAGCGATGTAATGGAATTGTGGTATAAAGATTGTGTAGAAACAGGAATTGTTTCTCAGGATATGGTCAGCATTACAGATGAACAGAGATTAGATGAGTTTGCAACAGGTAAAGCAGCAGCGACTCTGACAGGTCCATGGGCAATCAAAGGTCTTAAGGAAAAGAATCCGGAGTTGAATATAGGGGTTGTGCCGTTTGTGGGAACGGAAGGAAATACATATGCAATGGGTGCAACAAATATTGGTATTGCAATCAATGCAAAGGCTAAAAATCCTGAAAATGCCGAACTTTTCCTGGAATATATGGGAACAGGTGAAACTTTACAGAAATATCAGGGCGTAACAGGGAACTTCCTTGGTGTAGAAGGAGTGGAATATGAGGTGGATCCGGCTATGGAACCTATGAAGGAATATGCAGAAAGCGGTAAATTCCTGATTCCTACATCAAAATGGACTTATACAGATACCATTGACGCTATGATGCAAAGAGGTACACAGGAAATCGTAATGGGAACAAAGACCGTGGAGGACGTACTGAAGGAAGTGGACGATAAGATGGCTGAATTGCTTGCAAGCGAGCAGTAAGAAAGCATCCGGTTTACAATACAGTAATGAAAAAAACAGGGTGAATGACAGAAAGTGGCTGCTGGATCATTCAGCAGCCACTTTTGCACCCAAAATAGGAAAAACAGGAGGTATAAACAAATGAATAAAAGATTTCAGTTAAAACGGGAACTGCCCTGGGTCTTGTTCGTTCTTCCCGCTCTTGTGATTTATTGTACAGTTACAGTAATACCTACGCTACAGACTATGGGATATTCTCTCACAAATTTTAACGGACTTTCCACAAATTTTAAATTTGTAGGATTGGAAAACTATGTTCGTATTTTTCATAATAAAGATGCAGTAACAGCGATTACGAATAGTTTGCTGTATGGATTTTGTGTACCGGCACTGGTAACTTGTCTGGCAATTCCTCTGGCATTGATATTGAACAGTAAGATAAAATCCAAAAATATTCTTCGTGCAGTGTTCTTCTTTCCATCGGTAATCAGCACATTGTTTATTGGATTTATCTGGAAATTTATCTTATCCCCGTCAACAATGGGATTGATTAATGGTATGCGTGCAGCAGATGGAAAAGAACCGTTACTTCTGCTGGCTGACCCGAAAATGGCTATGGTTCTTTTGATTTTCGTAACAGTATGGGCTTCCACAGGTTGGCATGCATGTATTTATATTGCAAATTTACAGACGATTTCCAGTGACTATTATGAGGCTGCAACTATTGACGGAGCAACATCATGGCAGAAATTCCGTAATATTACATTTCCTATGCTGGCGCCTGCAATGACATCTTCCCTGCTGCTTTTGCTTACAAGCAGCCTGAAGGCTTTTGATATGCCTTTTGCACTGACAAATGGCGGCCCGGGAAGGGCGACTACGATGATTACACAGATGATTATTGACGAAGGAGTTACTGCAAATCAGGTTGGTTATGCATCAGCGATGTCCTTTTTATTCCTGGTAATTATCTCAATTGTAAGCATGCTTCAGACAGCATATTTAAACAAACGAGAACGGCAATTATACGAATAGGAGGCAAAAAACATGGGAAAAAAATATACAAAGAAAACATTTGCTGCAGAAATTTTGATGGTTGCCCTGGCGCTTGTTTTTGTGATACCGGTTTATTATCTGGTAGTGTCTACGTTTAAAGGACAGCAGGAAATCATGGAACATCCGCTTGCGCTTCCGGCGGCGTTTACTCTTGAGAATTATGGCCGTGCGCTGGAAAGTATGGATTTTTGGCGCAATTTCGGAAATTCTCTACTTATAACTCTGGTATCCGTAGTTCTCATTGTAATATTTGGAGCAATGGCAGCATTTTCTATCTGCAGACACCATACAAAATTTTCAAAATTCCTCAGTGTATTTTTTCTACTGGGATTTATGGTGCCAACGCAGGCAACGATGCTTCCTCTTTTTACAGTAATGAAAAATCTGCATTTGATTAACACATACCAGGGAATGATTCTTTTACACAGCAATCAGTGTATATTTGCCTTTTTAATGTATAGGGGATTTATTCAGACAGTACCCAGAGAACTTGAGGAAGCGGCGCAGATTGACGGATGTAATATCTGGCGTGTGTTCTGGAATATTTCCTTTCCGCTTTTGAAACCCATTACCACTACAATTGTGATTTTTAATGTCATGTGGATTTGGAATGATTTTATGCTGACGTATCTCTTCCTGAATTCATCAGATAAGGCCACTCTTGTTATGCAGGTTTATAATGGAATCGGAATGTTCTCAAACGATTGGTCACTGATGATGCCGGCTCTTGTGATTGCACTGTTTCCTATGGTTGTTTTCTATCTGGTTATGCAGAAAAGAATTGTGGAGGGCGTGGCAGCAGGTTCTGTGAAAGGATGATATGGATATGAAAAATGCCGGCTATTTGTTTTGCTTTTTTACCGGAAAGGAAAAAAATGAAAAAGATGAGCAAGTTTACTTTGCTTTGAGCAGAGATGGATTACATTGGGAGGATTTGAATGGACAAAAGCCCCTGCTTTGTTCTGAAATTGGAACAAAAGGGGTAAGAGATCCGTTTCTTATCCGGCTTGAGGATAAGAAGAAATACATTATTATAGCAACAGACCTTCATATTGCATCTGGAACCAGTTGGGAGGAAGCAGTACACAATGGCAGTACAAAGCTGGTATGCTGGGAATCTTCAGATTTGCTGCACTGGTCAGAGCCATATTTTTTTGATACGGAAATGGCAGATGCCGGCTGTGTATGGGCGCCGGAGGCCGTGTATGACAGGGAAAACGGCTGTTATATGGTTTTTTGGTCGGCAATGACAGAGAGAAACGGAGAGAAAAGGCATAGAGTTTATGCCAGCCGGACAAAGGATTTTCACAATTTTTCGAAAGCGTTTCTTTATCTGGAAAAAGATACGGACATTATTGATATGACGATTGTCTATGAGGACGGGGAGTATTATCGTTTCTATAAGGATGAAGAGAATGCAGAGATACATATGGATCATGCAAAAAGGCTTATGGACAAATTTATTCCTGTGGAGAAGCCTTTTTCAGAGAAGCCGGAAGGAGTGGAAGGACCGGCAGTTTTTCCTCTGGGAAACAAAAAGGGCTGGTGTCTGCTTTTGGATTATTTCAGAGAGCAGAAAGGCTATGTCCCTTTTGTGACAGAGAAACTTTCAGGGGCAAAATTCAAAGAACTTCCGGAAGAATGTTATAATTTCGGCAGATTGAAAAAAAGGCATGGTTCTATATTAAATCTGACGCAGGAAGAATGGAGCCGTTTTGAAAAACTGAGGTAAAGGGAGATTTGTATTAAGTTAGAAAAGCAGGAGGAATATTTTATGAAGCTCATACCTGAGGCGCCGCTTTTCAGGGATCCAATATATGACGGAGCGGCGGATCCTTCAATTATATGGAATTCCATGGAAAAAACGTGGTGGATTTTTTATACAAACCGCCGTGCCTTTTCACCAAAATCCGGCATTGAATATGTACATGGTACAGATATTGGCATTGCCAGTTCAGATGATGGCGGAAAAACCTGGGTTTACCGGGGTACGGCAAATGGGTTGAATTATGAAAAGGGACGGAATACATACTGGGCGCCAGAGGTGATAGAACATGAAGGCACTTATCATATGTATGTTTCCTATGTGCAGGGGATACCTTCTTCATGGGAGTATCCCAGGGCAATCCTTCATTATACAAGTCTTAATTTATGGGACTGGAAGTTTGAAAGTAAGCTTTCTCTTTCATCAGAGAGGGTAATTGATGCTTGTGTTTTCCGTCTGAAAGATGGTCAATGGAAAATGTGGTACAAAGATGAGCTTCACGGAAGTTTCAGTTATACGGCATACAGCAGGGACTTATATAACTGGACAGTAGGAGAGGCTGAAATTACAGACTGTCCTCACGAGGGACCGAATGTGTTTTGGTTTCATGAAAAGTATTGGCTGATTACAGATACATGGGAAGGAATGGGCGTTTATGTGAGTGAAGATGCCCATAATTGGAAAAGGTGCAAAGACATTCTTGCAGAACCGGGGAACCGCAGGGATGATGGTACAATCGGCAACCATGGAGATGTGCTTGTGATAAATGACAAAGCGTATATTTTTTATTTTACCCATCCAGAGGTAAGTGCAGAACAACGCAAAAATCCGGATTTTTGTTGGGAATACAGGCATAAAAGGAGTTCCATACAGGTTGCAGAGCTAGTCTTTGAGAATGGCGAACTTATATGTGATAGAAATCATGTAGAATTGGAGCTTTAACAGGGAGTATGTGACATGGTATATTGTTATTCAGAATCATAAAAGTCCTGTTTTGAAAATAAACTGCTTGAAAAAGTGCAGAAAGTATAGTATTATGGAAAGCAGATGTAATTAAAAGCTTGAAAAATAGCTGATAATTAAATAAAAGTTGCCATAACAAAAGTCCTGAAAACCGCGTGTTTTCAAGGGGAAATGGCAATTGTCTCGTTAGTTAAATGGATATAACAGGGTCCTCCTAAGGTTTGAATTGTGTACTTTCATTTTTTGAAAAAATTGGAAGTTCGAAAGCAAGATGAGGTTCTTTTAAAAAGGTGGGTACATCGCCCTTAACTATAGGGACAAACGAGGGCAAAAAAGCCCAGAAAAATAGGATAATTCGGATACCGATTCCGAAACTTGAAAAAGGTCAGAAAGCCTTATTTTAAGCCAAAAATCGGCGTAAGTTTCCTTAGTTTAATGGATAGAACAAGTGCCTCCTAAGGGCTTGTTGGAACAATCGCCCAACACTGAAAATTTTATATACGTCCATGTACCTCAGCAGGATAGAGGGTTCGCCTCCTAAGCGAAACGCCGCAGGTTCGATTCCTGTCATGGACGCCAGTAAACAACGCTGTAAGCCTTTGTTTTCAAGGGTTTAC